>Ga0209431_10000708_pt1 | contig 27881 bp, 23 predicted proteins | sample RifCSP13_3_FD_184021 | JGI IMG/M metagenome (GOLD analysis project Ga0209431, IMG submission 184021) | Soil microbial communities from Rifle, Colorado - Rifle CSP2_sed 13_3 (SPAdes) (version 2) | ecosystem: Environmental > Terrestrial > Deep subsurface > Rock core/Sediment | place: Rifle...
CGGGTTGTCGTACGCCTGCACGGTGGACCAACGCGCAAAGCACCTGGCCATGGCTTCATCTGCTGCTTCGCGACCGAGGTCGGCGTCGCCGAGGGTGACTCCCAAGGCCCTTGCCACCGAGCCGTACGCCTTGTTGTAGAACGCTTCGAAATCGGGCTGCAGTCGTGCGCCGGCCATGGCACGGGACAAGTCCAGGTCACCCTTCGCCTTTTCGGAGATGCTCACAGCTGATACACCGCCGAGCGGGTCTTTCGGTTCGAGGTTTCTTCGTGAAGGCCGCACAGTCACGAACCGGCGCCCTCGGTCAACGCCCGTAGCCGCGCCTCCAGGTCGGGAAGCGAAGGATTGTCCGGGTCGATCGCCCGGGCCCGGTCGAAAGCCTCGGATGCCTCTTCGATCCGTCCGGTGTTCAGGTAGAGAAGGACCAGATTCGCCGAAGGAGCCGCACTGGTTGGGGCGAGACCTTCCGCAGTGAGCCATGCACTCTCGGCCCTTTCGGTCTCGCCGGCCAACGCCAGGGCGACGCCGGCCTGCAGGTGGTTCTGAGCGTTGTTGGGATCCGCGGCAATCAATTCTTGGAAGGCACCCACTGCCCGCTGAATGTCGTCAGGGCTGGTAGTGAGTCGAGCACGACCCAGGAGTAGGCCGGCATGCTCGGCGCGCAGGATCGGATCTCGTGGCGAAACGTCCAGCGCTTTATCGAACCGAGCCATCGCTTCGTCGAGTGCGTGCACGGTTCCCGGCTGAGCGGCAATCGTGGCTGCGACAAAGCTGTAGCGGATGGAATCGGGCCGCAGGGCGATGGCCCGGTCGGCGGCGGCCAACGCTTCGGTCTGATCGCCAACGGCCGACTGCTCGAACGCTTCCTTGGTCTGGTGATCGGCTGCCACGTCAAGACCCCCAACGACCAGCGCGGCAACGGCCAACGCGGCTCCGCCGATACCGATTGCGCGGGGAAGCCCCAGGCGGACGACAGAACCCCCTTGGGGCGCGGAAGCCACCAACACCCCGGCGAGTACCCAGAAAACGGGATCGACTTCGGCAATCGGGAAAAGGAATTGTTGTTGGGCGAGATACCCGACGACCCCGGCGGCGATTCCGGCCAGCCCGACGTCACCCGAGCGGAGACCACGCCGAGCCCGGCCCACCAGCCAAATTGCCCCAACCACATAGAACACCAAACCAGGCAGCCCGGTAGTGACACCAACATCCAAAGCGCCGTTGTGGGCCCGATCCGGCGTGACCCGTCTCGTGTAGCGCCGCTCATAGTCGGCGTCGACGTTGCCGGGAAAGGCGATCCGATATCCCTCGAACCCGGTACCAACCACCGGATGGTCCACCAAGACAGAACCACCGACTTGCCACTCGTCGATCCTGCCGCGGGTCGTGCCTTCGTTGAGATCGAACACTGATACTGCCCGGTCTCCGAGCGGTGTCGCCAAGATGAGCGCTGCCGCCACGACCACCAATCCAGCCCCCACCCACCAGTTCCGTCGAAGCCATCGCTTCCACAAGGGGAAGGAAAACAGCACCGCTACCATCAATCCCACCCAGGCTGCTCGCGTCTGGCTGCCCAGGATTGCCACTATCCCGAGAACGGCAGCCAGGCCCGAAACGATCCGCCAGCCCAACGACCCGAGACCGTCGAGCGCGGCCCCGATGGCAACCGGTATCAGCAGCGCCAGAGCAGCACCAAGGTACGCCGGCGACCCAAACGGCCCACCCAGTCGCGACGAATCGGCGACCAACTCGATCGGAGCAACTCCGACCAGCTCCAACATCGAATACACGCCGATTCCCAAGGTCGCAACAACCACGGCACGGAGCAGAGGCCGAAGTGTGCTCACAACCGCCTGACCTGCAAGGAAGGCCACCGCAAATAGGCACCACGCCAGCAGACCCAAATGGCGATCGGGTGTGCCGATCCACGCGTAAACGGGGTCGAGCGCGAAAAGCCCGGCCATCACCCCCCACCCGAGAAAACCCGCCCACACCAAAGCCGACCTGCGGTTGACGGCGATCGACGATTGGGTTGTCAGTCCGGTGACGGCTAATGACAGGAGGGTGGTGACGATGAGCCATTTGACCGGCCCGAAAGCCGCCCACCCCCACGGATCAAACCCGACCCCGCTCCCCACGATCAACACCGCCAGCACCCGCAAGGTCATGCGCTGGGCAGGATTGGAGTCGGGAACCGCAAACTCGTCCATCCTCGCGCCTCTCGCAACAGCCCTTCTGGACGCCGGACCCTACTCCCCGCATACAGGTTCGGCCCCATGCCGTCGGCTACGGCTCAATACCCCTCATCGAAGTGCCGATCGAGGGAGTGTGAGGTGAGCGGGCGATATGGTAGATAATGGTTGATCGGGTGCGGGTCGCAGGGTGTGGCCGACCGATCACACGTTTCGCGGACTTCCGACGCCTCCCTTTCGGAGGTGGTCGACCGATACTGATCCTTCTGGTGGACGACCCCGTGGAAGGCGTCTCGAGTATGTATGCGTCAGACCGCACCTGCGTTGTCGAGTAGTCGTCGCGTCGGAGCTGCCGTCAGACACCGGGTCCGATCTGCCGACCGAGGTGACCTTCCTCAACCCGTGTCACGGTGGGAAGTACGACCGCGTGGGCCGCTATATCGCTGGTCAGTCACCGCGTGGCCTCGGCCCGATTCAGAGTTTCTATCGACGGGGTCAAACGCCGATTGTCACATATGCCTGTAATCCACTTGGGCGTTCACGCTCATCGGGGAGGGTGTTTCAAGGTCTGAGGAAGTGAGCTGATGTCGTGGTGGCCGCGTCTGGTTCGAGGATGCCCTGGACGATCGGATCGCCCAGATCGAACTGCGCGACGGTTGGGAGGTGGGCAGCTCCAGCTGAGTTCGCTCACTGAGACGTGCCGCCCGGGCGGCGCTGCGCCGCTGGTTAGCGAGCGTCCGATATGCCACCCCGTAGCGCCACGCGACCGGATTGTCGGCGACAGTCACCTTTTCGAGTCGCCTCCAGGCCACCAAAAAGGTGCTCGCCACCAGATCGTCGGCATCCCTTGGGTTGAGTGTTCTCCCTTGGTTTGGTCAGAGATCCGCTCAAGCTGCGGATCCGAATGCCTTTCCATCTCTGGTATGCCAAGTGCCCGATTCCATCACTGTGCAGTCCATCCGCCGTCGACGCGATAGGTTGTGCCGGTCACATAAGAGGAACTGTCCGAGGCCAGGTAAACAACTATCGGAACCACCTCCTCCGGACGGCCGAAGCGCCCGAGCGGAGTTGCGCCGAGTAGGCGCTCCCGCCAGCGGTCGTTTGACCGAAGTCCCTCGGTCATATCCGTTTCCAAGTATCCGGGTGCCACAGCGTTGACTCGAACACCCCGGTCGGCCCACTCGAGGGCCAGAGTCTTGGTCATAAGCTCCAGTCCGCCCTTACTCGCCGCGTATGCGGTCATCCGCGCCATGCCCACGCTGCCGTGCACAGACGACACATTCACGATGCTGCCACCCCTGCCCAGCATCCAGCGAGCGGCTGCCCGGGCACAAAAAAAGGCTCCGGTGAGGTTCACATCAATCACCCGGCGCCACACCTCGTCTGAAAGCTCTTCGGATCGAGTTAGGGACGGACTTATGCCAGCGTTGTTGACCAAGATGTCCAGTGTCCCGAACCGATCGACTATCCGCTCGGCAATCTCTTCGATTGCCTCCGCAGATACCACCGATCCTGGAGCAATCAGGCTTTCCCCTCCTGCTGCTTCGATTTCGCTGGCTGTGGCCACCAACTCATCTTCCGAGCGTGCGGTGAGCGCGATCTTGGCTCCTGCGGCCGCCAGTCCGAGAGAAATGGCCCGTCCCAAGCCGCGTCCCGCTCCTGTGACCCAAGCGACTTTCCGATCGAGCCGGAAGGTCTGGGACGCGTCGAACGACGCGTTTGTCGACGGAACTCCCTCGCTCACGGCTGCTCCAGTTCTCGTTTCACTGCGGCCGTGAACCGCCCGGCAGTCGCACCATCGAGCACCCAGTGATCGAAAGCGCAGCTCACACACATTATGGGACGCACGCCGATGTTGCAATCGATGGCCACCACCTCGTTCCGGAAAGTTCCAATAAACACGACGGCGCTTTGAGGGTCGTCGGCCCAACTCTTGGCCATGTTGGTGACCATGGTCCGGGTCACGCCGCTCAGCGGTCGTTGCGCGGCTTGGCCTCCGGAGGTCGGTGGTTTGTCCGCCTTACCTGGCATAGATCAGCTCCACTCGCAGCGGGTAGCGTCGAATCCGCGACGTGAGAATCGTCGGAACCCGAGGTTAGCCTTGAGGTTCCCGAAGACGGGTTCGACGGTGTTCCTGCGTTTGGCGTACGCAGCGGCACCCGCTTCGCTGCTGAGACGGCCATTCATCACTGCTCGCAACTGGGCTGGGTCGCCGCCACCGCGACGATGGTCGAACAGTACGCGAGCCCAAGTGCGAGAGACCCCCACTTCACTGGCGGCCCTCCCGAACGGTGATCTCGCTGCCATCGAGCCGTTCGATAACCACCTAGCGTCCGGCGATGTGGGAGTCGGTGGGGTCGGTAATGCCTTGGGCGCCGACCGGGGATGCGTCCTTCACGGACCATGACCTGGATCTGCTTGACCGGGTGGTGACGAGTTCGGCGACAGCGGCGGAGACCATCACCGCTGCATGAACATGCGTATTGCCTCAAACGGGTCCCAGGTTTCCTCGAACAAAAAGAAGAGGCGCCAGGAAACGCATCTCTGTCGGTTCGCCTATTCGGAACCGGAGCGGCTGTAGAGTCCGGCCCCGCGAGCGGCGGGCAGGAAAACTACATGCCCGTGAAGCGCTAGTCGCTAGCCCTGAACGAAGGCGAGGGCAACTGGACGCCGGGGACGTTGTCGTCGCTGTGAATGACCCTTTCGGCCATGGCGATCTTCTCGTCGAAGTTGGCTTGACCCATCATCACGATCCGCTGCGCTTGGGGCGAGCCGGCCCCGTGCATGGCCTCGACGAGGGTGGTGACGCTGGTGGCGTTCTCGATGTAGCGACCGAAGCGGATCCGCTCCATCACGTCGTACTCGGGTTTGGCCGTGTGATACTTCTCGACGTATTTGGCGATCTCTGGGTTCTCTAACGACTTGGCGTCGGGGAGGGTGGCGATAAACCCCCCGGCCAGGTCGTGGCTGAGTCGACCGATTTGATACACGTTCCGGGTGATGTTCTGTTTGACGGTGTTGGCCATCATCGGCTCGACCATGCACGACCCACAAGGAAGCGCAGATCCCATCGCACTGGCTCCAATCGCCGAGGCGTAGGTGGTCTCGTTGAGATGGACCATCTCGACCAGTTTGTCCCGAACGATCGAGTTGCGGTCGGTTCCCAGCATCTTGGCCATCTTGGCGGTCGCTCCGATCAACACATCGGCGTTGCCGCCCTTGCACCCTCCATAGTTGGCACGATGCCAAGTGGCGAAGTAGTTGACCAGCGTGGCGGCGTAGGCGGTCTCACCGTTCATGAAGATCCGCTCGTTGGGCACGAACACGTCATCGAACACCACCATCGCTTCGCCACCCACCACCCCGAATCTCGGGTTGCCGATATCGCAACCATCCTCCAGTTTGCGGCTGTCGTTGGATTGCCGTCCGAAGATGAAGATGACCCCGTCGGCGTCGGCCGGTACCGCACAGGCAATCGCGTAGTCGGCCTCGTCGGGTTGCAGACCGGTACCAGGCATCACTACCACCTCATGGGAGTTGATTCCCCCGGTGTTATGCAGCTTGGCCCCGCGGATCACCACCCCATCCGGACGGCGGTCCACCACCCGCACGAACTGATCGGGGTCCGCCTGTTCGGAAGGGCGTTTGCTCCGATCGCCCTTGGGGTCGGTCATCGCCCCCGCCAACATCAGGTCCTCGGCTTGGACCCACCGCAAATAGTCGAGGAAACGCTGGTGATAGTCGGTGCCCTCCCCGGCGTCGATCTCAAAGGAGGTGGCATACACGGCGTTGAGAGCATCCAACCCCACGCACCGCTGAAAACACGTACCCGTGACCTGGCCCAGCAGCCGCAACATCTGCAGCTTCTTCACCAAATCATCCGGGGTCTGGAATATATGCGTATACCGATGCACCCGCTCGCCGGTCAGATGGCTGACCGCCGTCATCACCTCCCGATACTCCGGAAGATGGGCCAGCTCATACGTCTTCCCAACCGTGTTGATATGCGGCGCCACCATCGGATGATCCACAATACTGTCCACCCGCTCACCGGCCACGTACGCACGGATCTTCAGAGCCCGTAAGCTTTTCACGTACTCTTCGGCGGTCTTCAAAGACATGCTGCTCTCCTCTTCCCGGCACTCCGGCGCGCCATGGCTTGAATGGACGACACGAAATCACCCGCAATGTTGCTGGCAAGCGACTTCTCAGCCGCCCAATTCATCCCGTCGAAGACATGGAACATTGCCGAGGCTAGCGCGCCGGCTGGGCAGCGACGGAACTCACCGCCATGAACGGCATGTTGACATCCGACTCCATTACTGGGTCGCTATCTCTACACCTTTCCGCATGGGGATCCAGTCAATGTGCGCAAAGCTCGTTGGTGCCGGTTCCAATTGAACATGCGGCGCAGCGACGATGTGAAGCGCCTCCGTCGGCTCCTCCGATGTCCGGGCGAAAGGGGAGTTAGCAAAGATTCGCCCCCGCTGGTGGTATCGTCGCGGTTGGAGGCCGAGCTGCGGGGAACGATTTCCTTCGCAGCCTCTGATTCGTCCCAAGAATGTCCCGGGCGAACAACCCCATCTGCTGCGAGAGGTGGGACTCGCTGTGGTAGATGAATTTCAGCTCGAAGTGGCTCACCCCCGCCTCGACAAACGAGCGGATTTGGTCCGAGACCCCGTGAGGCTCCCCGATCAGCATCGAGCGACAGCGTCGCTCCCGACCTGGACCGCTCAGGCGGTTGAGCAGCCGTTCGGTGGTTCGCCGGCTCGACTTCCTCGCCCCATCTGCGCTCTCGTCGATCGCCACGTAGCAGTCCTTCGCCACCACGAAGTCGTTGATAGATCTGCCCTTCGTGTCCAGCCGACGGGCGATATCGGGGACCAAATCCCTGTACCCGTCTATGTCCAGCCATGACGGGATCCATCCGGTAGCACGGGTGGTCATGATCTCGCGGGCCCGCGGACCGCTCCCACCCATCCATAGCGGCAGCGGATCCTGGACAGGTTTGGGGAAGATCTCGGTGGCTGGCAGGTCAACGAACCGGCCTTCGTAGTAAGGCTTCGGTGAACTCCAGACGGTGGTCATCATATCCAGATATTCGTCCATCCGCTCGTAGCGGTTCTTCCGCGAAACGCCCAGCACTTCGTAGTCGGTGACCTCGTCGGTGACCGCCCCGATCCCCACCCCGACGATCAACCGGCCGCCACTGAGCACGTCTATTGACGCCAGCTGCTTGGCCAGCAGCACCGGGTTGCGGAGCGGGACACAAATTACTGCCGAGCCGATTCGAACCGTCGAGGTCACACCCGCAACGTAGGACAGCACTGACAGGGTCTCGAACATCACCGGATTGGGATCCCTGTCGGTCATCTCAGCCGACCCACAGTACACGGATGATCGCTGCATTTCCCGGGTCCATCCGGTCAGGTCGTGGGCCCACACCGATTCGAACCCGAGCGCTTCCGCCTCTCGCGCCACCCGGGTTATCGCCTCGGCCGACGCAGCCGGACCACTGACCGGGAGCCGGATTCCGAATGTCACACGATTGCGGTCGACGACACACATGACGTGACGACCCTAAGATCGTCGGCCAGCCGGAGCGCCGATCATCGGCGGGCGACCGCCTCTCCGATCCGCTCTACCGCTTCCCGCAGCACCTGCTGCGAATTCGCATACGAGATGCGGATATGCCCGTCACCGCCGGGCCCGAACGCCGAGCCGGGGGTCACCGCCACCCCCGCCTCTCCGATCAGCCAGGAGCTGAACGCAGCTGAGGAATCGAATCCAAGCCCACTGACCCGGGGGAACACGTAGAACGCTCCCTCTGGTGTTGGGCATTCTATGCCGGGGATGACGTCGAGTGCCTCAGCCACGATTCTCCGTCGCCGGTCGTACTCCTCAACCATGTCCGTGACGATGGTTGGCGGCGCTTCGAGGGCGGCCACCGCGGCCCTCTGGGTAAACGAGCCGGCACATCCCACCGTGTGTTGCTGGGCCTTTACAGCTTCGCTCACCACGTGCGCTGGCCCGGCCAGGTATCCAAGCCGCCATCCGGTCATAGCGAACGCCTTCGAGAACCCGTTGATGGTGATCGTCCGATCGAAGCATCCGTCCATTGCCCCCAACGAGATGTGGTCGCGATCGTCGTAGCGGATCTTCTCGTAGATTTCGTCGGAGATGATGAAGATATCGTGCTCTCGGGCGAAGGCGGCCACAACCTCAGACTCGCCTTTGGTCATGACCCGGCCCGTAGGGTTGTTAGGACTATTGAGAAGAATCGCCTTCGTCTTCTTCGAGGCAACCCTCTCCAGCGCCTCCAAGGTGATGCGATACCCGTCGTCGAAGTTGAGGCCCACCAGCCTGGGAGTGGCGCCGATAAGATTTACAATCGCTTCGTAGCTCACCCAGGACGGCGCTGGGATCACGATCTCATCTTCAGGGTCGAGAATCGTTAGAAGCGTGATGTAGAGGGCGTGCTTTGCCGATGGAGTGACGATGATGTCCCGGTCGGGGTTGTATTCGAGCCCGTTGTCGTCCTCCAGTTTGCGGGCGATCGCCTTTCGCAGCTCGGGGATGCCACGGCTGGCCACGTAATGGGTGAAGCCTTCCTCCATCGCCTTCTCGGCGGCGCGGATGATCGGCGCCGCGGTGTCGAAGTCGGGGTCACCTCCGCCGAGGTCCCACACCGGCTGGCCCTCCGCCTTGAGTCGTTTGACCATGTCGGCCACCGCGAAAGTGGCCGACTCCTCGATATTGCCGAATCGGCGGGCGACTGACAGGGTCATGCTGATTTCCTTTCGTTCACACAGGATCGGATCCGCGAATCACCGCGGCGTAGGCGTCGAGGACTTCCCTATAGGTCTTGGGCGGTGCGTCCACGAACCGATCCCGCAGCCCAAGCCTCTCCGAAGTACGGAGACGTTCGACGGTCGCTGTCGTCATGATCGGCTCCACCCCCAATTCCCGCAGCTCGGCGAGAGCGGCGTCCATCTCGACCGCCCGCCGCCCGGCATGTAGGACGTCGGTCTTGATGCACATGTCGGCGAAACTCGAATAGGTGGTGGCGTCCATCGACTCGCAGATACCCCGGAAAGCCTCCTCGGTAACACCCGCCAGATGGGCGGTGGTCATCGCCTCGACAATCAGCGCCTCCATCCCCTTGGTCACAACACTCCGCAACATCTTCACCATCGCCGAGGTGCCGGGCTCGTTACCGATCACCTCCACGTTCAGCCCGAACGGGCCCATACGCCGAGCGAACTCGACGCTTCCGTCCCCTGAGCTGAGCAGCTGGACCGAGTGCCCGTAGATGCTGACTGCACCCATCAGGTTGGCATCAACGAAGCTCGCTCCCCGGGCGGTCACCGCCGTCCCGACTGCCCTCTTGGCGCTCGGTGGGGAGGCGTTGATATCTACCACCAAGGTGCCGGCGCCGACGCAGGCTGCAATCGCCTCACCCACTTGCACCGCGTTGCCGACCAGTACAGCAGAAAACACAATGTCGCAGTTCGCCACCAGATCCTCGAGGCTGCCGACCGTCTCGGCGCCGTCCCGTGCCACCCGGTTCTTGAACGGCTGGGTGTATGGGGGGCAGTTCCTCGATCCGTTGCAGTACACAAGAATCCGCTCCAAGCCGTTTGCGCTCAGACCCTTTGTAAAGCACGACGCGGCCTCACCGTATCCGACGAATCCGACGGCTGCCTGTATCTCGCTCATGCGTCCTTCCTACGCTGGTGTTCTTGGTCTGCCAGTCGGTCCCAGGCGCCTTCGGTACCCAGGTCCCGCAACTTGAACTTCTGCACCTTATGCGATTCGGTGCGGGGGAATCGGTCCATGACCCGTATGAATCGGGGAATCATGAAGTCTGCCAACCGGGAGGAACACCAATCCACGAGGGCCTCAGGTGTCAGTTCGGTCGCTTCGATGGGTACCACGCAGCCAGCGATCTCCTGACCGGCGATGCCGTCGGGTACTCCTACCACCGCCGCCTCATCCACCAACGGATGGGCGTTGAGGATGTTCTCAATCTCAATCGCCGAGATGTTCTCCCCCTTTCGCCTGATGGCGTCGGTCGACCGTCCCAGGAAGTAAAGGTTGCCGTCGTCGTCGACACGGCCGAGGTCGCCAGTATGGAACCACTGATTCCGCATTGATGCCAGCGTCCGGTCCGGGTCGCGGTGGTAGCCGCTGAACATCACGTGGGGTTCAGTCGGCCGAACCACAATCTGGCCCACCTCGCCCTTTGGCAGCTCCCGGTCCTCGTCGTCGAAGACTCGCACGTCGAAGCATTCCCTTGGCACCCCGTTAGTGCCGGGGACGACCCGATCAGCCGGAGTGATGGTCGTATTGCAGCCAGCCTCGATCATCCCCCAGCCGTCGAGCACCGCGCAGCTGAACCGCTCGCCGAATGCCAACGCCGTCTCGGCGGGCGCTCCGCCGAGAATCAAGCGGATCGGATTGTCGGCATCATCTGGGTTCGGGGGCTGTTTCATGAGGATGGGAAGCGGCGAGCCGATGTGGGTGAAGACACTCGCCCCCATCGAACGCACCTCGTCCCAGAAATGTGAGGCGGAGAAGCGACGACTAAGGGCAATGCTGCCGCCGGCAGCGAGGATCGGCATCACCCCCATCATTTGTGGATTGCCGTGGAATAGTGGCATGAACACATACATCCTGTCGTCACTGTGGAGCGCCATCAGCCGAGCGAGGTCGTGCCCCGACCGCACGTATGCATTGTGGGGGTTGACCACCGCTTTGGGTCGGCCGGTCGTCCCCGAGGTGTACATCATCACGAGCGGGTCGCCGGGGCCGATATCGACTGCTGGTGGGTCCCAAGGATTCGAGGCGGCGAGCTCTGCACCCAGCCCCGACCGGTCGTCTTCGTTGAGCACTAGGACCTCACGGACCGACGCCAGCCCGTTACAGGCCTGGTGGTAGGCGTTGGCCAGCTCGCGGTGTACCACCACCAACGACGACTCAGCCTTGTCGATCTGGTAGCGGAGGGACTCACCGATCAGACGGGTGTTGATGGCGACGTGGACCGCCCCGATTTTGGCGAGACCGAACCATAGATACAGGTACTCGGGGCAATTGGGGAGGATGAGGGCCACCGCGTCACCTTTGCTGATCCCGCGGTCTGCGATGAGATTGGCGGCCCGATTCACCCACTCGTCGAACCCCTGATAGGTCAGTTCGAGGCCGTCGGTGGTGACGAGGCACGGCTCGGCGGGGTGGGCGGCAACCACGCCCCGGAGGAACGTCCGGATGTCGGAGAGAGGCGGGCGGATCATCTCTCGGCCTCCATGTCGATCCCCAGCAGACGGGCTGGGTTGTCGCATGCCACGAGCTGCCATTCGTCACCACTCATACCAGACTCCTCCATGGCAGATCGGAACAAAGCAAACCCCTCGACCGGAGGAGGATTGTTAACCTGTCCTAGGTCGGTGGCAAGTACGGTGCTATCGACCCCCACCGACCGCATCGTCTCGAGCATCGAGGCGACCGTCGCCGTCCCGGCAACGAGGCTGTAATAGCACCGCTCGAACATGACGCCGACGCCAGCCAGCTCACGCTGGACGTCGAGGGACATCTTGATCTGCGGCGCCTCCGGATGAGTCACCAGGATGCGGGTCACGCCCCGACGTCTCGCCTCGGAGGCAAGCCAAGCGGTTTCATCCACAGACAGGTGACCAGTAGCGAGCACCGCGTCGACTTCGGCAATCAGATCGAGAATCTCCCCCACGGCCGCCAACGTGCTGCCGTCGGCCAGGGAGATACCGTTGGAGATCGACGGCGTGATGGCCTGGATGTAGGGATCGGCGTCCTGGGATCGGAGGTAGCGTAAGTGGTTCTCGGCCGAGATGGTGGGCATCCAGATGATCTTGCCACCGAGGGCGAGGGTATCGCGCACGGCGTGGGGATTGAGGCCTCCGCAAGAATGGTTGAGGACGATCCCTCCCAACACCGTCGTCCGTGCGGATTCGCCGGCGATCGCCGCCCTAGCGGCGGTCGGGCTGGTGTGATTCTTGAGGACAACGGCCGCCATCCCAGCCGTGTCGGCGTCCGCCACCACCTCCCTGTCAGCCTGACGGCGGGGAAGCACGTCGGGAGACGAGTGAATGTGGGTGTCGATCGCCCCCCTGAGAATGTGAGTTTCGGGTGTGTCGAGCCGCATGAGATCCTCCGCTCGAATTCTTGGGTCCGACCAACTGTCGAACAATACGCCGAACTGGTTTAAGTACCGAGTCCAAGAAAAAACCCGATCCAGCGACCGCCCGACCGACTATTCGGTAGTATTGCACCCAGCCCCTGGTGGGTACAAGGCCATGATCCCTTGAATGGCGGCCATGGCGGAGATCGCTCGGAGGAGGAGAGAGCATGAAGCATTGGCGAAAGAATCTCGGGCGGTGGAGTGCGATCGGACTGGTAATGGCGCTCCTTCTTACGGCCTGCGGTAGCGGCACCGTTACCGATAATGGCGTCACCGTTACCGATAATGGCGGCACCGTTACCGATAATGGTGGCACCGTTGCCGAAGTTGAAGTCGAACCGGTTCCCGTTAGCTTCGGTGGATCGGTGACCTGGTACGGGCAGCTTCCCGTGATGGTCGCCGCCGAGAACGGGTACTTCGAGGAAGAGGGATTGGACTTCACCTATGAGACGGTCCTGACGTCTGCCGACCGTCTTGCGGCTCTGACCGCCGGTGACATCGACTTCTCGAACCTGGGACGGACTTCCTTGATCTCCGCGATGGCCGAAGGAAACGATAAGTTTTACTTCTTTGCCAACATCGATGACTCCCCAGGTAACGACGGCTTATTGGCTCGGGCCGGCATCGCGAGCATCGAGGACCTGAGAGGGAAGAAGGTGGCGGCGAACACCTCGGCTGAGGTGACGTTCTTCACCCATCTCCAGGATCACGGCATGTCGGTCGACGACGTCGACTACGCCAGCCTGTCGCCCAGCGACATGTGCCTGGCGCTCAAGAATGGCGACGTCGACGCCATCGATATATGGCAGCCGATCCTCGGCGACTGCATGGAGGCCGTCCCCGACGCTACCCTGCTGGCGCTCGACACCGACAGCTCGATATACAAGCAGTTCGGGACGGCGGCCGCCCCCGACATCGTGATCATTCGACGAGCGATCGTCGACGAGACCCCGGAAGTGGCCAAGGCTATCGTCGCGGCCGTTTTCCGAGGCGTCGAGTTCGTCAAGAGCAACCCAGCGGAGGCGGCGACGCTCGTGGCGGACGCCTACTTCGAAAAGCCCGCCGAGGAAGTACAGGCCGGGTTTGCCGAGTTCCAGTTCTTCGGTGCGAGCGACTTCGAGGCACACATCCAAGCGCACACTGATCAGATGCAATGGCTCGCCCAGTGGCTCTTCGACCAGGGCACTATCCCATCGGTTCCCGACGTCTCCAACTGGGTGAATTACGATTTCGTGCTCGAACTCCTCGAAGACCGGGACTTCTGAAACAGCGAGTATCTCGCCGGGTTGGATGGGTTACGGCCCCGTTGCGCCGTAACCCATCCTGCACCCGGCCTAGGCATTCCGGCGAGAGGACTCCGTCCATGCTTGCGCCCCAACCCGGCAGACCCTTGGAGTATCAATGACGTCAAAAGGGCCTAAGAATCCGAGGCTCGAAACAGAGGCGATTCTCAACGACTCAATGCCGCCACGCTCTCCCGGGGATGGGGGTGCCAAACCGAAACTGTTCTCACTCGACCCACGGCTGCGGGACTGGATCCTCCGAATCGCGTCCGTCAGCCTCTTCCTCAGCATCTGGACCTTTGCAACCAACAGCGGCATGGTCGATCCCACGTTCATGCCGTCGCCACAACGGGTTCTCCAGGAGTCCCAGCGGTTCATCAACAATGGGGAGCTCGTCGCCGCGGTGCTTGCCTCGAGCCGCCGGGTGATCGTCGGCTTCTTCCTGGCCTCCGCTTTCTCGGTCCCGTTGGGCATCGTGCTCGGCGTGTGGCAGCCGGCGAAGGCGTTCTTCGACCCGATCATCTCTCTTCTGCGGCCTTTGCCCTCCATCACCTGGATCCCACTGACGATGCTATGGCTGGGCATTGGCGAGGTGCAGAAGTACGCCATTGTCTTCATGGGGACCTGGATCTACGTGCTGCTCTACACGATGGAGAGCACCAAGCGGGTCGACCCGATACTCATCCGCGCCGCGCTCAATCTGGGTGCCTCGAAGAGGGCCATCATGAGCGAGGTGGTGTTGCCCGGCTCGTTCCCGGGCATCATTTCCGGCCTCAAGGTGACCCTCGCCATCTCGTGGTCGACGGTCCTGTCCGCCGAGCTAGTCGCCGCCAACCAGGGCCTTGGGGCTCTGATCTGGCGAGGCAAAGACTTCAATAACCTCGCGCTCGTCCTAGTGGGTATGGTGTCGATCTCTATGACCGTGCTCCTCATGGACGTCCTCGTCCGAGCGATCGAGGACAAGCTCCTCCCATGGGAGCGGTACCGGAGGAATTGACCAGGGTTCATCCCCGGAGGATGCGCATCCGCAAATGACATCGATCTCATTCCTCCTCTCCGCTCTCGCCGTGCTCGTGGGTTCCGCTGTCTACGGATCACTCGGCTTCGGGTTCGCATTCGTGGTTATCCCCGTGCTGTCCCGGGTCGACCCCACCATGCTCCCCCCGACGCTCTGGCTGCTGGGGATACCGTTCGCGGTGGCTTTGTTGCGCCGCGAGCCCGGCCATGCGGACGTGCCCCGCGCCGCGTACATCACAGCGGGCAAATTGGTCGGCACGCCCGTGGGCGCTGCGCTGATCACTCTCGTCCCCAAAGGACGCCTTGACTTAGTGTTCGCCGTGGCGTTGCTGGCAGCAACCGGCCTCACAGCGATCCACCGGGAAGCGTCGCCGACCGCCCGCAGAATGCTCCTGTCGGCCGGCCTCGTATCGGGTGTTATGGGCACCGCGGCGGCTTTGGGCGGACCACCCCTGACGCTGGCGCTCCGTGGTCTCTCACCCCAGCGATTCCGCGCCACCCTCGCTGTGTGCTTCGTTGTGGGAGACCTTATGTCGCTTGTGGCGATGTGGCTGTTCGGCAACCTCCAGTGGCGCCACCTGACATTCGCGGCCGTTCTGGCCCCCGTGATGGTCGGGGGTTACTTCCTCAGCAGCAGGATCATCCGTCGGGTCGACGCCAGACATCTGCGCCAGGCGGTGCTCACCTTTGCTGTTGTGTCTTCTATCCTGGCGCTGGTCGAGGGGCTGCGAGACATGCTGTGATCAATCGCCTCCCTTTGACCCCGACCGCCTCACCCCGCTATCATCCGGCCGACTGGTCGGTAGGCTAAGGAACGCCCCTTCATGCATCTGGAACTCACGCTATCACTAGGGACCGATTGGGCCGATAGAACCACCGACGAGATAGATGCCTTCGGCCGCGACCATGCACTCCTGTTGGAGCGGGCCAATCGGGCAGGCGAATTCCCCCGAGACCTCTACCTGGAGATGGGAAAGCGCGGATGGATCGGGCCCATCACTCCTAAGGAGGACGGAGGGCTGGGAGGTGGAATCGCCGAATACTCACTGATCTGCGAAGAGGTGACGCGTCACGGACTCGTGTCGCCCCAGATCTCCATCCAAGGACAGGCGTGGCTGCTCGCCTGGGCGACTGCCGAACAGCGTGCCCGATACCTGCGGGGGATCGCGACCGGTGAGACTATCTTCTCCGAGTCGATTTCCGAACCGGGTGCAAGTTCCTCGCTGAAGGCGCTCACCACCGGTGCCCGGCGCGATGGGGGCGACTGGATCATTTGTGGCACAAAAACCCACGTCAACCTTGGCGCTCAGTCCGATGTAACCCTTGTTTATGCCCACGCCGAAGATCGGGGGCTCACCTCCTTCCTCGTTGACATGTCCGAGCCGGGCATCCGAGCCACGCAGACCGATCCGATCGGGCTACGAATGCTGCCCACCGCGGAGATCGAGTTCGATGAGGTGCGGGTGCCGTCGACCGCCGTTCTCGGCGAGGTTGGCGGTGGGCTCCAGACGTTCCTCACCACCTTTAACGTCAGCCGTCTCGGGAACGCTTCCGAGTTAATTGGGTTCTCCCGCCGGGCACTCACCAACGCCATCGACTACGCCTCGACCCGGCATGTGGGCGACTCTGTCGTCACCGACTTCCAAGGGATCCAGTGGACGGTGGCCGACTGCTATGGCGAGCTGTACGCTGCCTCCCTCGCCCGCGACCGGGCCGCCAACATCGCCGATCGGGGTGAAGACATCTCGCTGGTGACTACTATCGCCAAAAAGCTGGCTATCGACGCGGCAGAGCACACGATCAACGAGGTTTTCGCCCTCATCGGCTCCCATGGCCTCTACACCAACACCGATTTCGGCCAGCTCCTCCAGGACCTCAAGGTGTATCGCGTTGCCGGGGGATCGCTCGAGGTTTTGCGCAACTACATGTCCCGGCGAATTCTCGGGTCCGAAAACTACGAAGGCCTGAGATGATTGATTCCAGCGCAGGCGGAGTGGCCTAACCGTGACGCCTGAGCGATTCGACATGGCGGTGATCGGAGGCGGAATCGCTGGGATTTCGGTAGCCTACTTTCTCGCCAAGGCCGACCGAGGGCGGGTGGTGCTCCTCGAGGGCGAGATGCTTGGCGCCGGGGCAACGGCATATTCATCAGGCGGCGTTCGCCAGCAGTTCTCCACGCCGCTGGAGATCGAGCTGTCGATCAGAGCCCTCGCGTTCTGGAAATCGGCTGAGGAGCGGTTTCAGTCGCCGTGCACCTTCACCGAGACCGGGTACCTCTTTGTCACTACGCGGGAGTCATGGTTGGAGCGCCTGCGTGACGCTGCTCACCTGCAAACCAAGATGGGTGCTGGCCCTGCACACATCCTCGGACCACAAGAGCTGGGAGAACTCGCACCGTGGCTGGTCTCTGACGACTTGGCGGGCGGGTGTTGGACTCCGCAAGACGGGCGGATGGTTCCCGCCGACGGCGTGGCAGCTATTGCTCGAGGCGCCCGCGCCTGCGGGGCTGTGATCCGGCAGAACTCCGCGGTGTGCAGGATCGAGCGGATCCGAGGCGGGTTCCGGCTCCCCATACGCCACGGTGTCGTCGAGGCCGAGACGGTTATCGTGGCTGGGGGGCTGTCCACGCCGGGTCTGGTCGAACCGCTTGGGCACACTGTCGAGATCCGGCCTTGGATGATCCACTACGCCTACACCGCACCTGCTCTCACTGACCACCACCTCCCCACCATGATCGATCTCGACCTGGGGATGACCGTCAAGCGCGATGGCCACGGACTGAACCTTGGAATCCTCGATGAGAAATCGAACTTCGATTCCACCGCGGCAGACATGCTGGAGGCATTTTTCGCAGCCGCAAGCATCAGGGCACCCAGCCTCGTCGACGTGGGCATCATCCGGATGATCTCCGCCGCAGCCGATCTGTCGGTTGACGGACACCCATACGCCGGCCAGCTCGAAGATGGGATTTGGCTGCTGGCCGGATTCGGGGGCCATGGCACAATGCATGGGCCGGTGCTCGCCGAATGGCTGGTCGACGCCATCACCGGGGCCGATATAAGCGACCGCCTTCTGGCCTTCGACCCACACCGGACCGGAACCGCCACCGATCACGAGTGGATGATCGCCAGCCGCAAGCCATGAGCCACGGAGAATGGCTCGGAGCGCCAATCGAGTGGTCTGGGAGTTGCCGTCTGGCACCACGTTCCGACAAACAACGAAGCGAGTAGCACCATGTCAACCACCCAACGCCGCATCGAAGCCGTCCTAGGCGAGACAGACGCCGACCGGAGACGGCGCCAAGTCATTAGGAAGGCAGCCGCCCTATTCGACAAGAACGGCTACCACAACACATCGATGGACGACATCGCCGCTGCGGTTGGGCTTCGCAAACCGTCCCTATACCACTACTTCGAAAGTAAGGAGGAGATCCTTTTCTGGATCCACCAGGAGTTCATCGACCTCATAATAGAACGCCAGGTGCAGCGAGACGGGAAAGGCCTGGAGCCGTCTGAGCTTCTGCTCGGGGTCATTTCCGACATACTCGCGTTGATGAACACCCATCGGGGTCACGTCCGCGTGTTCTTCGAACACCACCGGGAGCTTTCCTCCCAGTACCAGAAGATTATCCGCGCCAAGCGCGACTTCTATCAGGACCAGGTCGAAGCGATGGTCGCCGCCGGTGTGGAGCGAGGGGACTTCCGCCAGGTCGATCCGAGGCTCACTGGCCTCGCCCTGTTCGGGATGTGCAACTGGGCCTACCAATGGTACCGAAAGGGGGGGCCACGCAGCAGCCAGGAGATCGCTGAATTCTTCGCCGACCTGTTACTCGGCGGAATCCGGGCGACGGAGTAGTCACTCCCGGTCGGAGTAGAGAATCCCCTCCTTGGCCATGTTTTCGAGCGACAGCTCGTGGAAGAGAATCGTGACCTGCTCGGAGCTCAACCCGTACACCTCGACGAACGCCGCGGTGACTAGCTCGGAGACCCTGCGCTTCTGATCCGCTGACCTTCCCGCGGACTGCTCGATTGTCACCACAGGCATCAGTCATCTCCCATCTGAACTCCCGTCGCCTCCATATGTGCCCTTACCTCCTCCTCCACCTGACCCCAGATCTCTTGCTTGATGCGGAGGTAGTCGGGAGAGAGTTGAACGTCTATCTTTCTCGGCCGGGGAAGAGTGTTTCTGACGACGGTCTTTACCCTGCCTGGTCGAGCCGACATCACGACGATCGTGTCCGAGAGGACCAGGGCTTCGTCAATATTGTGGGTCACGAAGAGCGTCGTCTTCTTGCTGTCCTCGTGGATACGGAGCAGCTCCTGCTGCATCACCTGTCTCGTCATGGCATCGAGGGCGGCGAAGGGCTCGTCCATGAGAAACACCTCCGGATTGGCTGCCAGTATCCGGGCGAACGTGACCCGCTGTTGCATCCCGCCTGACAACTCCGGCGGGTAGTGATCCTCGAATCCCTCCAGATTGACCATTCTGATATAGCGGTCAGCGGTTTCTTCCCGCTCTGCGCGGGCAACACCCTGCATCTTGAGGCCGAATTGGACGTTCTTGCTGACCGTCTTCCACGGCAGCAGGGCGTAGGACTGAAACACCATTCCGCATCGCGGCTCAACACCGATGATCGGCTCCCTACGAAGCCGCACCTCCCCCGACGTGGGTTGGGTGAAGCCAGCGAACATGTTTAGCAAGGTGGATTTGCCGCATCCGGATGCTCCCACCAGACAGACAAAGTCGCCTTCTTCCACCTCGAAATTGAGGTCCTTGACCGCAACAATCTCTCCATCTTTGACGCTGAACGTCTTTGAAACGCCGTGGGCGCTGAGAATCGTGGAGCCGCCCAACGCTACCTCGCTTCTTCGAATCGGGCGTTACCTCCGATTGCGGATCTCGGCCGCGATCCGGAGACCGCGCTTCGTCTGGCCTTCCTCGAAGAACGATGCTACCGCATCTCCGTACACACCACTCTGCGCTTCCTTGACCGCGGGGATCATCTCGTCACGGAGCTTTTCGTATGCCCACAGATCGGGGCGGGAGATGTTGATTCGAATGTACTCGGATGCCCCGACATCTCCGAGGCCGTCGCCGGCGTAGACCGCCACGTGCCGCTTGAACAGCGCCACACAGACTTCCTGCCCTGTCACACCCATCTTGGAGACATCAAACACCATAGAGAACCCGTACTCGGGCATCACGGGGATGGAGATGTCGTACCCCTGGGACTGCCAGTCGGCCACTGACTCCACGACGTATTCGAAGTTTCGGCGGATGACTTTCTCAGCGTCCCGGAGATACTGGTGGTCTTTCAACGCCGCCAAGGCCCCGTACTGGGCGAGAAGGTTGGTGTGGATCTTGGTGATCTCCATTTTCACCATGGCAGCAGCCTTCAGCAGGTCCGGGTGCCCGGCGAGGAACCCCAGCCGCATCGCCGCCATGCCATAGCCCTTTGAGATTCCGGAGGTAGCGATCACGTTGCTCGTGTCGACCTCCTTGTACAACGACGGAATGGGGTACTGCGTGCGGTCGGGGTTGAGCTGGTGGGTGTTGTGGGTCGTGTTATTGAACACGAGGATGTCATGCTCACGCGCCCAGTTGACAATGTCGATCAACTCCTGCTTGGTCTGGATCGTCCCGTAGGGGTTCAAAGGATCGCAGATGACGATCATCTTGGTGCGGAGGGTCGCGTACTTCCGGATCTCGTCCAGGTTCAACCGGAACTCGTTCTGCGGGCCCATCGGGATCCGCACCGGCACCGCCTCAGCCACGTAGCAGGCGGGCGCGAAGTGGAAGTAGCTGGGGTCGGGCATGATGACCTCGTCACCAGGGCTGAGATAGGCGAGGTAGGTGAAACCGATACCTCCCTGAGCGCCCTCCACACCGATCACCTCGAAGTCGTCACCCCTCGGACGGCCGAACTTCTCAACGGCCGCGAGGTCACGCAGTTCGGCGAGCAGGTCCGGGGGGTACGGCCCGATGTTCTCTGCCGAGACCTTCTCCCTGATGGCATCAACCGCGCTCTGCGGCGGGCCAATGTACGAGCACATCCAGCCAAGGTCTGACCATTCCGCGGGGTCGAGATCGATTCGGCCACCGAGGTACACGTCGGTGTGCTCCCACCCGAGGACATCGATCGCCTCCCGGTAGGTGAAGTAGTTGCCCATCCCCTGGGGGTCGGTAAAAAGCGGCTTCGCCCTCGAGGAGATGAACCGCTTCATGAGCATGCTCATATCCTTTCCGCCGGTCTGATAAGTGCGGCCCCACGACATGATGAAGCGGTCCTTGGCCATTCGATCCTCCACTTTCGACTCTGATCTACTCTACCGACTCGTCGGTCGGGAGTTACGATAGCCCAAGCATCGAGTCCCCGCAACGGAACCCGGGCTCACAAGCATCATGCGCCTGTCGCTCCGCCCGGGCCCTCACCAAGGAACAACGGAGGACGCCTTTCGGCGATAGCCGCAACGCCCTCGCGATAATCGGCCGTCCTCACCGCCATACTCTGAGCCCACACTTCCCGCGAGAGCGCCGCCTCCACACCCCGGAGCACCCGACCGCGTAGCTCGTCGGTCACCGCGCGCATAACCAAGGGGGCGTTGGACGCGATCCGCCGAGCAAGGCTGACCGCCTCGTCCATGAGTTGCTCGTCCGGCACCACTGTCGAGACGAGCCCGATCCGATAAGCCTCGGCTGCGTCCCACCGGTCAGAGGTGAGAAGCATCTCAATCGCCCGTGCGTGACCAAGCACCAACGGCAGCAAGAAAGTGAGCCCCATCCCAGGTGGGAGCCCAATCGCCCCAAACGGGGCCGAGAATGAGGCCGACTTGCCTGCCACTCGGATGTCACACAGGAGGGCGATGCCGAGGCCACCGCCGATCGCCGGGCCGTTGATCGCCGCGATTGTCGGAGCGGGGAAACGGAGCAGCTCAATGAACGCAGGGTAGATCTCCCTCAGCCTTGCCACGGCCGTGTCCGGATCGAGATCCGGGAGCGACCGCATCAGCTCGATATCCCCGCCCGCTGAGAAGGCGCTCCCGCTCCCGGTTACTACCAAGGCCCCCACCCGGTTGTCCTCTGACAGCTCCTCGAGGGCGCCGATCAGCGCCTCCTGGAGATCATTCGTCATCGAATTCCTAGCGTGCGGACGGTTGAAAGTCAGGACTGCCACGCGGCCGCGAACCGAAGACACGACGGGGGCGGCATCTGGATCGTCGTTCACCTTGCCTCCTTTTCGTTACTGTCCGAAGATACCTCCAGCTCCGGAACCGCGAACCAGCGCCTACTAGCTCGCCGACCGCCTGGTCGGTAGAGTAGACGGAACTGGAGGAATTATGCCGAGCACCGACCAACAGACCAGCCCACAGCATCTCGTTCCGCTCAGCCCAATCTCCTTCCTCGAACGTTCGGCGCTGGTCTATGGCGACCGCCCCGGAGTCGTTGACGGCGACATCCGACTCACCTACGCCGAGCTCCTCGAACGGTCGCGACGGCTCGCTGGGGGCCTCCGCGAGGCCGGCGTGGACCGAGGACAAAGGGTGGCGTTCCTATCCCCGAACACGCATGTTCTGCTGGAAGGGCACTTTGGTGTCCCCGCCTCTGGAGCGGTGCTGGTGACACTGAACACTCGCCTAGCACCGGCCGAGCTCGCCCAAATCCTAGAGCACTCTGGCGCAGATATCCTGATCCACGACGATTCACTCGCGGAGAAGGCCCGAGCCGCCGCCGAACTCTCTAGGACCGATGTCCGCATCATCGAATCGGGCCGGCTCGATTCCGAGTACGAGCAACTCCTGTCCAACGCCCGACCCCTGTGGGAGAACCCCGCCGACGAGACCGGGATGCTATCCATCAACTACACCAGCGGCACCACCGGTACCCCCAGGGGCGTCGTCTACCACCACCGCGGAGCATTCCTCCAGGCGCTGGCAATGGCATTCCACGCCCGACTAGGGCTCGACTCCGTGTACCTGTGGACCCTCCCCATGTTCCACACCAACGGCTGGTGCTTTCCATGGGCGGTCACCCTCGCCGGTGCCCGTCACCGGTGCCTCCGCCGGATCGACCCAACGGAGATCTGGAGGGCGATCAGGACCGAAGGCATCACCCACCTCTGTGCTGCCCCCACCGTTCTGCTCATGCTGGCGGAGCACCCCGACGCCAGAGGCGGGGCGCCCGAGGGCATCAGCGTGATGACCGGCGGAGCGCCCCCCTCCCCTTCCCTGCTGGTAAGGCTTTCGACGCTCAACATCGACGTCATCCATCTATACGGACTGACCGAAACCTTCGGTCCTGCCGCCATCTGTGACTGGCGTCCCGAGTGGAACGGACTCCCCGCGGAGGAACGGGCCATCCTCAAGGCGCGACAGGGTGTGGGCAACGTCATCTCCCAGACCGTTCGGGTCGTCGACGCTGACGGGCGGAACGTGCCTGCAGATGCCGAGACGATCGGGGAGCTGGCCATCACAGGGAACAATTTGATGGCTGGCTATTTTCGTGACCCGGAAGCGACCGCTCGGGCAATACCCGACGGTTGGTTCCGCACCGGCGACCTGGCCGTGATGCATCCAAACGGGTATGTAGAGATTCGGGATCGCAAGAAGGACATCATCATCTCGGGCGGGGAGAACCTGTCCTCGGTGGAGATCGAAAGAGCGCTGGCCACTCATCCCGCCGTCTTCGAGGCGGCGGTGATTGGCAGACCCGACCCGAAATGGGGCGAAATCCCGGTGGCGGTAGTGGAGCTGAGGGAGGGGGTGACGGCTACGGAGGCCGAACTCATCGACCACGTCAAGTCCCTCATCGCCCACTATAAGGCGCCAAGAGAGATCTGGTTCGGTGACCTTCCCCGCACCTCCACAGGCAAGATCCAGAAGCACGTGCTGCGGTCATCGATCGAGAAGACCTGACGAATGATCCCCCGGAGACCCTGCTACTCGGAGGCGTCGACGTTGTGACCTCTCAGTTCCCGCATCTATTCTCGTCGCTCACCATGAGGGGTGGCGTCGAGCTCCCCAACCGGATCGTGAGCACCGCTCACAGCACCGGGCTCTCGAGGACCGGTCGGATTGGGGCAGCCGTCACTGCCTACCATGAGGCGCGTGCAGCCGGCGGTGTCGGGCTCATAATCGTCGGCACTACCAGCGTCCACCCCACATCCACGTCTCGGCACCAGACGGCTCTGACGAGCTGGGACGACTCGGTTATCCCCGACTACAAGCGGTTGGCCTCCGCCCTGCACCCCTACGGGACCCGTGTGTTTGTTCAGCTCAACCACGCCGGTGGGCTGTCGGGGTCCGCGGATGGGGTTCGGGCGGTGGTGGCGCCCTCGCCGATCGACACGGAGCTGGGAGTCGACACGCCCCATGAGCTCTCGGTCGGAGAGATCAACGAGATCATCGCCGCTTTCGCCCTCGCCGCGGAACGGGTGCGAGCGGGTGGGCTCGATGGTGTCGAGATCCACGCAGGGCATGGCAACCTCGTTCAGCAGTTCCTTTCGCCGCTGACCAACTGCCGAGACGATGAGTACGGGGGAAACCGGCAGCGGCGAATGGCTTTCGCCCTCGAGGTGGTCCGGGTAGTCCGCGCCGCGGTGGGGGATGACTTCCCAGTGGGGATCCGCATCAGCGTCGAGGAGGACCTGCCCGGCGGGCTGGACGTGGATGACGCCTGTTGGTGTGTACCCCGGCTGGTCCGCGCAGCCGACCTCGACTACGTGAACGTCACCACAGGAAGCGACACCTCCGCAGTTTCCCTGCCCCATCACTATGCCCCCATGTACGTGCCGAGCCAACACATGCGGCCACTGGCTCGGGCAATAACTGAGGTGGTCGACGTCCCCGTGCTCTGCGTCGGGAGGATTACCGACCCAAGGGACGCTGAAGACATCCTCGCATCAGGGGACGCCCATCTCATCGGCATGACGAGGGCCCTGATCGCCGACGCCCGGCTGCCCGAGAAGGCCGCTGCCGGGCACCTCGACCGGATCCGCTACTGCGTGGGGATCAACGATGGCTGCCTTGGTCGCCTGTTCCGAGGTCTCCCCATCTCGTGCGTGCAGGATCCGTCCAGCGGCCGAGAGCTCGAGCTAGGGGCGCTCCCCACCGTTGCATCACCGCGTCGGGTTATCGTGGTGGGAGGGGGACCGGCCGGGCTGGAGGCGGCAAGAGTTGCAGCCGAGAGGGGACATGAGGTGATTCTGCTGGAGGCGGCTTCCGAAGTTGGCGGGCAAGTGGCACTTGCTCGGCGCCCACCCGGCCGGGCCGAGGTCGGCGTCATCACCGACCAGATCGTCGCCGACCTCCTGTTGCTTGACGTGGAGATCCGATGTGGGGTGACGGCTGACGTTGAGCTGGTACTGGGCCTTAAACCTGATTCGGTAGTTGTCGCTACCGGATCCGACCCGCGGGTCCCGAATCTTGACGACGGCAACAATCGGTTGGTATCGACCCGCGACGTTTACCGGCCCGCAGTGATTGTCGGCGACCCGCTCGTCCTTTTCGACACGCGGGGAGAGGTGGAGGGTCTGGCAACCGCAGACTGGTTGGCCGGGAGGGGGTTCTCGGTCACCGTGGTGACCAGTGGATCGGTGCCGGGGTGGCGCATCGAGACAATCACGCGCACACTGATCCACCAGCGGCTTGTAGACCAGGGCGTCCCCATCCGGACGACCGAGAGGGTCGACGCAATCACAGCCGATGGGGTCGTCGTCCGTCACCTCATGAGCGGTCGGGAAGAGACGCTCGAGGGGATTGCCACTGTGGTGTCTGCCTGCGGGAGTAGGGCACGGGATCGGCTCTACCGAGAGCTTCTGGAATCGCGTCCCACGCTCGACGTGCATCTTGTCGGAGACGCCCTCGCGCCCAGAAGCATCGAGTCCGCCATTTACGACGGTCACATGACCGGTCGAGCGGTGTGATTCCCACCACGGTTAGGCAGCCGTATGTGAGAATTGCGTCCTCCGGTGCTCACGCACGCTGTCCCGAGAAGGAGTAAACGCCTATCACTTCTCCTCATCGAAGGGAGGGGTTTATGCGGTCGTTCCCTCCTGTGCTTGACCACTCACGTTCGTGTGGTTCGCCTCGAGCCTTCCCTATCGACGGCCAATCCTGGTGGGTATTCGCCAACCTTGGGTTCAGGTTGGCACGGCGACAATTGGACACGGGGAACCGAGTAGCACGTCCTGGGAAACACTTCCAACGATGAACTTGCCGACGCGGGACCGATTGCGGAGTCCGATGACTGCGTACTGAAAAGGCTGCCCCTTGAGAGTATTCAGGATCTGTGCGCTGGGTTGGCCCTCTACAACACGAAACACGCAAACCGGGAGATTCTGGTCTGAGATTCGACTTATCTGCTCTTTCAGATCTTGGGTCCGTTGCCCAACGATCACGTTGACAAACGCGTGTTCCTTGGAAACGGAGTTGAGGGATTCCGCAAGTGCCTCCTCAGTCACGACGTGAAGCACGACCAACGTCGCTTCGAGCCGTGACGCCAGTTTCACCGCGGCCTCAGCGACCACGTCGGAACCAGCGGTCAGATCCGTCGCCAACAGAATCTGTTTTGAGTTCGACAATGCCAAGCGCCCTTACTCTGTTTCTTCTTAGTTTACTGGGCTCCGACCCGAAGGGCGATCAGGAAGATCGACGCTTTGTCTACCTGGGGACGGTTCCTCCGATGTGACAGACACCACTATCGCGTCGACGGCGAATGGGCTGCACAGTGATGGAATCGCGTACTTCGGGAAATTCGAGGTGGAAACGCATCCGAATCCGAAGGTAGAGCCGATCACTGACCATACAAACGAGATAGCATGCTGCGTGCCCGGATCGATCCTGGCGGTTCCAGCAATACTTCCCTGGGCCGGAAATCCAGCTCGAGCGCCCAGTCGGCACTGAGACCACCACCTCGCCTGGCTGACACGTAAGGATCTCTCGCACCTTTCGCTTCATCCCATCACGTCGCAGCCACGTGATGCTGTTTCCCGACCACCTCAAACGGATGGTTCATCATTGCGGAATGAGACTGTGGCACGGAAGAGCCACCATCTCGTCACCTGACCGGCAGCGCCGACCACCCGCTATGCGCCACAACGCTCACACCGACCACCTGTCCCATATCCTCACCACTGCGCTTGTCTTGGGAACCTCCCCTGACCACCGCCCGTGTCTGGACACGACCTCTGCGAAGCGGCTGGGATTCCATCAGCGTTGACGGGGGTCACGGGACGCGGTAATACTGCCACGAGGGAATCAGCATTCTGTATCCGGTGTTCGGCACCCCGGCGCAGCGTGGATGAGGCTGGTTTGGTTCGCGGAATGTTCGATTGTTGCCGCGAAATCTATGGTCCCGGTGAGCTGGTGGTGGATCGTATGGTGTGGTTGCCGGCTCGGGGGTAACCTCGGGACCCGACCTGAAGCGACCGAGAGGTCCCTCCGGGTACCCACCGGGGAGACCAACCCTTCGGGGTCTGGCGTTCTGGGTGAGTCGGAAACCCCGAGAGGGTAGAGGTTCCGCCCAAAACTCCCTCGGGGTTCTTCACGTTGTTTCACATCCGCGATCCGCTGGGTATTCCTAAGCTCGCCGGAGTAGGTCCAGGCGAACGGCTTGGCCTTGTCGTTGTGCCCGACGATGAAGCGCATGATCTTGGATACCAGATCCTCGCGTGAGGTGAAGCTCCCTCGCTTGAGGACCTTGCCGCCAAAACCTACGGAGAAGGGTTCAGATGCGGCGTCGGAGCCAGCTCTGTTCGAAGAGGAGTTTGCCCAGATGCCAGCGGCGGGATGGTCGGTGGAGGGTGATCTGCGGGACGGGTTCGGCGTAGAAGTCGCCGGCGCCATAGCCGGCTCTGCCACCGCCGGTCTCGATGAAGCATTCGCCATACCCGTCGAAGGAGGCGGGTTGGCCCTTGCCGGTGATGGCGTGGACGATGTTGTGGGCGACGACTTCGGCTTGGCGCTCGGCGAAGACTCCTGCCTTGGGGAGCGGCTTGCCCATCTTGAGAGGGATGCCGGTGACGTCGCCGATGGCGTATACCGATGGGAAGCGGGTGTGCAGGGTGTGGCGGTCCACGGGAACCCAGCCGGAGTCGTCCACCAGGCCTGCCTCGCGGACCACCTGTGGCGCCCGGTGGGGAGGCACATAGGCAAGAAGGTTGAAGCTCGCCGTGGCGCC
>Ga0209431_10000710_pt1 | contig 27839 bp, 35 predicted proteins | sample RifCSP13_3_FD_184021 | JGI IMG/M metagenome (GOLD analysis project Ga0209431, IMG submission 184021) | Soil microbial communities from Rifle, Colorado - Rifle CSP2_sed 13_3 (SPAdes) (version 2) | ecosystem: Environmental > Terrestrial > Deep subsurface > Rock core/Sediment | place: Rifle...
AATTCAGGCGCGGCGGCGATCAGGCGGGCGTTGTACCAATCTCCCGGACAATTTTCGACGCGGCAGATGGTTTTCCCGCTAACATCTTTCACCCACACAGCGACCGTCTTTTCGCTGCCGCCAGCAATCCAATGTTTCGTTTCCATGTTCATTCCCCATTCTGTTTAGTGGTCGAATCGCCACCGCGAAGGGCCGAAGTATGAACCTGGCCCTTGACGCTGGTTACTCGGCTTTACCGGATTCGATGCCGGCAAGGTAAGCATGCATGCGGTTGTAAAGCTCGCGTTTCGGGACGTGCCCGCAACCAAACCCAGCCCGCTTGCCGCCTGCCGCCTGCGCTCATACAAGCGGCAAGCAGTCGCGTTCATCGAACAGGTAGCCGCGCTCAATCAGTCCGCGCTCCAGGCACATATCGCGGTATTTGCGATGCATTGTCTGAACCTCCTCATGCACTGGGTCTGTAAAACCAGTGGCCGTGGTGTTGGCAATCGGGTCGCCGAAACGCGCAATCCCTACGCGCCGCCCGATGTCGCGCATCTGTTCGTTAATCGCAGTCCAGTCGAGTTCGACGCCGTTTTGTTTCAGCATCCCGAGTGCGCCACAGAGTTGGTCGTATGTGCTCATTTCTATCTCCTGCCCCTGTGCCCGAGGCGCGGTGTAGAAGGTGTCTACAGTTCTATTCATTCCCGAAACTTCCCGAAACGGGATTTTCCGGCCCTCCGGTTTTCCCGAAATTTCCCGCCCCCCCTATAAGAGGGGGGCTTTTATCCCAGCACACTCGCTGTATGATTGCATTATGCGTCAATCCTCTCATTATGCAACTAAATTGTTCTTATAATGCGAGTGGCTAATATTAGATATTGCTGATGGTGTGACGGAATGTGACGACTCCACAATACGTTACAGGGTGAGCGATAGTAAGTGTAAATGGCAAAGTGGGCTAAATAATGTTGGCAATGTGGAGTGAACGCGATAAATAGGCGGGAGAGCATTTTATATATAATTTCTCTAACTGAGTCTCTCTAGGGCCTTTTCTTACTCCACATTGCGACACTTATTTTTCTAACAAATCATGCTACACTTAAACTTCCTTCATCACCAGGAGCGCGATCATGGATGAGCGGATTACACTTTTAAGGCAGTTTGGGCTTCACAATTTCCCGGCGGATACCACGCCAGCCGAATGCACGGAATTGTTTGATGCATGGTTAAGCGATCATTACCCGTCGTTCCCAAGCATTACAGCCAAGGCTATAGGGCCGCTGTTAGTTGGGTTAGGGTTCAGGCGTATTGGCTGGAAGCATGGCCGTGTGAGGCTGTTTAACCCGCATTTTGGGGAGGTTGTAATATGATGGCGAAAACTGAAGATTTAGTGAAAGAAGTTTGGCGCCTCGGCCTGGATGCTTACAAGCAGTACAGTAATGCGGATGATCTGCACGAAACGTATTTGGAGCTTCGGAGTGAATACACTCCCAAGGCCAGTTCAAGGGCGCTGTCTGCAGCCCTCGTCGACTACTTCGGGTTCAGGCGTTTAAGATTCCTCGTTGAACGCAAGACGATCTACTACAACCCCTGGCACCCAGATAGCCCGGAGAGCAGCGACGATACCAAGCTGATCTACCCAAGCTGGCTTGATAAGGATTGATGCGCTGGCCTGTCCTGCAGGGCGTGCCGGCGACGATCATGTTGCCGGCACCGGCAAAGTGATGCAGTTGCGCACCAAGTATCATAAGCCCGCGCTAATGTACCCATGCCGCAGCGCACCATTCAGGCCATCATCCCCGCAATGATAATCATTCTCACAGTACGATGCGCGTAAGTCATTGATATGTTACGAGTGTTAGTGCTTACACTTCGCATAATGTGTGTTATGTTAAATTAGAGGACGACGATGCAGATTGATGCAAGTCTTTGATTTCGTTGCGAAACATGCTTTTGTCGCGCATTATGCCGGCAGGGGGGGCGCCGGCAGGGGGGGCGCGGAATGCTGGCACGAGTGTTTCCTATGGGGATGTCTGTCCCCAATTTTATTTTTTTTATAGAATATCCCGTGATAGACATAAGTTATTTTTATCCATTGCAAAGTTAATTTATGGGGTTATCATTCGGTGATGGGCGCATTGACTAAGGCGGGTTGGCAGAGGATGGACGTGCTGGTGAGCGAGCATGGAGCGGATGATGTTCTGCACATGGTTTGCGATCAGGTGGCGAACGGGATAAGCTTGACCGAGATTGGGCGTTCGGAAGGAATTCCTTATACGGTGCTGTGGAAATGGTTGAAGGGTGAGGATTCCCGCTTTAAGGCATACTCCGATGCTTTGATGGCAAGGGCTGATTCGGAGGCGCATCGGTTGTTGGAGTTGGCGGATAGTGCTAGCCCGGAAGACGTGAATGTGGTCAAGCTTCGGACGGATGTTCGGAAGTGGCTGGCGGGGAAGTGGGATCGGGATCGATATGGGGACAAGCAGAGTATTGAGGTTACGCGGGTTGATTTGAGCATGAAGGATTTGCTGGAGGTTAGGGAGAAGCGGTTGTTGGAGATTGTGCCGATTGAGGGGCAGTCTGAACGGGTTGATGATGATAAGTCCAATGATGAGGAGTTGGTCATTTGAGTGATGGGCTGACGAAGGATAGGGCGCTGGTGCTGGAGCGGATGCTGTCGGACGATTTGTACTGGAGTCCGTATCGGTTTGCGTTGTGGGCTTATCCTTGGGGTGAAGGGGAGTTGAAACGGTTCGATGGGCCGAGAGTATGGCAGCGCGGCGTGATGGAGGAGATGGAGCAGTATTTGCGGGATGCGTATCGGGACAGCAAGACCGGATTGGGGTGGGGGGATTTTTTTCGGAAGGCGGTGGCATCCGGGCGTGGGCCTGGAAAGTCTGCTTTGTTGGGGATGCTGGCGCATTGGTTTGCCAGTACGCGGATAGGTTCGAGCGTGTGGGTGGCGGCGAACGGGGAGCCGCAGCTGAGGACAAAGACATTCCCGGAGATAGCCAAGTGGGTGGCGATGGGGATCAACAAGGACTTTTTCGAGATCAACGCGATGTCGATAAAGCCTTCCAAGTGGTTCGCGGAGCATATCAAATCCCCGCAAGGGTTGGGAAAAAGCACTGAGTACTATTACATCATGGGCCAGTTGTGGAGCGCGGAGAACCCGGAGGCGTTTGCCGGCGCGCATAACTGGGATGGCGAGATGAGCATCTTCGACGAGGCTTCCGGCATTCCGAACGATATATGGGGGGTGCAGGAGGGCGTTTTTACCGAGGACATACCGGATCGGTTCTGGTTTGCCTTCTCGAACCCTCGCAGGAATACCGGGGAGTTCTTCAACTGCTTCAACAGGCCGGGAAGCAAGTGGCGGACGCTGCATGTCAATTCGATGGATGTCGAGGGGATCAACACTTCGACGTTCCAGAACATTGTCGATAAGAATGGTGCGGATTCGGACTCGGCCAGGATTGAGGTATTCGGCCTGTTCCCTCGTGCTGGCGACAAGCAGTTCATATCGACTCAGGTTGTCATGGAGGCGCAGCGGCGGGAAGTCATTACGGATGCAGGGTCGCCGTTGGTGATGGGGGTTGATGTGGCGCGGGGAAGTACGGACTACTGTGTTGCGCGATTCAGGCAGGGCAAGGATGCGCGGTCGATACCGCCCGTGCGCTGGCAAGCGAAGGACTTCAATGAATCGGCGCGGAAGGTGGCTTGGTTGATGGATAAGTACAATCCTGATGGGGTGTTCATTGACCAGGGCATGGGAAGCGCCGTGGTGGATATTCTCAAGACGATGCGTTACAAGACGACCGAGATTGCTTTCGGGGCGGCTTCGTCTCGGCCTGAGTATGCGTACAAGCGGACTGAGATGTATGCTGACCTACGTGATTGGTTGGGTGGCGGGGGAGCGATTGATTCATGCCCACGGCTGTACTCTGACTTGACTGAGGTAGAGTTCAAGGAACATGGTCCAGCCAAGGACAAGATCATTCTGGAACCGAAGGATGACTTGCGGGCCAGATTGGGGCGGTCACCGGATGACGGGGACGCGCTGGTGCTGACGTTTGCGCGTCCGGTGGCACGGAAGGATCGGGCTTCTTATAACCGGCAGACTATGTGCAGGGATGTTGACTATGCTATCTTTGGGTAGCAATTCATCAAGAACCAAAAACTAAAACCAACAAAGAGCAGCAAGGCACAATAAAAGAGAACCCTGGCAACATCTATAATGAAGAATCTTGTGGAATTTTTCATGGTTTTTTAAGGGTACGCTTGTTGAGCAGGTAGAACAACTTCCTTGCCGCTTCCGGCATTTTCGATTCACCTGATTCCCATCGGCACCAGGTTCGTGCGGAAACATCGACCTGCGCTGCCGCTTTCGACAGCGACAGGCCGAGTTTCTTTCTTGCTTGCTTCAAGTCATGCGGTGTCATCATGTATCCTTGTCGCGGGTCATTGCCAGGATTTCGCTGCGGCGCCAGCAAGTGCAGCCGGCCGTAAGACGAATCGGCTTCGGAGCGCGGCCCGTCTTGCACCACGACCACCAAGTCGACTTTGATACCGGGATGATTTGCAACACCTGCGGCAGGCGCAGCAGGCGGTCAGGTGCAGGGATAGGCTGGATGGATTTCCGCGCTCTAGGCTGGCTGGGTTTCCGCACGCGAGTCATGTTCGCCAAAGTCACAGTAATCCATGGATCATTTCCAAGCGGGGTATTCTCCAACGCTACGCGGATAATCGGGTTTCGTTTCGCCAGCCGGCGCGCCTCGCCTCGGGCAAGTTTCAGCATTCCGTCTGTCTTGTCGCCGTACTGTTGCCGAAGCTGGGCATCGGCTTGCTGCATGCCAAGTTCCAGCGCTGCATCGTCCGGCACCGCCTGGCGCATAGCTGCGTTCAAGCGGCGGCAGAACTCTCGCACAATATCGGCAGGAATTCCATCGGCAGCAAGTACAGCACTAATTTCCTCAATTGCCTTTTGCTGATCCAATGGCAAGGTGCCGTCTCCACCCAAATCAATCGCTCCTATTTTGTTTGCGGTTGTATCGGTCATTGGTATTTCTTAATTGGTATTGAATGTTGATGTTCATCCTACGACAGATTGTCACACTTGTCAATGACAATTTGTCATAGTTTGCAAGTCATTGACTTTTAAGAAGAAAAATCGCACAATTAAAGGCACTAATCACCCGCAAAGGAGATCGCTATGGGCAGTATCGTAAGTTCGATTTTCGGCGGTGGGGAGAGAGAATCCGCTCCGCCGCCGCCGCCGCCCGCTCCGACAATCGATACCGCCGCAGTCAATGCCGCCGCCTCCGATGAGCGCAGACGCCGCGCTACCGCCGAGGGCAGAGCTAGCACAATGCTGGCGCAGGAAGAAGAAGATACTGCGCAGACAGCGCGGAGACGCCTACTTGGTTCGTAAGCCATGAAGCCAAATAACGAGACTGCCGAAGCGATCATCAAGCGCACGGATGAGTTGCGCGGCAAGCGCGCCAATTGGGAAAGCCATTGGGAAGAAGTCGCGCAACGAGTCTTGCCGAATTATAGCAGTCTGTTTCAGGGGCGCGGTTTCGTTATCGGTGGCGAGAAGCGCACACAGGAAGTATTCGATTCGACGGCATCAATCGCCCTGACGCGCTTCTCTTCGGCAATGGAATCCACGCTGACGCCGCGACAAGGTACGTGGCATCACCTGAAGTCGAGCAATCCCGATCTGATGAAGGATCGCGCAACGCGGCTCTGGTTCGAGGAAGTCAATCGGCTGCTGTTCAAGTACCGCTACAGTCCCAAGGCGAACTTCGCTTCGCAAATCCACGAAAGCTATATGTCCCTCGGTGCCTTCGGTTCCGGGATCATGTTCGTCGATGATCTGCAAACGAAGCGCGGGAATGATGGCATACGCTACAAGTCCATTTTCCTTGGTGAAATCTATTTCTGCGAGAACCATCAAGGCATTGTCGATACCGCATATCGCATCTTCAACATGAATGCGCGGCAGTTGATGCAGAAGTTTGGCGACAAGGTTCCGAAAGAGATCACCGATATTGCAGACAAGAATCAGGACAAGGAATACGAAGTCATCCATTGCGTGCGCCCGAATACCGACCAGATCGAGGGCCGCATCGACTTCAAGGGCATGGAGTTCTATTCCGCCTACGTTGTGCGCGAAGGCGCTGCGTTGCTGCAAGAAGGCGGCTACAACACTTTCCCATTCCCGATCAGCCGCTATGTGACGACACCTGGCGAAACCTATGGCCGCAGTCCGGCCATGATGGTACTTCCGGCGATCAAGACGCTGAACGAGGAAAAGAAAACCATTCTCAAGCAGGGCCATCGGATTGTCGATCCTGTCCTATTGGCCTTCGATGATGGGGTGCTGGATTCATTCAGCTTGAAGGCTGGGGCCATCAACTATGGCGGCGTATCTGCAGAAGGCCGTCCTCTGGTGCATCCGTTGCCGACTGGCAATCTTGCCATCGCGCAAGAGATGATGAATGACGAACGCGCGGTCATCAATGATGCTTTCCTTGTCACGTTGTTCCAGATTCTTGTCGATACACCGCAGATGACGGCGACGGAAGTAATGGAGCGTGCGCGTGAAAAGGGCGCATTGCTGGCTCCGACGATGGGACGGCAACAGTCAGAACTGCTCGGGCCGATGATCGAACGCGAGATTGATCTGCTCATGCGGCAGGGAAAGATTCCGCCATTGCCGATGTCGTTGCGGGAAGCCGAGGGCGAGTACCGCATCGAATACGACTCGCCATTGTCTAGAGCACAGAAGGCAGAGGAAGGCGCTGGCACGATGCGGACGATTCAATGGGCCGCCGAGATTGCCGCGACTTCGCAGAATCCTGCCGTGTTCGATCACTTCAACTTTGACGAGATTATTCCTGAGTTGGCAGATATCAATGCAATGCCGGTTCGGTTCATCAACGATCCGCAAGCCATCCAGGCAATCCGCGAAGGACGGCAACAGCAAGCGGCAACGCAGCAGTTGATTGATTCCGCCCCGTCTATTGCGGCCATGATGAAGCAGGGAGTGGGTGCACCGGCATGAACCTGGTTGACAAGACGTTCTCGGTATTGGTCGCAACCATGTTCGTTGCAATGTTCTACGGCATGACGACGCATAACCTGCCGCTTGCCGTTGTCGGGATCATCGGCTTTCACGGCTTCATCTTCGCTTGGTGGAAATTGACAGAGTGAATCTAATCGAGAAAGCAAGGAACTACCTTTCACAGCGGCAACGCGCATACAAGCTGGCCTTTACCGGCGTTGCGGGCGATGCCGTATTGCAGGATTTGGCGCGGTTCTGTCGCGCAAACCAATCATGCTTCCATCCTGATGAGCGAGTGAGTGCGCTAATGGAAGGACGGCGTGAGGTATGGCTGCGAATCATGGAGCATTTAAAGCTCACTGAGGAACAGCTTGCGAATATTCACATTCCATCACAACGAAAGGAAGGCAATGACTGATATTACCGCCCCCGCAGTATCCGGACAAGGCACTGATACTACCGCCAGCACTGATACTACCGCCGCAACATCCATCGATACCAATTCTGTATCCGCATCAAATACGATTGGCTGGCTTACAGATGCGCCGGAAGATATTACAGGATTCGTCAGGAATAAAGGATGGAATACCCCGATTGATGCAATCATTTCCTACAAGCAACTTGAGAAATTTGTAGGGACTCCGGCTGACAAATTGCTGCGGTTGCCGGATTTTGACAAAGGTGATAAGCACGAGATAGATCAGTTTTACAATAAACTTGGTCGCCCTGTAGAATCAAACAAATATGAAATTCCAGTACCGGAAAATGTTGATCCTGCGTTCGCGGAAGCAGCCAAGTTGAAATTTCATGAACTTGGCATTACCGCAAGGCAAGCGAAGGCACTTGCTGAATGGAATAATGAGTTTGCCACTCAAACAATCAATAAACATAATGAAGCCTACAACCAGGCTATAACCGCAGAAAACAATGCACTGAAAAAAGAATGGGGGCAAGCTTATGAGCAGGAAATGAATATGGCATTTACTGCCGCCAGAGCATTGGGGTTGACTTCAGAGAAGATAGATAAATTGAAGCAATCCATTGGATTCGCCGATACCATGAAAATGATGGCAAATATCGGTAAGCGGGTTGGTGAAGACAAGTATGTTGATGGCGAAGGCTCAGGTGGGAATGTGGCCATGACACCAGCAATGGCAAGGGAAAAAATCAATAATGCCAGAAATGACAAGGAATTTCAGGCAAAGCTTATAGCGGGCAACGCAAGCGCCAAAGCCGAATGGGATCGTTGGCACGGATTTCTGCAATGAGCGACAACCCGGCACTTGAATGTTTGAAGTTGGCGGCAACGCTTGTCAGTCCGTCTGTTCAGGACAGAGAAAAAGAGGTTGAAATAATCTCAGAAAAGTTGTATGTTCATTATCGCAAACTTATGGATATGGGATTTGACCCACATCCAATATCTGCGATACCAGACAAGCCAAGGCGAGGAAGGCCGCCAAAGCCCTGACAATTAGAGTAGTGTCAGACCCCTCTTGATGAGGACAAGTCAAGGAATGTGACCGCCTTAAAAGGTTGCAAACTTTTTCTTCAATTATCAGGAGACATACCATGTCTGTAAATCTGCCTACTCATTTTGTACAGCAGTACAGTTCCAATATCCAACTTCTCCTCGCGGCACAAGGGGGTAAATTTACCTCTAAAGTCATGATGGGGAGCCATGTTGGCAAGCAAGCAAGTCCAGTAGATCAGTTCGGTGCAGTCGAAATGCAGTTGGTAACTTCTCGCTTCGCGCCGAAGCAACGAACTGATGCTCCCACCGACCGCCGTTGGGTTTTCCCGAGCGATTATGACCTGAATCAAATGGTTGATTCGTTTGACAAACTCAAGATGATTACCGATGTAAACAGCACTTATGTAGTGAATGCTGTTAAAGCGGCAAATCGTCAAATGGACAGAATCATCATCAACGCCTTTACGAGCACTGCAAAAACTGGAGAGAATGGCGGAACTTCAACCATTTTCACAGCAGGCAATGAGGTTGACGTAGCTGTTGGCGGTGCCAACTCGAAGTTGAACGTAGCCAAACTCAAAGCTGTACGGGAACAGATGGAGAGTCAGTTCGTAGACTTCGAGACAGAAGAAGTATATTGCGGCTTGACAGCCGCCGACAATGCCTCGCTTCTGAACGAAATTCAGATTATCTCATCCGACTTCAATGGCGGCGATGCTGTTCTAAAGGATGGGCGCGTTGTCTCGTTCTTGGGTTTCACGTTCTGCCAGTCACAACTGATAGAACAATTGCTGGCTGGAACGAATGAGGTTACTTTGCCGGTGTGGTGCAAGTCGGGGATGTACATTGGTCTGTGGGAAGATGTGCAGAACGATGTTCATCCGCGCCATGACATTCAGGGCGATCCTTGGGAAATTACCACTACAATGTCTGCTGGTGCCACACGCCTTGAAGAAAACAAGGTGTATGCGATTGAGAGCTACCGGGCGTGATAACTTCTAGGGATATTCATTGGTTAGCAGGATTCCTAGATGGCGAAAATTATCTTTGAAAGGAGAATGAAAAATGGCTACTGAAGACCTTAAATCCGGCTTCATTACGAATCGTGATGCTACTCCGGCTGTATCTACTACATCCAATCCTGGCCAAGTGTTCCGCGCCTACGGCAAGGTTGAATGTGCCGGCGGCGATCTGGCATCGACCTACCGCTTCTGCGAAGTCCCATCCAATGCCAAGATGGTTCGCTGCTTCTATTCATGCGACGATCTTGGTACTAGCGTTACGATGAACGTCGGTCTGTACCAGACTACTGGAAACGGTGGTGCTGTTGTTGATCAAGACTTCTTCGCTTCGGATCTGGACGTGGCAACTGCTGCTGTCGGTATCACCGAAATCACCTTTGAGCGTGGAGCTACGCTCATTGATGAGGCCGAGGAGCCGCTGTGGGAACGTCTTGGTTTGTCTGCGGACTCGCAGCGCAACTATGATGTTGTTGCTGTTTCGGCCGGTGCCGCTGCAACTGGCACGATGGCAGTTTGGGTAGAATACATCATCTAACCGGATCAAGGGGGCTTCGGCCCCCTGATCGCATCAGGAGACAAACATGGCAGATCGTTTCTATTCCGTAATCCTTGGTGAACAGATCGAAAGTCTCGTCACCGAAGGCGCATCGACTTCCAGCGAGGCCATTGAACTGCGTGTCAATGACTCGGTGTATGCGAACAAGCTTCAGGTAATTCTAGGGGTTCGGGCACTCCTGCTTTACCTTGAGGGCAAAGAAACCAGCCCGATTGCGTGACGCCATGAAAATCATGCGCCTTCGTAGCACTATCGCCAGGCCGGCAGACGCTACTGCTTATGCTGCTGGTGATGAGGTGAGTAACAGCGCCTCGGCAGGGTCGGTTGTTCGTGCGACATTTAATATGTCAGGGTTCAGATATGGCAAAATACTTGCTGCTGAAATTGATCTGACTCCGGCATCTGGAAACGTAGTAACGACTGCGGCTGATTTCGAACTTCAAATTTATCGCACCAGCGAAGTTCCTGCTGCGGTTGGCGACAACGTTACTAATCCTATTTCAGCAGTAAATCGTGCGAAGTCGATTGCTATATTCAGGTTCGATGACACAGGATGGACTGGCCCACTTGGAACTGTTGCTGCTGGCACATCGCAGCATCAAGCGGTTGGTGCTCATCTTGTTCAGCCTTCGGCTACTCCGTCATTGCAGATTTTATTTCCTGCCGGATATTTCTTCAGTTTGGAAGATCAAACCACAAAGACTTTCACTGCCGCCCTTCGTGTTTTGGCTGCATGGACTCCGACAGGAATTGTAAATACGTTCGGCATCACATTGGATATTGAGGTTGAATGATTTTGTGGATTATTGACTGGATTGGGAATGAATAATGGCATCCATTGTTGGAATCTGCAATCGCGCACTGCAAAAGCTAGGCGCAGAACGCATCATCTCGCTAACGCAGGATAGCGTAGCAGCCCGGGCAGCCAATGCAGCTTTCGAGCCTGTACGTGATGCGGAATTGCGTGCTCATTCGTGGGCATTCGCAATCCAACGCGCCGAATTGGCATCGACTACCGCCCCGGATTTCGGTTATTCCTACGCATACCAATTACCTTCCGATTGCCTGAGACTGCTTCCGCCGGATCATAACGAAGGCACGTACATGCAGGACTGGAAGATCGAAGCCCGGTTGATCCTGACGAACGAAACCGCGCCATTGCAGATCAGGTACGTTGCCAGAATCACCGATCCGAATCAGTACGATTCACTGTTCAATGAATCGCTGGCGTGCAAACTCGCAATGGAAATGTGCGAGGAATTGACGCAGAGCAATCCAAAAAAACAACTGATTGCCGAGGAATACAAAGCAGCCATTCGGGAAGCACGCCGGATCAATGCTTTCGAAAATGTTCCAGCAGAGCAGCAGACAGATTCATGGATTACGGCGAGGCTATAAATGAAAGCTTCGCCGCTCAAGGATGCATTCAACGCAGGCGAATTCTCGGAACTGACAGCAGCAAGAGTCAGATTCGAGAAGTATCAGAATGCGTTACGTCTTTGCGAGAACATGATTCCGCTTGTGCAAGGCGGCGTCACGCGACGGCCTGGAACAATGTTCGTCGCAGAGGTCAAGACGAGCGCAAAACAGACAAGGTTGATTGACTTCGAATATTCTATAACTCAGGCGTATATGCTTGAGTTCGGGGATCAGTACATCAGGTTTTACAAGGATCGCGGCCAAATCGAATCCGCGCCGAGTACGCCTTATGAAATAGCAACGCCGTATCTCGAAGCCGATCTTTTCCAGTTGAAATACACGCAATCTGCGGACGTGTTGTATATCACGCATCCAAGTTATGCGCCCCGCAAGTTGTCTCGCACCGGACATACTGCATGGACGCTGACGACGATTGACTTTCAGGACGGGCCTTACTTGTCCACGAACATCACGGCGACCACTATCACGCTTGGGGCGACATCAGGAACAACGACTGCAACGGCAAGCACGGCGATCTTTGCTTCCACTGATGTAGGGCGGCATATCAGATTCAAATCCACCGGTAGCACTTGGGGTTGGATGAAGATCACTGCCTACACAAGTACAACGCAAGTCACGGTTAGTATTCAGCGCAGTCCTGCCGCAGCTACCGCATCAACCAATTGGCGGCTTGGATTCTGGAGTGCTACGACAGGTTATCCGTCATGCGTTACATTCTTCGAGGACAGACTGTTCTTTGCGAACAATAGTCTTAGGCCACAGCGCATTGACGGAAGCATTGTCGGTGATTACGAGAACTTCGCGCCGACCGCATCTGATGGTGTTGTGGCTGACGACAATGCGATAACGATTACTCTGAATGCGAATGACGTGAATGCGATCATGTGGATGATTGACGACGAGAAGGGTTTGCTTGTCGGCACGAAGTCAGGCGAATGGATGGTTCGCCCATCATCTTTGCAGGAAGCATTGACGCCGACAAACGTTGCGGCAAAGAGATCAACTGCATTCGGAAGCGCAAGCCTTCAAGCGGTTCGGGCTGGCCGCGCATCAATCTACCTGCAACGTGCAGGCAAGAAAGCGCGTGAGTTGGCATACGTCTATGAGGTAGATGGCTTCCGTTCGCCCGATATGAATGTACTTGCCAGTCATGTTCTTGATGGTGGGGTAACCCAATTTAACTACCAGCAGGAACCGTACTCAGTAATCTGGTTTGCTAGGACTGACGGGCAGCTTGTCGGTCTGACATACGAGCGCGATCAGGATGTTGTAGGCTGGCACAGACATATCATCGGAGGGTCATTCGGAAGTGGCGATGCGGTTGTTGAATCTGTGAATGTGATTCCCGCGCCGACTCTGGATTCTGATGAAGTATGGATGATCGTCAAGAGAACCATAAACGGGGCGACTGTCAGGTATATCGAATACATCACGCCAAACTTCGATGAAGATACGACTACTGATGCCTTTTTCGTGGACTGTGGCTTGACGTATGACGGCGTTGCAGCCGATGTGATTAGTGGGTTGGATCATCTTGAAGGGGAAACATTGAGCGTGCTGGCTGATGGCGCAACACACCCTGCCGTAGTAGTGGCAAGCGGTTCTGTCACGCTGAATCGTGAAGCAAGCGTGGTACAGCTTGGTCTGTCTTATACATCTGATGTTCAGACATTGAGGATCGACGCAGGCGCGGCCGATGGTACGGCGCAAGGTAAGACGAAGCGCATTCATCGCATAGGTATGCGCCTATACAAGACACTCGGGCTTAAGTTCGGCCCGAACGCCAGCAATCTGGACATACTGCCATTCAGAACATCGGCTGATGAAATGGGTAATCCGCCTACTCTATTCACAGGTGATAAGTCTGTGAATTGGAATAGTGGATATGAGACTGAAGGATATGTCTATCTGAGACAGGATCAGCCATTGCCATTTACGCTGCTTGGATTATATCCGCAGCTTGTCACACAGGATAGAGGATGATTGTTGTGCCATTCGAGAGGGAGCATCTTAAGCGCATGGTGATTCAGCAGAATCAGCAAGGTCTGGAGTATTTGCTGACGGATGCTATTTACGCGACGCTGGAAGGGAGTGATGCTTATACTGCGCTGGAAGGCGATGAGGTTCTGGCATGCGCGGGAACCATCGAGGCAGCACCAGGACGGGCTATCGCATGGGCGTACATATCTCAGCATGTCGGAAGCCGCATGATGGGCGTAACGAAGGCCGTGAAGCGGTTCTTGGATATGGCCGAATACAGGCGGATTGAGATGGATGTTGATTGCGATTTTGCACAGGCGCATCGGTGGGCAAGGATGCTAGGCTTCGAGATGGAATGCGAGCGTCGCAGGAAGTATTCACCGGATGGGCGTGATTGTGCGCTTTATGCGAGGATAAGATAATGGAAATCGGAATCGCGACAATCTTTCAGATGATCGGAACGGCTGTATCGGTCATTGGTGCATTGAACCAAGGGCAACAACAGCAAGATTCATCCGAATACAACGCTGCCGTTGCAAGAAACAATGCTACAGCATCGAGGCAACAGGCAGAAGCAAATGCGGCGGCGCAGCAACGGAGAGCGCGTCAGACGATAGGGGCGATGCGTGCGGGATATGGCGCTTCAGGCGTGGGGCTTGAAGGGTCTGCGCTGGACGTACTTGAAAGTTCTGCGGCAATGGCTGAGTTGGATCGGCAGAATATTCTGTATGGTGGTGAATTGCGCGCTCAAGGCTATGAAAGCACGGCTGGCCTTGAGTTAATGCGCGGCGAGAATGCGGTAACTGGCAGTTACTTTTCGGCTGGAAGCGCATTGCTTGGTGGTGTGGCTAGGTCTGGCGCATTCAACAGTTCTAGCACACCTTCCGCAAGCAGTGATGATCTGTACTTCGATGACTGGAATGTCGGCAGTAACTTGAGAAGAGTCGGATAATGCCGCGCATTCGTGAATATACGCAACAGACTTCCGCGCAAGGGGCGATAGATACTCGCCGTGCTACGGAAGCTGACTTTGGTTTCAGCCAGCAAATGCAACAGTTCGGCGGGACCATGCAGGAAGTCGGCGCGTACATCAAGCAGGAAGAAGACCGCAGGGAGATCGAGAATGCCACACTAGGAATGGCACAAGCGCGGCAGCAATGGACTGAGACGTACATCAGTCGACAGCAGAACATGCGCCCCGGCGATATGAGTATGGCACCGGCAATGCGAAAGGAAATGGAGGACTACTTCGGCGGGATGTCGGACAACTACAAGTCAGACAAGGCGAAGAACTATGTCCGCATGAACGGGATGTCGCTTACGACAGACTTCTTCGTTCGCGGATTGCAACATCAGCAACAGCAGGCGGGGATTAAAGCTGTATCGGATCATGAAAACAGGGTGGCGACTGATGCCAAGACACTTGCCGCTGTGCCGGACATGTACAACTCTGTTGCGGCATCTCTCAAGTATGACATTACGAACGGCGTAGGTTCGTATGAATTCCTGAAGAATAGCCCGCGCAAGGATGAATTCATGCGCGAGGCAATCGAGAAACTTGCTTGGTCTGCCGCTATGACAGCAAGTGAGAATCCGATGATGCGCGCCATGTTCATGCACCTGTTGCCGAAGGATCAGATGGACGAGGCGCAGCTTGGCGGGAAGATTGCCGAGATGGAGAAAAAAGGCGCATCGGATATCGAGATCGCCACATTCATAAAAATGAATAGGCCGAATGCCGCAGTGCAGATTGGCGAAGCAACGTATGCACAAGATGAGAAACTTAAGGATGAGCCATTGCCGCAGTGGTTCAAGGATTTGAGTTTTGACAAACGCGCCGCATTCATGAAATCTGTTTCAGCGAACCAGCACCGAGACGATGCCGTGGCGATGCAGGCATTGCGCCAAAAGGTTGCTGATGATGATGCTTATATTCGCTTGTATGGACAACGACCCGAGAAAACGCTGAATGCTGGCGATTTCAAGGACAACGTGATTGGATGGGAAACGTATAGCGCCATGCTCAAGGCAGCGGATACGATGACTGTTGCAACGAAACTGCCAATAGACCAAGGCATTTCGATGATCGAGGCATTGAAGCCGAAGGAAGGTGATGCCGCTTTAGCACAGAAGGCAAAGGAATATGATGAGGCTGCCAGGTTGTTCGCTGGACGGTGGAAAGAAATTCAATCAGACCCGATCAAGGCGGCAATGAATTCCAGGTTCAGCGCAGGCCAAAGCCCTATTGTTCCGCTTTCTGTATCGTCACCAGAGAAATGGGCCGATGAATTGTCTGTACGCATTCCACAATCGAAAGCTGTTGAGAGCGCGTGGGGATTGCGTGGTAGTGCACCGGCAATCCTATCCAAGCCTGAAGCCGAAGCTATGGGTAAGGTATTCGATCAGATGTCCATAGACAAGCAATTTGAGGCTATCGGTACGCTCACAACCAGATTCAAAGATGATCCTTCCGCCGTCGTTGGACTTTTCAATCAGATCGCGCCGAATAATTCAAGCATCAATGCTGCTGCGTATTATGCAACGAAGCGGTCTGATGCGATCCAAGGCGGCGAGACTAGGGATAATGTCGTCGGGCATATCCTTGCTGGCATGAAGGCGATGAAGCCGCTTGATAAAGGCAAAGGACTGGATACTGAGAAAGCCGTTCAACGCGCTGGTATGCCTTCCGCTACTGAGGCATTGAAGTTGCTTTCAGGCATGAGTGGGTACAGCGATGGCGTGTCTCCTGAATTCCAGATCGGGCTAGAGAAACAGATTGAAGTTGTCATGGCGCATTATGTCGGTAAGCAGATCAGCAGCGGGAGATTTAATTTGAATCTTCGTGAAGGCGATAACAAAAGTGCTTTTGAAAAGTCCGTCGAATCTGTACTCGGCAAACCTGTTCATTTCGGCTCAACACGGGTACTCAAGCCTTGGGGAATGAAGGAAGATGAGTTTATTCGCGGTATCGAAAATAGGGTTAATGCTGCAGTAGGCAAACCCGTATCTGGATATGGGTTGATGCAGGAAGCAGGTGTTGCTGGTGATGTGTATCGCGTACTTGAAGGTGGTATAGCAACGAACATCCTTATCAATATGGCGAACGAAATTCCACCGAAGCCAACTCGCCAATTGCATATCGGCAAAATAAGATAGGTGAATGATGGGTATCGGGCCTATTACACTTGACGCCAGCCAGCAGAACGAAGCTTACGACTATCGTTCGCGCATGCTGGACAAGCCAGCAGAAGAAGTCGGATTCTTTACCGGCGCTGGATTCTCTTTGTTCAAAGGATTCGAGCATGCTGCGGCTGTAGGCTCGGCGGCATTATTGGCTGGCGAACCTGAATTGATACCAGATTTCATACAGAACAAGCAACGCGATGCCTATCAATGGATGGTAGAGACAAGGCCAGACCCAAAGACGATGGGTACCCTAGCGCAAATGGGGCATGGGCTTGGAACTGTTTTCGGTATGGGTGCGATGGGCGCGCCGTTCGGATTGCCTGGTGCTGCGGTAAGCATCGGAGGATTGTCAGGCTACGACAAGTATTCAGAACTTATTGATGCTGGCGTAGATCACGACACGGCATTGAAAGCCGCAGGTCTTACAGGAACAGTAATGGGTGCAGGCGCATTTCTTCCCCCCTATCTCGGCAAAACATTGGCAAAGCAGGTAGCAGCGGGCGCAGGGATCAACCTCGGTCTTGGTTTCGTTGAACGCGGAGGAACATCGGCCATACTTGAGAAGGCCGGATATGCCGACATGGCGGAGCATTACAAAATGCTTGATGGAACTGCGATGGCAATTGATGCAGTCTTAGGGGCGGCATTCCCGATAGGCGCAAGGATGCTACGCCGCGCGCCGGCAGGCGAAGGGCCGTCGCATTCAGACATTGATACAGCCCTGCTCGGAAGTGAAGGAATTGCCGAGCGTACTCGCGATCCTGCCTTGCAGACTACGCTTGAAGGGATGGACAAGCGGTTGGCTGCGGACATGGAACTGACGCGGCAGATTTTTGAGGAAGGCAAGCCGCTGTCGGAAGTAAGGGTTCCGCCCGGTTTGATGGATGACGCAATCCCGAATCCGGCATTGGCACAAATTACGGCAATTGCAGCAAGAGCAATGGATGACCTGTTTTCTGCTGACGGGGTATCTGTTGGCAGGATGGATAGCGATATTACGGCAGCGACAAAAATCATGGATGATGTTTTGAAGGAAGTCAGTGAGCCGGTTCAACTAAAGCTAGATGATGGGACAGCAGCTGCAAAAGCTGTTGCAGCGAAAGAGCCACCAGAAGTCCGTGCCAAAACCGAAGAAGCAGAAATAGACCCGGATCAATATACGAACGTGGCAGCCAGGGCGATTGCAGAGGCCAATCCTGACATGCGAGTATTTGATGATATGGGCGTGGAGAAGAACGCCAAGCAATTATTGGACGATGCCGAGCAGAAATTCCAGCAGGAGAAACGCGAATCCGTGCTGTTCAAGATTGCAGTATCTTGCGCGATAGGGGCCGGTGAATGAAAGCAGAATGTATAGCCGCAGTCCGGCAAGCCGCCCTCATGCTTGGCAAGGAGCTTGGCAAGAATGAGGTTCAAGGAATTGAAGCCAAGGTAATCCAAGCGCAGAAGCAGCTTGCGAAGCAGGACATTGCCGCTTGGCGGGCGATGACTCGTGCGCAGCAACTTGAGAAGGCTGGCGAGATTGTTGTTCAGGATGCAATTCACGCAGCGATCAAAAAGCGTCAACGTGCCGAACTGACCATCATGAAGCGCAACGAGCGCGAGGCTATCTTCGGCAAGATGATCGCTGGCGGAATGACGCGCATGGAAGCCCTGACGTATTACACGTTCTTCAAGGCCGATGGCAAGGGGGGCATTCTTAGTCTTGAAAGCCTTGCGAAAGGATACGAGGCCAAGGCGCTAGGACATATCCAAGCCATGCAGGAACTTGAACATACCTCATTACTAGGAAGCATCATGACCAACAAGAAGGCCATGATGGATTACTTGAATGAATCCTATGGAATCGACAGCGGCAATCAGCTTGCCAAGAAGGCATTCAAACAGGTTGAGGAAATGCGGAAGTTGATGATCGATGAATTCAACCGCAAAGGCGGTGACATTCATGTGCTGGCTAACTACCGCAATCCACAGAATCATGATCCGTACCATGTGGTAAAAGCTGGCGGCAAAGGTGGCAAGGACTTTATTGACGATCACATGCAATGGGTTGATCGTGATGAGTATGTCAATCCTGATGGAACGCCGATGAATGATACGCACCTTCGCGCATTCCTCAAGGAAGCCTATATCACTATATCGACAGATGGCAAGTCTAAGCCGCCTGGTGAGGGTGGTTCTGGTTCTATCGCCAATCGCATGCGTGCGCATCGCCAGTTGCATTACAAGTCGCCGGACGCATATCTTGCGTCAATGGAAAAGTATGGTTCTGCAAACGTGTTCGACCAGACGAGAGCAATGCTGACGCAACTCGGTAAAGATATTGCGATGGTGGACCGGTTCGGGCCGAATGCCATTCATGAATTCGATGTCGAGTACGCAAAGGCAATTCACGAAGGCGGAAAAGAGAAATTCTGGAACGGACACGTAGGCAAGACATTTGCCAGATTCAGCGGACAGCAGGGCGTGGATAACGTAGTGGTGGCGCATACGTTCCAGCAGATCAGGAATGCGATGGTTGCGAGCAGGCTTGGCTCTATGCTTCTATCTCAGCTTGCCGATGCTGGAACGCTTGAGGCTACTGCGAGAGCCATGAATATCCCGGCCAGCGAGATTGCGCTGTGGGGTTCAAGAATCGTATCTGATTCAAAACTTAGAAAAGCATTGCGCTATCAAGGTTTGGGCGTTGAGACCGCGCTAAATGGTATCGCCCGCTTTGCAGATGATACATCCAAGGCGGGATTCTTCGGACATGCAGCTACTGCTATTCCTATCATTCAAGGGGCGCATGTATGGACGCGCTTCGGACGGCAGGCTTTTGGGGCGTCAATGGAGGCAAACCTTGGAGACATGGCAGTTGAGTATAAGAGTTTGGCAGAGTTGCCAGAACTTGATCGCCGCACTATGGAATCAAAGGGCGTAACCGAAGCCGACTTTGCCCTATGGAAAATGGCAAAGCCGACCGAGTACAAAGGATCGAAGCTGCTTGGTGCGGATTCGATTGATGCTGTGCCGATAAGCGAAGTCAGGAAACTGTATGGATTGAAGTCAAACGCTGCCGCATTAGAAGCCCGCGCCGACGCAGCCGTAAAACTTCAATCCATGCTGGTCGAAGAAACGCATATGGCCATATTGCAACCATCGGAATTGCAGAGTTTCAACCTGCGCCGAGGACATATCCCGAGCGAGATGATGAGCCTTGTGGCGCAGTTCAAGACGTTCCCTTGGGCTATCTTCCGCCAGCATTTCCTAGACCGCGCCAACATGGAGGCGGCTGGATTCAATCCGTGGGTATATCGAGCCAGGCTGTTGGCAACTACGTCAATACTCGGCGGGGTGGCATTACTGCTGAATGACTTGGCAACCGGGCGCGATCCGAGGGAGATATTCCCTGACGAATCCGATCCTGACAGGAAGAAGAAACTAGCGACATTCGGCGCACAGGCTATGCTGAAAGGCGGCGGTCTAGGCTACTTCGCGGACATTGCCGAAGCTCTGTATGGCTTCGGCGAATCGCCATACAAGATTGCCGGGTTGCTCGGCCCTGCGGGTGGATATGTTGGCACTTCGGTTGCACCAATGATATACCACGGCATTCAGGCTTTGGCATCCGGCGACAAGAAAGAAACGGAGAAATTCACAAGATACGCTTATGACTCCATAAAAGGAATTACTCCAGGTCAGAATCTTTGGTATGTCAAAGGGGTGCTGCATAACGTGCTGCTCCATTATTTGCACGAGATGGCCGCACCGGGATATGCCAAACGCGCCAGAGATAGTGCCAAAAAGAACTTTGAATCAGAGTATTGGCTAGGAATGGGAAGGGATACAAGACCACCGAATTTTGCTAATATAGCAGCAGATTGAGGAGATAGACATGACGGTATCAAGTTCAACTTCGCGGAATTCTTATAACGGCAATGGGACGACTGATACCTTTGCCTATACCTTCCGTATCCTCGATGAAACTCACGTCGCAGTCTATGAAGACGGGGTTCTGAAAACGATCACAACGCATTACACGGTTACAGGCGTAGGAGATGCAAGCGGCGGAAACATAGTTTTCGTCACGCCGCCAGTGACTGGGACACTGAATGTCGTGTTCGTACGCAATGTACCGATCACACAGGAAACTGATTACGTCGAGAACGATCCATTTCCAGCCGCATCTCACGAAGACGCTTTGGATAAACTCACAATGATTGTCCAGCAGCAAGAGGAAAAGTTTGATCGCATTCCTACGTTGGCTGTTTCGTCGGCTACATCTGATTTGGTATTCCCTGACCCTTCTGCGGATAAATATCTTGGATGGAATTCCGCTGGCGATGAACTGGAAAATAAGACACTGGCAACAGTTGATGCAATATCATTGCCAGTATCAATTGCAAACGGCGGTACAGGGCAAATAACTGCAGCCGCAGGATTGTCCGCATTGGGGGGATTACCGCTTGCTGGCGGTTCGATGACCGGCCTCCTCACCCTCGCCGCTGGTGCAGACATCGCATCCGCCGCCACCATCGACCTGACTGCGGCAACGGGCAACACGGTGCGCGTTACCGGCACCACCGGAACATCCGCGCTCACTATGAACGCCGGACAATGGATGATGCTGATTGCCGATGGAGCATGGCCGCTGACATATCACGCCACAACCTGCCGGATCATCACCGGCGCGGACTATACCTGCACGGCGGAAGAAGTCGTTATTGCGCACAAGGATTTGAGCGGTGTCATCCATGTATGGCCGAGCTTCGCGGTTGTGTCGCAGGCCGACGCAGAGGCGGGGACGAGTACCGTGCCGCGTCTCTGGACTGCGGAGAGGGTGGCCCAGGCGATTGCGGCGCTTGCCATCTCCAGTGGAGGAACTTTATCAACGGAACAAGCCACCAGCGGTAGCGCCGCTTATAATTTTACTGATGTCCCGTCGGGCACAAAAAGAGTCGTCATCAATTTTATCAACGTTAGCACAAACGGAACCGCATATCCACGGATTCAATTAGGCGATTCTGGAGGAATAGAAACATCCGGCTATGTCGGCGCTAGTTCTTATATAGGAACGACCAATACCTCAGGGACTATTAATCTTGCTTCGGGCTTTGATATCGCGACCTCAGCGGCGGCAAACGTGTTTTCTGGTAAATTGGTCTTGGATTTGGAAAACGCTACCAACCACACTTGGACGGCATCATGGGTGATTGGGCTGAGCAATACGACCGCAACATATTTTGGTGCCGGCTACAAAGATATTACGACAGAGCTAACGCAAATCAGCTTCACTACCGCAAACGGAACAGATACATTTGATGGTGGCGCAGTAAATGTCTCGTATTGGAGCTAATGATGGAACAAGTCCTCAGCCGTTTTTACAAAGACCAGCGAACAATCATCCTCCCGGGAGCGTATACTCCGACCATCACATGGTCTCCGCAGTTAGTATTTTCGCCGGGGTACTTCAGCTATAACGGGCTAGTCTACGACCTGACACAGTCGGGACTATATCGATTCTGGAATCCGATGGTGAACACAACGCACATGGTCATCGGTGCAGGCGATCCGGTTGGGTTGCTGACTGGCGCTGCGTGGCTTTCGTCCTTTGGCGATGAGGACGCAAAGCTTGGCAGCGAAACGCAAGCACAATTCTTGACCCGCGTTGGTGCAAAGGCCAGAACGAGCAAGCTCAAACTTCTTTGTGAGCACACTATTGATTTTTCGCGCACTCATTTGCTTTCAGGTGAAATGACGCGCAAAGTTCGGTTTCTCACTATGGAGACGCCAAACAACGTAGTAGATGGTCATGTTTGCGTTGAGGTCAGAATCGGTGGAGTGTGGGTTCTTGCTGACGTTTCTCTGGACACAATGTTCAAGGATTCTTCTGGTACGAGACTGAGCGCACGCGGTGTTGTCGCCCCTCTCGCAGACAACTCCTTTCAGTACGAGCCACTTGCATCAGATAGTTATGCAGTAGAAACAGCATCGTCATATACATTTGACGCTACGGGGTACGCGGAAACTTTTTTGCTGACTGAAGAAGATCGACGTTCGTGGCATCGCAGGATATTTCAAGCTGTAGGAATCGACCATACAGATGGATTGACATACTTTGCGCTGCCTGCCGGCTCAGAAAGTCGCGCTAGTTGGGTGTTAGGGTTGTCCTCTGCGTATAGGGTGATTTCTCTAGCGACATTTAATGGGATGTTTTATTAGGAACGGAACATGAACGACCGTGAAAAAGCAATAGCGGCGGGTGCTTATCTGATGGAGCGGGGATGACTATCAAATACCGCGCAGGTTACAAGTACCAATTAGCCGAAAGCTACTCGGTAGCGACGCCCATCAAGCCATTAACTCCGATCAAGCATGAGTTCTTCACGCTAACCAAGACCGGCAAGCTATGGATCAAGCGCGGCTATGCTTGGGACGGCGCATCCGGCCCAACCTTCGATACCAAATCCTCCATGCGCCCGTCGCTGGTGCATGACGTGTTCTGCCAGATGATGCAAACCGGTCTGCTCGACTACGATCTGTGGCAGGACAAGGTGAATGAACTGTTCAAGCAGCAATGCATCGAGGATGGCATGTGGTCGTGGCGTGCCTGGCTCTGGTATCAGGCGGTAGAATTTGCTGACGCAGGACACCCGGATCAAGGGGATTCTAACCCGGTTCAGGAGGCTCCATGAGCAGCGAAATTGATCCCGTAGAGTTTGGAAAGCTCGTTCACGCCGTGGAAACATTGACGGAGGCTACCAAGGAAATCAAGGATGATCTTGACAGCTTGAAGGCCACATTTACTGGCGGCAAGGGCGTGCTCGCCGGCCTCATGATCGCCGCCAGCGGCATCGGCGCTGGCGCTAAACACGTCCTTGAGAGCCTGCTGAAATGATCCCACTCAACTGCGAACCCATTCCCGCACAACAATTGCGGCAACGATGAACCGCTCCGACCTACAGCAAGCATTAGAAAACCCTAATGTGCGCGCCTTCCTTCACGCCATCCGGCTAGGCGAGGGAACGGCGGATGATGCTGGATATACGCGAATCGTCGGCGGGGATCAGCTCGGTCATTTCGTCGATCACCCTCGGGCCATGCGCTATATCAAGCGGTACAAGGTCTGGTCGAGTGCAGCAGGGGCATATCAGATCATCGGCAAGACGTGGGACGGACTGGTTAAGCAGTACGGATTCCCGGACTTCACGCCGGAATGTCAGGACGAAGCGGCGGTGGCGCTGATTGCAGAGAAGCGTGCACTGCGACACGTCAAGGAAGGGCGCATACAGACCGCCATCGGGCTTTTGGGCGGCGTTTGGGCAAGCTTGCCTAGTGCTACGTCAGGCCAGCGCACGGAGCCGCTAGAGGCTGTTCTGGCTGAGTATGAATCGCATGGAGGGACATTGGCATGAATACCAACAGACTGTCAGAATTGCTGTATCAGGAGCCGGAAGAAGCGACGGCCGATCCGTTCGCGTTGCCGCAGGGTGGAATGATGACTGCCCAAGCCAAGCCACAGAGCAAGGCGTATTGGGACTACCGGCTAAAGATGAACGACTTCGAGACGCCGGACGAGGAACTGTTTAGGCGTGCGAATCAGCAGCGCAATCCGCAGCCCGAGGGACAAAGGCCGCAGGGACAGGTCGGGCAGACTCAGATTGAGGCGGTCAAGCTACAGGCTTACGTGGATAGGCTGCAAGGGCCGCCGTACAACTTGCCGCCTGATAGAGCGAGGGCGATGGCGATTCAGCAGCTTACTCAGCAGGGGCTGATGCGGTAGTGTCCAATAAAACTTTAGTCGACTAATTGGGGGCTATAACACGTTGGGCATCAAAACCGCAGCCCCTCGAAGTGTTTGAGCGCCGCCAGCGCCTTTGCTGGATCGCCGAAGAAAATAGCCTCTTCGACCACCATAACTGCATTGCGCATTTTGTCGTGGCGGGCCTCCCGCAGCTTCTCCATCTTTGTCTCCCACGCATTAAGAACGGCCTGCGCCTTCTTCACGTCCGTAGGCATGTCCGGGTTCTTCATCCGCCACGCGCTGACGTTTCCTTTGGCTTTTTGCAGGCGCTCTTTCAGGTGCTTCGTCTGTTGCTGGTTCATCACTCGCCCTTTCGTGTTGTGTTAATGTTGTGCCTCACGACAGTTCAACCATTACGTCGTATGGAACGCTGAACTTCTGGCCGCATTTCTCGCACTTGATTTCGTCGTCAGCGTCTCCTGCTCCACGGGGATCGCCAATGAATCCTTCGTTGTGTTCTCCGCAGGCTGGGCACTCCACGTATTGCACTCTCGCCACAATCTTCGTTGCTTGCATCACCATCTCCTTAAAAAGTGCTGCCCAACCCACGCTTCGAGCGGGAAGCTGCGCCGAAAAGCCGGCTTGCTCCCCTCAAGCTATACGTTATGCATCACCAATGGCCGAGAACGCGCAACGCCAATCCTTCACGTCGCCATCGTTCCACCACGCCTCGCCAAATACGTTGTGGTGGTCTGGGAGCTTGTGCGGCTTGTCCGCATCGAACTCCAGAATCACCACTCTTCCCACCTTCATTGCCCAAGCCATCGCCGCCTGCATCGTGGTGAATCCGCGCACCGGAGCATGTATCGCTCCGCTTTGGCGGTATTGCTTCGCTTTCTTCTGCGTCGTGGCGTGGTATAGCTTCATTTCTTTTCACCAGATGCATAACCCTGCGATGAACTCGGACCCTTCGGCGATAAGACCGCCGCAGTGCCGGTGACCTTCACGTTATGCATCACGAAGTCATTTCCTCGGCGACCGCACCGTTAGCCAGTATCCGCAGGCTAAAATCATCTTTCAATCGGTTCCGAACGTACCAACCATTTAGGTCAACATCCTTTCCGAGATACCGGCTCATCATCAATCCAAACAGCGGATTGCTGGCGTGAGCAATTGCAAAGCTCTTTCTGTCCATGTCCTTACCGGACGAGTACGCCGCTTCAATTTCGTCAAGAGCGGCAACAAGAATGTTTCGCAGCATCGTTTCGACCTTATCAACTTCGGTAAGGTCTATCCCTACTTCCAGCAGCGAACCCTTCACGTCGTCAAGTTCTTCGTTCAGCGCAAGCATGGCAATGTCGCGCTCCCGCAAGAACGTAATGCAACGATGCAACCGTTGATACCACGGGCACTTTATTTTCACCATGTCACCGCTATTGAACTGAACGACAAAGCCCTCTTGATTTTGCATGGCTCCTAGAGATTCAATCGCATCCGAAAGCGTCCCAGCGTATCGGCCTACAACCTCAACGCTATACTCATCAATCAGCCGGTGAATATCGTTCAGTGGGTCAAGCATCAGATAAGCGCCAGACCAGTTATCGCGCACATGCAAGAGCCTCAAACGTGGCGCGTCTTGTTGTACGACTATTTGCGCGTCAGGGTGCGTTAGTTCGAAGATAGCCGTTGCTCCGTGCGTGGCGACTCGCTTGGCGAACTCACCAAGCCGAGGATTGTCCGCGACGATTCGTTTCGCTAAACCAACGACGTCAGAAGTGAACGCTTTCTTCGACCGCCATTCCAAGGCACCATCAACCAAAGCCGTCGCAATCATGCTGCCGTCGAGCTTTTCAAAGATCGCATGAACGTCGTCGCGCGCCAGCAACTTGTCCAGTGACAACCATTCCTTTTCGCCGATGTTGAAAAACTTGTGCAGCGGCCTGGAAATGATCTCGCCTTGGCTATCAAAGGCAATACCGCGACATTCCAAAGATTCCGGAGCGTCGAAGGTGTGTGAGTCAATGAACTGATAGCAGCCAATTGTTACGCCATTCGGCTGCACAGAGAACCGAATTTCCTTTTTCTCTGCAACGGCTTTTTGGACGTCTTCCAACTTTGTAATTGCCTTAAACATCGTTTTCCTCTCTCTCTCCAAAAATGCATAACACGTCGCTCAACACGGACGCAGGCGATAAAGCCGCCTGCGTCGGTTAGCTCGGCGTTGGGCCTCATCGTGCATTGCTCAACCACGCCCTAGTCGCAACGTATCAATCTGCCGATCCAGATCGGATATCCGCAGCGTACACCACGCCTTCTCGTTCATGTTGCCTGATTGCTTGGCGTTGTACATGTCGATCACGCTGCCGTAGCGCAGGAAATAGAGCCAATACAGGCGCAGTCTGTCGTTCATTCCACTTCCCCAATATCAGTGTGCTTTGCCGTCTTGTCGGTTTCGTCGTAGGCGTCGTCCAGATCGGGATGCAGTTCCGGAGCTATACATCCATCGCACACGAACTGTCCCGTTTCATTGTCGCGCGTACCTTCCCAATCGTGGCGCAGCATTGTGCCGCAGCATGAGCAGCGTATGGTCATAACTCCTCCTTGATATCATCCTTGGTAAGCGTCGTCTGCCGCGCCCTGCAAGTATAGACAGCATTCTGCACGAAGAATACGTCGTGATTCAGGCACGCGACGAACACGCCTTCGATTGTGAAGGCGACGGCAAGCCAGAGGGATATGGCTATGACGGTTTTCATGATTTATCCCATGAGAAAACATCGAAATCAGTCCATACCGTACCGAGTTCGTTGAAAGTGTTGTCAGCGATGCCGAACGAGGGTTTGATCTCGTGCCATACTTTACCTCTGCGGGAACGGTAAAAGCACCCGGAAAGCTGGCGGTTCCTATCTGGATGATCTTCTGGCAATTCGTGTAGGTTCACGCTACCTCACATCCGCAATGGCTGCAGCGGTAATAGTTCATCGGGTTCATCGTGCCGCACTTCGGGCATGGCCAGAGTTTCATATCACCTTCTCCGGCGGGGCCAGCGCGGCTTTACACTCGTCGTAGGCAATCTTGAGCACCGTACCCATTTCGCCGTCGTCATCAGCCTTGGCACGTTTCCACGCAGGCGCGAACACGGCTTTAAGCTGCGCCTCGCTCACAGCCTTGCGCATCTGATCCACGGCGGCGTCATAGTTGTATGGCTTCTTCTCCGACTGTTCCTCCAGCGGCTCAACCCGATACGGCGCACGCTTGCTGCGGGTAGTCGTCAGCGCAATGGTCATGGTGTTGGCGATATGGCTCAAATGGCTGATTCGGATACCGCCGACCTTGACGCCGCCGAACATCACTTCGGGATCGCAGAATAGCCGCATCGACTTGCCGACCCACAGCCGACCATCCTC
>Ga0209431_10000713_pt1 | contig 27763 bp, 28 predicted proteins | sample RifCSP13_3_FD_184021 | JGI IMG/M metagenome (GOLD analysis project Ga0209431, IMG submission 184021) | Soil microbial communities from Rifle, Colorado - Rifle CSP2_sed 13_3 (SPAdes) (version 2) | ecosystem: Environmental > Terrestrial > Deep subsurface > Rock core/Sediment | place: Rifle...
TCCGCTTGATTTTCCCGCCCCAAAAGCGCCTAATTGAGTCATGAAAAACGCACAGGAGGAAACCATGACCACAGAGACTATCGGCACGAAAAAAATCACGAGATTCGAATTTACAAACAGGAACCACGCGTTCAGCTTCGCGGACAGGTGCCACAAGATGCAGATGGTAATCCTCGGCGGCAACGAAAGGTTCTGGGTGGTTGGCATGGCCGACGGCGAGCACCTCATCCGCAACCGGTACGAAGCGGCGCATTGATTAAGACACTCCAGAGCCGCCACTGACTTTCCCCCCTCGTTTCTTTTCCACCTCGGCAAATATCCTTCCATCGTTCTCAAGCGTAGCCATTTTTCCCGTATAGTCTTGCCAGCGTCTTACAATCACGTCGCAATACTTCGGGTCGAGCTCCAGGAGCCTGGCGGAGCGTCCCGTCTTCTCGCACGCGATGAGCGTAGAGCCGGAGCCGCCGAACGGGTCAAGGACAATGGCCCCCTTCTTGGTCGAGTTGCAGACCATGCGCTCGATGAGCGCAACCGGCTTCATGGTCGGGTGCTCCGGGCTGCTCCTCGGCTTCTCCTCGAAGAAGACCGTGCCGTGAGCCGCCTCAACGGTTACGTTATCGCCCCTGACGATAAGGGTCGTCTCGCCTAAGGGTATCTGCCACTCGTTATCTCCTATCTGCTGGAAGGGCGCGCCCTCAAACTCCTGTATGGTTGTCTTGTCCCTCCCTCCGAACCAGCGGTGCGCTCCCGTCTCCTTCCAGCCGTAAAGGACTGGCTCGTGCTGCCAGTGGTAGTCGGAGCGTCCCAGGACAAGGGCGTTCTTGCGCCAGATAAGGCATGACGACAGGTAAACCCCGGCCGCCTTCAAAGCCGTCCGGAAGTTCACGCCCTCAGTCTCGGCATGGGCAACGTATACGGTGGCCCCGGGCTTTGAGACCGCGTAGACATTTGTGAACGCCGTATGGAGGAACTCGTAGAACGATTTGCTGTCCATGTTGTCGTTGAGTATCCTGGACGTGTTCCTGTGTCCCTTCTGGTATTTATCGAGCATCTCGGCCTTTTCGCCGTAGTTCACGTTGTAGGGCGGGTCGGTCCAGGTGCAATCGGCAAGATCATCGCCCATGAGCTTCTCACTGTCCGAAAGTACAGTTGCATCCCCGCAGAGGAGCCGGTGCCTGCCAAGGGTCCAGACGTCCCCTGGGACGGTTACCGCCTCCTCGGGGATCGACGGTGCCGCGTCGTCGTCCGTAAGCCCTCCGGCCTCTCCGGAGTCGAGAAGCTCGTCTATCTCGTCCCCGGAGAAGCCCGTAAGCTCGAGGTCGAAGCCCTCCTCTTTCAAGGCTGCAAACTCACCAGCCAGGAGTTCCATGTCCCAGCCCGCATCCAGGGCAAGACGGTTGTCCGCTATAACGTAGGCCCGCTTCTGGGCCTCCGAGAGGTGCGTAAGCTCTATGACCGGCACGGTCGTAAGGCTGAGCTTCTGGGCGGCCATGAGCCTGCAATGCCCGGCGATTATCCCCTGGTTGGCGTCGACCAGGATGGGGTTCGTAAAGCCGAACTCCACGATGCTGGCCGCAACCTTCGCCACCTGTTCCGGGGTGTGCGTGCGCGGGTTACGCGCGTATGGCTTGAGCTTCTCAAGGGGCCATAGCTCAATCCGGCTGGACATTTTGATGGCTTCGTTCACTTTTCGTCTCCGTTTCTTCTGTCAACCGTCAACTTGGATTCAGGCTTCGACGCAAGCTGAATCCCGCGCTCGGCAGCACCCGCATGCCGAGAGCCCTGGAGGGACCCGTCACTTTTTCCTCATCTCGTACTCGAACTCGTGCGCGAGTAGCTTGTTAGCCTTCTCGTCTATGACCCTCTGCGCCGCATCCTCGCCGACGGTGTTGACCATGCCGGGCACGTCCGGGCCGTAGAGCCTCTTTATGGGAAACCGCTCCTTGCCCTCGCGCTTATATACACCGATAATCCTCTTGGGCATGAACGCGTCCCGTACCACCTTCCTTCCGCTGGACTTCCTGACCTTCACGGTTATGCCCCTGCTGGTCCTGCGGGCGTCGAAGTGCTGAAGTCCCGGCGTCTTCCCCCTGTACCTAAGGAGCACGGCAAGGTTCTCCCACGTTGCCCGTCTCATGTAGAACCCGGAGTCCAGGCGGTCCCGCTTGATGTTGTAGGTGTTCCGGACCTCGCGGCTTACGGCGGTCTTGGTCTGCGAGCCGAGCTTGTTGAGCACCCGCGTGGCAATCTTCTTGTACCTCTTGGGATCAAGGGCTTCCCTCAGCTCCTTGAGCCCCTTTACCTCAAACTGCATATACCCTCCTTGACTGGAGCGGAGTGCCGGAACCGCCCCGACCCCTGGAGCCTGGGTAGCTCCCGGCTCTCTCTTGAGCCCTCCTCCGCCTCGATGACCCACTTCAAGTCCTTCCGCTTCGGGTAACCCAAAGACCAATCAAACGGCGACTCCCTCAGAAGCCTCTTTCTCTCCCCGTGCGAACATAGGAACCTCAGGTACCTGAACTGGTAGCCGCGCACCTTCGAAAGCCCGAGCGCGAGCGTCACGGACTTCTTCCGGGTGCCGTACCGGGTGATGAGGAGCCTCGGATGTACGACCTCGCCTTCCCCGGTCATGTAGAACTCCGACCAGATGTGGCCGCCGTAGAGCCAGTTGGATGCCTGGTAGACATATCCGGGCTTTCCCCGGAGCCCGTCGGCCCAGCTGAAAAGGAGCTTTACGCCCGGCAAATGCTCCCTGATGTATGCGGCCATCATGCCTAAAAAGAAGCTCTCCGTGTTCCTGGGCATGGAGTCGAGGACGCACAGGCGGTTGAGCTCGAGGTAGTCCCCCACGTCGAGGGAGGGGAAAATCCTCTTTATCGTGTGCCTGGGCCGCGTCCCGTATCCCCAGAGCGCCACCCCGACCAGGTCGTCGCCTGCGAAGAGGCCCAGTGAGAGCTTCGTTATGGGCGGGCAGATGACGGCGTAATGGTGTTGGGCCACGAACCTTTTCCCGACTGCGGTCGATATGGGTTGCACTTTCATGTCAATCACGGCTTGACCTCGCTTCCTTCAGCCGACGGGGATAAGGGGGAAATCCCCTCGCACCTTTAAGGGTGCGAGGATTTCCCCCCCCCTTTAGGGGGCCATTTTCGCCAAAAGTATTTCTCAATATTTTCAATAACTTGCGAGCCTTTCGCCAAAAGTATCTCTTCACATTTTCGCCAAAAGTCCTAAGTGTTTGTTTTTGTTCACGTTTAACTTTCTGCGAAGTCATTTTGTGCGGCTTTCGCAGAAAGTCCCTTATCGGATACTAACGCGACCTTCGGACGGCCTTTACCAGTCGTCATTTCCGTGGTGAGCCGCCCCGACTTGATGGCCAGCTCGACGGCGTGATTCCTATCTCGTTCCGTAGCGTCTGGAAGTAACGCCTTCGAGCGCGCCGCCTCGCGGACCGTGTAAAAGTTTCCGTCCGCTGCCTCGGTATTGAGGGCCGCTATGAGCTCGTCGACCATCGCTGACTCCCGGGTGGCTTTCAGGTCCACCTCTTCGAGCGCGCCGTCTTGTGTGAACCTGAAGAATACCGAGCCCGGCAACTTGGGTACGTATGAGTTCTTTGTGACCTTAAACTCGACGTACCGCCAGGGCTCGTCGATGTCGTACTTCTTTGCGTCGTCTTCCGTGAGATGCCTCATGTTCGCAGCGAAACGCGAGCCGTCCACAAGGGAAGAGCCCCCGCGGGCCCCGGTGAGCTCAAGGGCGCCGCTCAGGGCCTTCGTGACATGGTGGCTAAACAACACAGTCGCGCCGTTCAAGGTGAGCGCTTTCAGCGTATTGACCCATTGTGTGCAGTGGTCATTCGAGTTTTCGTCCAGCCCGTAAAACATGGACTTAGGGTCGATTACGACGAGTTCAGGCCGGAAATCCTCCACCTCACCCTTGAGCCATTCAAAGGCATCGGCCCTGCTTGGGTTATTGCCGTCAAGCTTCATCAATGGCCCCGGACTGCCGCAATAAAGCCGGAGGTTATCGACAAGCATGGCTTTGTCTATGTCCCCGAATTCGCCGAGGATGCTTCTTACCCGCCTGTGGATCATGCCCGGTGGGTCTTCTCCCAGAAGCCCGAGCACCCGCATCGAGCGCGTTGGCCGGAAGGTACTGAAAGACCGCAGACCAAGCGCGGCGGAGAGCATGAGGCACACTATCAGGTAGGTCTTGCCGGTGCCGCCCTGCGCGAAAATGCCCCCCACGATGCCCTTAATGAGCAGATTTTCGAAAAGGTAATCTATAGGCGGGGGCTCTGTATCGAGCCATACGCCGATAGGGGCCGGGGACCCGAAAGGGGTTTCAAGTCGCGTTGATGGGGCCTCTGTTATCAGCCGCGTCAGTTCTTCGTCTGCGCCATCTCCACCCTTCATGGATATCAGATCCGATACGTCGCCGCCGGGGGGAAGGTCTGCTGGAAGTTCCAAGATATGTACCGCCTTGGCTGTGCCGTCTAACGAAGTAGCGACGGAGTGCGCTGTCTTCCGGCCCGGTTCATCTTTATCAGGAATTATAAAGATGGTCTTGCCAGTGAAAAATTCGGTCCATTCCTTGCGCCAGTTTTTCGAGTTCGTGGCAAAGTATCCAAGCCCAACCAGCGCGTCACAGTCCTTTTCTCCCTCGACGATAAGGATGGCATCGGCTTTTAAGACCTCCGGCAGTTGGTAAGGCACCCGTCTCACGCCATCGAGGTTCCATATCCAGCGGCCCGTGCCGTCCGGTCTGCGGTATTTGAAGGTTTTACCGGTCCCGTGGCCATACCTCAAAACCTGATACAAGAGTTCGCCCCCTTCATCCACATAATCGTAAATGACGTCGGGTATACCCTGCGGTTGCATTGGTGCAGGGCTCGGGCTCTTGGTCTTCGCGGGAAAGGAACTGGGTTTGTCCAGTCCCACGGCCTCGGCTACGGCTTCGAATGAACATCCGGCATGGCAATGGAGAAGGACTTTGCCACCGGCACCTTCGGAAATACTCAGGCTTGCGTCTCTGTCGCCGCGCCCCTTTCCATGTCCAGGGACGGGGCACCGTGCAATAAAACTCGTCCCAGCCTTCCTTGCCCCTATACGTTCAGCTATCTCGGCGGCCGTTGCCATTAAATCTCCTTTAACGTTTCCTCTGCGCTCTGGCCTCCGGCCCACCAGTGGTACCTCTTATCGCTATCGAAGGGGATGACCAGCCCTCCATCGTTGTCGATGAAGGGCCGATCCCTTTTCTCCTTGCGAACGGGAGCCGCAATCCGCGCCGGAGCCGCTTTCTCTTGCGGGACAGTATTGGCCCCAGTCGGCGGGTCGTCCTTCCCGGCAAAGTCAAATAGGTCCATGATTAAAACGGCGTCCCGTCGCCGGTGTCGTCTGTAGTCTCCTCATGGACTTGGATGTCCTTGGCCTTGGCGGAAAAGTCGTTCCACAACCGTTCGCAGAGGCTGTAATCCTCAGGGGTGGTGCTGCCGACCGGAACCACCTTGAAAACCGCGTAGGTGCCGATGTCATTAGTCTCCATCAGGGACATGAGCCTGTATTTCCTTGAGAACATGTCCCCCCCGCAGAACTTTGCCAGTGAAAGGAGCTGGCGCCCGGCCCTGTAGCTGGTCTTCGAGAAGCTAACGATGACCGGCATGGGCACGCCCGGGAAGTACGAGAAGAAGTTAATGAACGTAGTCGCTATCGGTTTCTCCCCGTTCGGCCCAAAACGCGTCTCGGCAACGACCTTCGGGTCCTCAGGGTCCGTTGACTTCCAGATGACCGCGCCCGGCTCGTAAGCCGGGTCGAAGCTGGGGTCGGCCTTGCTGCGCGGGTTGAAGCGTATGAAGTTCTTGAACATGAATACCGGAATAAACTCATCGGGCAGCACCTCCTTGGTCAGGGAATTGATTATCGCGCCCGGCTTAACGCCGAGCCCTTCGGTAATCTCGGGCGATAGAGCCTGGATGAGCTTGGCGCGGGGTATAATGAGGTCTTCCTGTGTGATGCCGCTCTCGAACCCCCTCTGCCTGGAACCTCCGGCCAATGCCGACTCCGTTTTTCCTGCAAGCTCGTTTGCCATGGTCATGCCTCCTTAGTTGTTGTAGAGCCGTATCGACGGCTTCAGGTAATAGGTGATGCAATCCGGAAGCTCAATGCCATGCTCTATGCATTCGCTCGTAAAACTCGACAGGCTCTGAGGCATGACGGTCGTCTTGATCAAGTCCTCGCGCTTTTGCTCGTTCAGGAACGCGAGCAACCTTTCCATGTTCTCCTGTCTGCAACTTGCATAGAGTCTCGGTTTTTGCATCTGCGCGTATCCCAGTCCCTCGTACCTGGCGGTGGATACCGCGGAATGCGCCTCCAGAAACTCGATGAGACGGGATTCGGACTGTTCGTATTCCTCCTGGGCGTTCTGGAGGCACTCTTTCAGATCGTCCCGCCTCTCCTTGGCCCGCTTGAACCGAAGGACCAAATCCCTCTCGGTCGCTTTCTCGTCTGACATTTGACTTCCTCCTTCGTTTACTCGACTATGGATCTGATGTCTTCCTTCGAAATCTTCATGTTCTGGTATGCGTCGCCATTGCTGAGAGGTTCGACTGTGTAACGAATACCGTGCTTGTCCTCGATTATCTGAGTGACCTTCGCGGATACGACTATCTTGTCCCCGACCTTAAGCATCGCCATCACCTCCTTTCTCGATGAATCGTTTGACGTCCTCGACGCTTCTGCAGACTGCCGCCTGCCCGCCAGCGTCCCGAATTTTACGAAGAACATGGTCTTGAATATGTGTAGACTTGTTAGAGCCTGCCTTAAGCTCGACAGCATAGAACTCCCCCTCCTTGCAGATCAGTAGGTCCGGTATCCCCGACGTGAAGCGGTCGCATGCCTTATAGACCCACGCAGTCGGATAGTTTTTTCTTATGAACCCGATGACCTTGTTTTTTAGCCGCGTCTCTGACAAGGGCATGTACGGCCTCCTGTAAGCTCTGTTTCCTTTGCAGTACCTTTAAGAGCACCTCGTCAATTGTGCCCTGCGCCATGATGTAGATATACAAACAGCTGTTCTTCTGGCCGATGCGGTGTATCCGGTCCCTGGCCTGAGCGTGCGTCTCGAATGAATAGTCGAGGCTGTAGAAGACCATGACGCTGCAGTTGACAAAGGTGAGGCCGTGGGCCGCGGACTTGGGGTGGGCTATCAGGTAGCGGACCCGGTTGTTCTTGAACCTGTTTATGGAGTCTTCCTTGTCCCTGGTCCCGGCGTAGAGCGTAGCCACCTGGTCGGAGCCGTATTTTTCCCTGATGAATTTTTCAATGGCCTCCACCTCATGCCGGAATTGGACCCAAATGATGACGGGCTGGTTGCCGAGTTCCTCCAGGATTCCCTCAAGCTCCTTGAGCTTCGTCGAGCTGCCTATTTCGACGCTGTCGCCTTCCCTGTTGTAAAAGAAACCGGAGGTCGCCTGGCGGAGCTTCATGAGCTTGGCCAATGCCACCTGCGCGGCTATCTCCTCACCCTCGATTTCGGTTACCAGATGCTCCTCCATCTCGTCGTAAGCCTTCTGCTCTTTGTCGTTGAGGAATACCTCGCGTATCTGGTCGACCTTTTCCGGCAGGTCAAGGGCGTCCTCTTTTCTTACCCAGTGGGTGAACGGCTGAATTTCTTCCATGAGCAACCGCCGATTATCCTTGGTAATCTCGTAATGCCAGCCGGTGGTCAGGAACCTGCGCATATCCGCGCCGGTCAGGCGCTGGCCGTTCATGTGCATGACTTTGCCGTTACGCTCGAGATGAAAGTAGGTGTTTCTAAATGCGTAGAATGAACTGGGGAATACGTCAGGCTGTATGAAGCTAATCTGCCCCCATAGTTCGAGCTCGCTATTTGGCATGGGGGTCCCGGAGGCGATAATCCGGTACTTGAACTTATCCGCGAGGGCCAGAAGCGTTTCGGTTGTTTTGCTCTTATTGCTCTTGAGCCGCGAGCTCTCGTCAAGGACACATATGAAGTCATGGCTCCGGATTAGTTTCAGAATCCCCGGAAGATACTTTTTCGATATGAGTGACTCGTAGTTGATGACCACGATGTCCGGCACTGCGGCCTTCATCTCCTTGAAAGGCGTATAAGTTAAGTCTGTGAACCTCTTGATATCCTCGCCCCAGGCCGAGTTGACCAGCGAAAGCGGGCAGACCACAAGGAGCCTGAGGCCGGGGTCGGTCTGCCTTAAGCGGTTGAATATCTCAAGGCAGGTCCTCGTCTTGCCGAGACCGGGGTCATGAAAGAGGGCGCAGTTGCCGTCGTTCTTCTTGGCGAAGTCGATTGCCTCGCGCTGGTGTGTGTAGAGGGACTTGTCCATGTTTCAGCCCGGCCTTCTTTGTATAAGAATTTTGTCTACTTCCATGCGGATGGACTTTTTTGTCTCCTCATCGAAGTCCTTGCTCTCGGCCCAGTACCCGAAGATTTTGTTGAACCCCTCTCCCTTGAATTTGGAGAAGTAATCAAGGAACTGCTCCGCTTGTATCCTGATATCCAACCCCATACCGGCCTCCTTGTTCTTGCCTATATATACAGAGCGCCTCGATATGGCCGAAATGTTTCACTGCTAAAAAAAATAAAAATAATTCGCTTGATATATCGCGGGGTTCGCTGTAGGGTTGCCCCCCTGTTTGAAACAAATGGGGTGTAGACAGGCGCTATAAGAGAGGAGGAACTCATGGGAAAAAAGAGCGAGGTTGTCCAGAAGATTAGAAGGGCCTGTGGCCTGTATCTCCGCGTTTCCACGGAAATGCAGGCCATCATAAAAGAGGGCTCGCTGGATACCCAGCAAAGCACCCTTACCAAGTACACTGAGATAAAATCCAGCAACGGTGACGAAGAATGGTGTGTGGCCGAGGTCTACCGGGAAGAGGGGAGATCAGGCAAGAACACGGATAGGCCGGAATACCAGCGGATGCTTAAGGACATCAAGAACCGAAAGATAGATGTCCTTCTTTGCACAAAGATAGATAGGGTCCACCGGTCGCTTGTGGACTTCTACAAACTCCACGAACTCCTCGAAGCCCACGAGGTGACCTTCGTATCTCTTAGCGAGAACTGGGACACCTCGACCCCGATGGGCCGCTTCGGACTGAAGCTGACCCTTGCGGTGGCTGAGCTCGAGCGTGAGCAGACATCCCAGAGGACGAAGGAAAAGATGAGGTGGCGGGCGGAGCAGGGCCTTAGAAATGGAGGACAGGTCTTCGGCTACGATATAGACCCTGAAAACAGGGGGGTGCTCAAGGTAAACTCCGAGGAGGCCAAACTCATCCGCCTCATTTTCGAGACATACAGGGAACTCCGCTCCTTCAGGCGGACGGCTCAGAAGTTGAACGAGATGGGCTATCGGACAAAATCCTACCAATCAAGGCGAGGGCACATCCACGGTAACAAGAAATTCACTAAGTGCGCCGTTATCCATATCCTCCAAAATCCTGTTTACATAGGAAAGGTGACCCACTATGACAGCCTGTTCGATGGAAAGCATGATGCCATCATTGACGAACGGCTATGGCAGGATGTAAATGACCAGATGCGGGCGAATCGGGTTGTAAGGGCTAAGCCGAGAGAACAAAAGATGCATACGTTCTTATTGGAAGGTCTTATACGGTGCGGATGGTGTGGTGGGTATCTTACCCCAACTTACTCAGGCGGAAGGAACGGGACGTACTTCTATTACCAGTGTACTAAGGTGCATAACGGCGGTGATGAGTGTAAGATGAAACGGGTAAGCGCCGAAGACATCGAAGAAGTAATCGCCAGACGCCTTATTGAGATGAGCAAAGACCAAAACCTCCTTACGGAAATTCTCGACGAGGCGGATACTGCATCAAGGAAGGAAAGGAAAATCCTTGAAGAGCGCCGAAATATCCAGAAGAGGGCGTTGGCTCCTATAGAGCAGGAGATCGCAAACATCGTCAAGTTCATAGCCCAAGGGAAAGGCTCGGCGGCCCTTTCGACAGAGATCGAACGCCTTGAGATTCAGAAGCAAGAGATAGAAGGGGAACTGGAGAGGATCGAGCTTGAGGCCAGAGAGCTTAAAAACAGGACTATAAGTGCGGAGGTTGTAAGCGAGGGGCTGGGATTTTTCGAGCAGGCATGGCAGGTTGCCACCCCGAAGCAGAGGAAGGATCTCATGCGGCTCCACGTCCACCGGATAATCTGGACGCCGGAGAAAATAAAAATGGGCCTCTATGCGAGACCCACGTCGGAAATGTATATAAAACCCACTGCCGTCAACCACTTGGGCGATTTCGCAGTGGATAGTATGAACTGGCTCCCCAAGTTTCCCGTCTTACTAACCGCAGTAAGATAGCCGAGCCGGAAGTCTGGTTCCGCATCGTCCACGTAACTCCAGAAGATAACAGCGATTTTTCGACTCACCAGGAGCAGACCGTGGAGATAGCCCTTGGCCCAAAGGGGGCGTTCGAGAACGGAAACATAGGAACTATCAAGCGGCAGGTGTTACCTGGCGGGGTGGTTAACGCAGTGCCGCCTCGGCTTTCAAAACCAAGACCTCAGAAAAAACCCAAGACGCCAAGGGTGGCTGAACTGCTCAGGAAGGCAATGGAGTGGAAGGAACTTCTCGAATCAGGGAAAAGCGAAGGCGTCACCCAGGCTGACATAGCCAGACGCGAAGGGCTTTCCCGCGCCCGTGTGACTCAGATAATGGACCTACTCAACCTCGCCCCGGATATCCGGAAGTATATACTCGCCATGCCGGAAGCGACCCGGAGGTCCGTAGTCACAGAGCGGTCATTACGGCCTATCATGAAACTCGTTGAGCATAGGAAGCAACTGGGGGCGTTTTCGGTACTTAAGAATTCATTTTGTATTCCCTGAAACCACTAATCAATTGCCGGAATGAGGTGGGCTTGAACTTATCAAAACTTTCTTGATCCACGTAAACAAAATCATACTGAACGTCTGACTGTGCCCGATTGACATCCTCACACCATTGCCGCAGCCTTTGCATCTTCAAGGGCACATCCAGATCTTCTTGACCTTTGGTTTCAACAATGAAAATCCGCTTGTTGGCCAGCTTTACCAGAAAATCAGGGTAGTAGTTTGAGATGTCACCGTCCGCGTTAACATAGTCTACCTTGAAATGAACCGCCATATAATTCTTAGCATAGGAAGCTACGTCATCGCAGTTTTCCAGGAAGTTGGCGAAGATTAACTCTAAATGGCTGTCTCCGATGATGCGGTTGAAGACGCTTTTTTTTGGTATGAGATATCCCTGATCCTTAGTCACGAATGGGCGTGTATGCCTCAACTTAATGGTATCGCGGATTTCGGCATCGCCCTTGTCCTGGATTGTAAGGGAGTTGATCGCCTTTTTGAGCGTCTCTACCAGGGTTTTGGTGGCAACCAGCTCCGACAAGTTGCGAAGCGTGTTAGGGCTTTCCAGTTCCACCGTGCGCTCAAATAACTGTTCTTGAACAAACGCCTTGATCTTCCCATACAGCACGTCGTAGCCGCTGACCAGGCGCAGATCTCTCATGATGGTCTGCGCGAAGTAAGCAATTACACTGCGGTAATCAGCAACACCAGCCGTGTCGAGTATGGTGGTGTGCGTCACCTCGCCTGTGGTAATGTCCTTAAAAACAATCTCCCGCTGTTCTTCCTCACTGAACTGTTGGTAGGTCACATGCTTATGCCCCAGTGCGCTAATGTCCAGCGCGCACAGGTTCTTGTATTCCCGGTAAACGCGCGGCGTCAGCACTGGGATTTCAATGTCCAGCGCCTCAATGTCTTTTTTGGCGTTTTCCTTGTCGATCTCCACCACCAGTGGAGTTTTGGCCTGGGTGCCTTCGCCCATCGGTTTGCGCTCCAGCACAACACCTTCAGCCTGGATGGATTCCACGAAATCCATAAAGGCGTTCGTGCCAACCACGCTGACGTATTCTTCCACACCGCCGGGGTACATCTTGCGCAAGCCACGCCCCAAGGTCTGCTCTGGCAGAATATTGCTCTTGGCGGAATAGGCGCGAAGGCCCACAATGGTTGTAACGTTACGCACGTCCCAGCCCTCTTTGAGCATCATCACGGAGATGATGGCCTTGTATGGGCTGTCCATTCCGTCAATCTCATTGGCCTGCGCACGAAGCTTATTCAATTCCTCTTTGCTCTTGCCAGATGTCGATTCGGAAATGTCACCGTTTTTATTGGTATGAATTACCAGCACTGCGTCTTTCATATCGGGATAGTTAGCTTCAAGGTATTCGGCCACATCATCACAATTGCGGGTGTCGTCGGTCATTACAAATAAAATGGCTTTTTTGTCCAACTTTTCATGTTCCGCATAAGCCTTCCGCCATTCGATCACGCCCAGGTGAATATAATCGGCATATTTCTCGGTATACTTGGCGCTCTGGCGTTCCTCCAGCTTGGCACGACTGGCGGCATCGGGCAGGACCGGGTGCTTGACTACATTTTGTGAGATGGCTTCTACCAGTGGATAATCGGCTACGGTCTGAACGAAAATCGCGCCGTTGTTGTGTTTGGGCGTTGCGGTAACGTCCACCTGCAGAGAAAGTGCGGACCCTTTTTGCTTCAGACGGTTATGGATGTCTTCGATGGATTTGAACCACGCCATCCGAGGGTCGTGAATATGGTGCGCCTCGTCGTTCAAGACCATCAGTTCGTCAATATCGCGCACGATCATGCCCAAATCCACCTTGGATTCAGTGGTCGTACCGCTGGGCCGCTTGCCGAGGAAATAATCCATCGTATCCTCATCATCTGGCGAAGGGGGAATTTCGTTGCCGGTATATACGCGGTGGATGTTCGTCAGAAAGATGTTACCGGCATGGCGGGTAACGCGCACATCGTCTTGCACGTGCAGGGTCAGTTGAAAATCGTCGCGCCAGTTGCGCCCGTCAACGCCGTTGTCCGGGATGATCGGGTCCTCAAAAAAGATGCGTAGGCCCTTAAAATCTTTATATATGCGGTCAAGCACGATAATATTGGGGGCGATAACCAGAAAATTGCGGGCCAGCCCCGAATCAGGCTCGTACAGCTTGTGATAAAAACTCCAGGCCAGCGCCAGGCTCATTACTTTGGTTTTGCCGGAGCCAGTTGCCATTTTCACCACGAAACGTCGCCATGTCTCATCAAACATCCCCGCCGAGACCGCGCCGGAGCTGTCGAAGCGCATCAGGTCGAACTTGTCCTTCACCTCAACTACATCATACAGGTAGATGATGGTCTCCAGTGCCTCGCGTTGCGCAAAGTAATACCGAAACTCGGCCATTGTGCCGTCTGCCTGGGGAAGTAGGTGCGGTGTCTTGAACCACCAGTTCAGCAGGCTCTTGCTCGTATCCGTTGCCCCCGTATAGCCGCTGTCCCGCCATTCCTTTACTTTTTTGCGTAGCTGTGCCACCAGCGGTGGCATCAGTTTTTCAGAGCTTGTATCCCGAAGAGCTTCATCTGCCGGGAACCAGCGGATGGCCGGGTCGAGGATGGCGTGGGGTGATATGGGAAAGTGAGGATGGAGTGCCATAATAGTATCTTCCTATAACAAAGATAGTTGTGGCGATGTGGGAGGATAAAACACGCCAATAATAACAAACGGATTCTTTGCCCAGCCGTGGAATTGGCGAGTTGTTCCTAAGAAAAGAAAAAGTTCCTTCCTGGAAAATTCATCGAAGTATTTTTTCCTGACAAGTTCAAGCGCTTTATCTTCATTACCCTCAGACTGCTTAAGGCAATTCCAAAATAAAGCACCTATTTCCCAATCCTCAATCATCAGTGTGCTTGCTTTCCCTGTGCAGTCCTTGAATCGGTAAGAGAACTTATACGGCAACTTTTTAACTATTAAAAACTCCTTTTTAACTTCATCTTCTGATTGGAATAAGGAAAGCTGACTTGCCTTTGCTTTTAGAATTTTCAGGCTGTCTTGGTCCCATTCGCGCTCTGTTTGCTCAACCACGAATTCTACCAACTCCGCAGGTTTGAAGATCGCAAGTGAAAGTTTATTGCTATGGGCCTTTTTTATCAAGGCGGCTAAATCCGTGTAAACCTCGTTTTTCGCAAAAATAATTTTTTTCCGTTCAGCCCATGCCTGCTCTGTCCCCACGGGTTTGTCAATTAACTGAAGCTTGGAAATATCCGTAATCTTATAACTCTCCGGCCGGGGATCGCTGGAGTTCCTTACTAAAGGTAGTTCCATCCATTGGTATTTCATGTATCTGTTTTCATAATCCAAATTCCTGAACGGCAGGGGGTAAACACGAGCCCAGCTTCCATCGTCAAGAATGCCCGCCGTGCAAACCAGCTCGGCATATTTCGTTGAAAGAGTGGGGTAGGTTTTTACAGTAATGAACAGCCGTCGCACAGCACTCATAGATGAATGGCCTCGATGCCCTTGGCATGCTCCATATATTCACTGATACAATGCCGGTGGCACGAGTCATGCTGTTTCTCGAAACAGGTCAACGCAATACGGTTGAACTGGTCAAACAATTCGCTAAGTTTTTTTAGGCTTTCCTTTTTCTGATGCAAATATTTTCTATAGGCATCGAAAAGCTGCGCATAATCAGACTCCGTTTCGAGATCATTTCTATTTTCTGAGGCTATGCCCAATTCAGGAATATGGATGTAATCAATGCCCAGTTTCGGCAAGAGATGGCTCAAACTACCTTTTGAAAAACCAAACTTTCTGCTTAAGGGATTTCTCCGGACATCGCACAAAAGGCGCACGTCATGACAAATCAGCTTATTGATATATTTCTCGAAAGACAGCCCTTCGTAGCCGATAGTAAAAAGCTCCATAGCCTTCGACTTTAATTTTTCCCCTGCATGGATAACGGCTTCATACGAATGCTTCTCCAGAATATTTTCTGCAATCTTGCTGTGTATGGCATAGTAGGGATAACGCTCATACACATGACGCACTAATTCGGTTCCTCTGTAGTCTTTATATTTTTTTGTGAAAAGGCTGGCTCTATTCAATTCATCGCTCGCCATACCAGCGGTTGACTTTTCCAGCAATTGAATGTCATTCCCCTCTGTGTGCAGCCAACCTCTGGATTCTAACAGTTCAATATCTGATTGAGCCTGGAACGAGTAGCATCCGTAGTGATAAGGAACGAAATCGTAATACGGGCTTTCATCCTCTTGCTGCGATAAAAATAACAGCTTCTGAAGATCCATCTTAGACAGTTTTCCCCCTGCCAGTTCTAAAAGAACCAGTAGAAATCGTTGTCTATGGTATTTAGGATTTATCGGTTTTGTCATATAGTCACCTCGACAATCGTCATGGTATCATTCCCGAAGATATCCACCACCTTCACCGCGAGCTTCCGCCGCCCTGGCGGACATTCATGGAATACGCTGGTCAGTTCCAGGGTCCGGTCTTTTTTGGTGCGGAAGGATTGCCATTCGTTCTCGAATACATAGTCGCCTGTCCAGACCTCTTCATAATCATCAAACTTTAACTGTGTCGGCTCCACGCCGCCGTCCAGTCTCTGTTGTGCCATTTGCTCTTTCGGTTTTCTTATTATCTCCTTCTTACTTTCAAAATTAAAATCCACCGCCCAGTAATCAATCCAGTCCGTCCATTTTTTCGTGAGTTGTTCGCGGCTGATAATGCCGTCTTTGTCCTTGCTCACCTTAATGATCTGCCCCTTCTCCACTACGATCTTGCTGGCCTTATCCTTGAGCGTAGCTTCGGCGGCGGCGATGGAGTCCTGCGAATAGAAGACCGAGAAGTCAGTAAGCTCCACGGCCACGCTGTTCTTTTTGACGTGCGGTTTTACCTCGATAAAGGAGACATCGTGGAAGACCACCTGGTTCTTTTCCACTGCCCGCTTGTCAAAGACTTCGGCTGGGATGTATTTGGGGGCGATGTCTATGCCCTTGGCGCGAGCTTCTTCAAGCACGTGGGGGAATAGCCCCATCTCGAACTCGAAGCCAAGAATGTCTATGCGGGTGATGTGTTTCTTGCGGCATTCAAGGATCACCTCTTCCACGAAAAGGCGCGTTACAGGTAGATTGACCGGCCCAACCGACACCAGCCTCCCCGCCTTCTTGCCGTGGAAGGTGGCGAAGCCTGTCGTCCTTTCGGCGCGGTAGGCTCGCAAGATAAGGTCAATAAAAGCCGCTTCCTTTTCAGCCAATTGTTTTGCCTGCTCCGCTTCGCGGAGGTTAGGGTTTACGCCGATATAGTGCTGACGCTCGTATTTGCCAAGGTTAAGAACCTCAAAGGCGCGGTAGTCCTTGCCTTCGGCCTTGAGTTGCCGCTGAACGCCGATCATGCGCTTGCGCGTGGTGTGTATGGCGAATTTGCCGAGGTCGGTTGCAATCCACCTGCGGCCAAGCTTTTCGGAAACTGCCGCCGTGGTGCCGGAGCCGCAGAAAAAGTCGGCGATGAGGTCGCCTTCGTTGCTGCTGGCTTTGATGATGCGCTCAAGAAGGGCTTCGGGTTTTTGAGTTGCATAACCAAGCCTCTCAATTGCCTGTGGGTTAATGGGAGGGATAGAATCCCAAAGTGACTGAATTGGGCGTCCTTCCCATTCGTCCAAGTACTGTTTTCGTTGGATTCGTTGAGTTTTTAACTTCGGAAAGACCAGTTTTCCTTCCGACTCCCATCGCTTCATGGTTTCGATTGAGCAAGACCAGCCAGTTCTTGGCGGCTGGTAACCCTTGTACTCGTAGATTAGTGTCGGGCTATATGATGGACTGACAATTGGACTCAAGCGGTATCGACGTCCCTTGTCATCTGAGTACTTAAATCGCTCTTCAACATAATCTTCAGCACCCTCTTTCGTTACCGGTGGAGCGAAGACGTAATTCTCAGTTTTTACGTAGAACAGAATGGAGTCTGTCACAACTCCAAATTGCTTGGATTGCGCTAGGACGCCAGATCGTCGTTTCCAGACTATTTCATTGATCAAACTGTCTTTTCCGAAAACCTCATCACATACGAGACGTATATGTGAGTTTGCACGCCAATCACAATGCACATAAATGCTCCCATCCTCAGCCAACAAATCACGCATCAGCACGAGCCGTTCATAGATCATGGCGATAAATGAATCCGCGCCCTTGCCCCATGTGTCGCGGTAGGCTATCTCTTCCAGGATGTTCGGCCGTTTGGTGAAGGTGTCGCCACCAATTTCGATATCCATGCTGAAATCAGCGCCAACGTCGAAGGGTGGGTCAATGTAAATGAGTTTAAGGCCGCCCTGCTTTTCGATCTCCTCGCGCAGCGGCCCATTCTTAAGGGAAGATAATATGAGCTTGTTGTCGCCCCAGATGAGCTTGTTCGTCCAGCCCTTTAGTTGTCTACCACGGTTGTCGGTGGCAAATAGGTCGCCTATTAGCGGCTTGTCCTCCGGCTTCTCGGCGCGAGGTTCATCCACTTGCTCTATCACCTGAAAAGGTAGGACGATGTTACAGACCTCGCCAGTCTTGCCGTTCCAGACCAGTTCCACCTCGCGTTTTTCCTCGAACAGCAGAAAGCGAAACTTATCCGGCAGGGGCTTGCCTGCCTCAACATAGCGAATTATCTCTTGTTTTTCTTGATCGGTCAATCGCGGCATGACTATAACTCCCTGCCAAACAATACAATTTTTCTGTAAAATTTGCAACCACGGACTGCAAGATGGAAAGAAAAAAACATCGAATTTTTTCTAAGCTTTACCGTGCTTTGGAGCCTTTAGTCTGTCCCCCTTATCTTCTCCGCCGTCGCCATCCCAGACTCGTTCTCAAGATGAAGGTCCAGCATGAAAACCGGGCCTTTACTTCTGAGATTTGGTGGGTTACGCTAACCGATATAAAAATGAACTGCATATTCTGCAACAAACCAGCCGCAGGCTCATCGGTGAGTCACATCCTGCCAGCTTCTCTGGGGGGACAGGAATGGGCGTGTCTTCCTGACGGTCTCGTCTGTAAACAATGCAACCAGTACTTCGGTGAGAAAATCGAGAAGCTCGCTCTTAGTAGTTTTCCATTTTTACCTTTTCGCGTTCTTCTTGGAATCCCCACCCAGAAGGGAACGTCTCCTAAGATGTCTACCCGCATTGGCACTGTCAAAGGAAGTTTAAGACCTGGCCAGATTGGGATTGATCCGGCATCGCCAGAAGTTGAGGAAGCTTTACAGGCAGGCAAGATTACGCAAATGCGCATTATTGCCGAGCCGACTGAACCAACTGCTGTGTGCAGGATGTTAGTTAAGATGGGGCTTGAGGTGGTTGCACGAGATTCGCCTGATGATGCTAGAAAAAAGAAGTTTGATTCAGCTAGAGTGTTTGCACGAAACCCTGTAAGAGGGACCCATTGGTGGTTTGTGATTAGCACGAGCCACGAATTATTGTTTTCACGTTTCCTGAATGGAATATCGACTAAAGATTGGGTAGCCGGAGTAAATCTATCGGTATATCAATTTGACGAATTTGAGGCGTTCCGACTTCAGCTTCTCGACATGATTATCTTCACTCCTTTGGACGGTTGGGTTCTTCCACCTGACATGAAAGAATTTCCTGAGTCAGATTATAGGCTGTTCCGGGTGAAAATATAGCCGTGTAGTGTTGGCAACGCCGATCATTACCTTAAGACTCTCTCCGCTCCCCTTATTTTCTCCGCCGTCCTCCCCAGGGCTGTGGGAAAAACAAAATGACAGGATCGAGATGAACCTGAATGATCTATTTCTCAGCAAGGGCATTGATTCGCAGCAGGTTCTTGTGTTCCGGCATAGGCCTCACGAGCCTGAACTCAACAAGGTTTTGCCGTGGCTGGCTGCGGAGAAACCAGATGTATTCAACGCTTACCAACAGACGCAGGGCGAAAAGCTCGAGAAGGCCATGAGTGTCATGAAGGGTGCTGGCTATGTTGCGTCTTTTATCGGGCATGAACCTGGAAAAGCCCTATTCGTAGGTTTATATTCAATAGGGGAATCAAAGCCTCTTACTCGCGACGAATACTGGCGGGTCCCTGCCTATATTGAGATGAAAGCGTTTGGCATGAAGGGATTTACCAAGGAGGAATCGCGCACATCCATTCTATGGTTCGAACTTGCATTGACGGATTTCTACGCTGCCTGGAAAGGCAAACTGATAGTAAGCTGGCCGCCGCCCGAACGGTCCTGGTGGCGTCGGGCGCATCGCAATGAAATACCCATTCTTGCCATACTAGAAGACAGCGCCCTTGATGCTGCGATGCCGGAATGGGATGAGATAGTATTCACTTGGGAGGAGCTTGGCATCCTTCCGACGCGCTGGAAATCAGCACTTTCAGCACTTTCACAATGGCGCAGTATTTACTATATATTCGATATTTCTGACGGAAAAGGTTATGTTGGTTCTGCTTATGGTGAAAGCAATCTTCTCGGTAGATGGTTAAACTACGCTGCGCGTGGACACGGAGGAAATTGCCTGCTTAGACAGCGCGACCCAAGGAACTTCCGATTTAGCATTCTACAGCGAGTTTCGCCGGACATGGATGCCCGAGACGTTATCCGTCTGGAAGGCACATGGAAGGAACGACTCCATACGCGTGAGCCGTCTGGCCTTAATGACAACTAATCGGCTAATTTTCTTTCAACCAGCCAGGCGGGTGGGCATCGGAGTTGATAATGCGTCCTAAGATTTTCGACCTTCTATTAAAGGACGACAGAATGTTTGTCCTTGAGGTATGCCCAGTAACGACAAGAAGCCTGACGTCGAACGAACCGGAAAAACAAGAATGGGCAGTGATTATCCGTCGCAATGTGCCCGGTTATCCGCCGCACAGATCGGATGACTTTCCAACCAAGGCAGAGGCAATCGAATATTATAAAAAAGTAGTCATTGAGACGCCGCGGGTGAGTTTAGGTAACAAATCTCCAGTTCCCCCTCCAACAGTTGAGGCGTATATATCGTGGTTGGTAACGGAAAATCTTTATGACCCAATCCTCAACCCTAGTGCTCCAGTTCCGTAGGGTGCGCTCGACCTACCATTTTTATTTAAAGCCTCACTCCGATCCTCTAATCTTCTCCGCCGTCCTCCCCAAGATGTAGCCTCCCACGCCTATCTCCATGAGCGTCCAGAGTTTGTCCGGCAGGTCGAGGACCCTGACCTTGTCTGTGAAGATTGAGAGGTAAGGATAGAGGATGTAGTTGTTTGCCACGATTACAATGATGACCAGCATAAGTAGCGGCCTCCAGTTCCTCTGGAGCCAGCTCTGGCCTTGGGTTTCGGCCATGATGACCTTCGAGCGTGCCTCGGTTATGGACTTGTCGAGCTCTGCGTAGCGGAGCTCAAGTTCGGCCTTCTTTTCCGGAGGAAGGTCGCCGGTTATGGCCTCCCTTAGCTTTATGGCCGCGTCTCCCACGCCGTTGAGCGTGGCGCTTACCCCGGCGGCGGTCGTTCCCCCAAGTAAATCGCTAAGCAAGCCCATTCTTCGCCTCCTTCCACAAATCGAGAACCCGGTTGACCCATCCCCTGAGATACGCCTGGGCCGCGAGACGTGACCCGGCGAGGTTACTGTAATGCTCCATCCTCAAGAATAGATAGTCCGTCCAGTTGAAGGCCTTTCCTTTGAGCGTTGTTGCCCTCGACAATCCGAGGTTCACGCAGGAGTCGAAGTGGACAAGGCACATGGGCCACTCAAGAGCGCCGCACCCGGCCCGGTCCCAGTAGTCTTTGCGATAAATCATTTTGGCGTCCTCGATGGAGAGGTTCTTGATGTTAAGCAGTGGGTAGGCCCGCTTTGAAATCCCGTACTTGGTTTCCCCTCCAGGATCGCGCGGGTCGTTCACGTACCCGCCCTCATGCCTGAGGACGAAAACAAAGCACCTTTCGAAGTTGTCGCTCACTTGAAATTCGCCTTTCCCCAGAATATAAAACCCAGGAGCAGGAGGCCCAGAAAAGCCATTACAAGGGCGCCTACTACGCTCTTCCAGAAGGAGCTCCTTATATCGTCGTACCACTCCCTGAGGTCCCGAAGGAAAAGGTGGTCCTGGTAGTGCTGCTCCTTGTCCACCTTATAGGTGCCGAGCTCCTCGTGGATGGCCTCCCTGACGACCTTCTTGAGTTCTTCGATGTCCTTCTCGCTCATAGCACCCCTAATATCCCCCGGACACAGCCAGAAGCTTAAGCCTTATCGCGTCCCTCTTGAAGTCGAGATTCCTGTTTATAATCTGATATCTCGCGTTCGATATGCCGCCCATGTCAGTGGAGGGAGCTTTCTTCGTCGTGACGGTCACGATGTCCCCGACCTCGAGATAAATCCTCGACCTGGCCACCTCGCAGGAGAGGACGGAGGGAGGGTTTGCGAACCTGGCCAGAACCTTCGACTCGAGGTCCTGCACCTGACTTGTCTCCGAGGGCCGGGTCCACTTGTCCTTAATCTCCTTTATGCGGAGCTCGTTCCAGTTGGCCTGGCTCGTGGCATCCGGGGCCACCCTGAGCTCGGTGAAGTCCTGGGCCTTATCGCCGTCGTTGTCCCACCCGTAATATATGTGGGTCTGGTTTATGAGGGAGGCAGAGTTGGCCTCCCACCTGACGTTCGCCATGTCGTCGTCCGTGAGGGAGTCGACAGCCGCCTCGTTCGGGTCCCACCGCTTAATCCGTATCCTCCCGTCGGCCTGGGGGATGAAGTAGCAGCCCATGAGGATGCGGAGCTCCTGTAGGAGCTCGTCCGCGTCCACCGTGTCCCCGGTGACAGTACGGCTCACCTTCCAGCCGGAAAGCGCGCCCTTGACCGCCTCAAACGACCCCAGGACGAGTTTTGAGTCCCTTACGTTAATGTGGTTACGGAGGATATCGAGGCAGACGTCCACCGGATGCATATTTGCCCAGGCCACGTCGTCGAGCGCCGATTCCCACTTCTCAGGGACACTGGCCTTCCATGCCTTGGCGTAGTCCTGGACCTGTAACTTGACTGCGTAATCCGGCTCTATCCTCCAGTCCTCCACCTGCCCCCAGAAGTAGTTTTCGTAGTCGGCTTGAGTCCACCCGGGGGCGACGAACCCCGCCCTTACCTTTACGAGCTTGTTCCTCGGATAACCGGTCTTGAGCCACTTGGAGACGCCCTCGGTCAGCCCTATCGCCAGGTCTACCTGGCTGATGGTCGATTTTTCGAAAACATCTATCGTTGTAGTGAGCGCTGAGACGCTCAGGACCGCAGGCTCGTATCCGAGTGAGATGTTATCCGAGTAGGTGTCATAGACCTCGAAGTTCGCCTTTACGCTCTGAAGGGCAGGGGAAAAGGATGCGTCCGAGGTGGAAAGGTCGGCCCTCACCCTGTAATAGCGCCTGAGGACCGTTATAGGGTCCCCATCCTGTATCGTGTCGAGGTTGACCTCCTCCCCGGCAAAGGCCCCTGTATCCGATGCCCAGGCCTGGTAGACAATCGACGTTGCCGGAGGCTCTATATTCTCCAGCACCCACTCGCCGGTGCCGGGCGGGACCTCTCCGAGGTCCATGCTCTGCGTCCTTATGTAGCCCGAGGGCTGGTAATATTCCCCGGTCATCGTGACCCGGAAATACAGGTCACCCATGTTATAGGTCCACGTACCCCAATGGTCCAGATGGTCGAACTGGCCGTCAGCGTAGCTGGACGTGGAGGTGTTGTATCTTACGCTGCAGCCCGGCAGAGAGGTCCCGTCCATGGTCCCGGTCACGTAGAATTTAAGCCAATATTCCGTATTGCTGTTGAGGATAAGACCCTGGGCCGCAAAATCGAACGTCATATCGTAGTTGGATACGTTATAGGGAATCGAAAGAGATGCGGTGCTCCCGATCTTGCCTCCCTTGCCAGCCGACCAGATCTCGCATTTTAATGAACCGTTCCCTCCTGCTGTCGTTATCTTTACGGTGACCAAGGCGAGGACCTTTGCCGTGCTGGTATGCTGTTTGAAAGACTGCCAGGCCTCGTGGTAGAAGGGGCCTTGCAAACCCGTGGTCGAATAGACGAAGGCTGAATCGTTGTGCCCGGTCTGCTCTTCGTTGGGGACCGGCGCGGGGGCGAGCACCACGTCCCCGGGGGAGGCAGTATAGTCCACGTTGCTTTCCCCGGAATTCGCCTCCCAGTCCGCTTGCGTGGTCTGCTCGTTAAAGAGGTTGTGCGAAAGGATGTCCACGAGGAGCGCCGGGGTGTTCCGGTCCCTGGCGTTCTCGGTCAGAAACTTCTCGGAAAGGGCAAGCATTACTGGTCCCTCCTTCCGATAAGGTTTATGGTGATATCCCTTCTTCCGGTCAGCTTGAAGGGGTTATTGAACTTAGGCTCCGGCATCATGAGGAATACGTCGTCGGGCCTGTTGCCGCGCTCCCAGGCCACGAAGAAGTTCCTGAGGCCGCTGCCGTCCCACCACTCTTTTACCTTCTGGTAAAGCGCGTCATCCGAGTCCTCGAACCTGAGGTTCATCCTGCGCTCCCGGTACTTGTTATGAACACCCAATACATAGCCTGTGTCCCCGCGGATGACATTGGCCTTTATTTCTTCCTCGTAGGGGTCGAATTCGGCCGTGACATAATCGAGCTCAGTCTTCATTCCCCATATGCAGATTGACATATAGGGTGCTTCCGGGAACGAGCCGCCCCCGGTCTTTTCTATCTTTAAACGCCAATACCGCCGGGCCCCTGGCGCCGTAAACTCCTTTAAAATGACCGTGTCGGCAGATGGCGCCAACCCGGCAAAGGCGTCGTTTACCGAGGGGTTGAAGTTGTCGCCGGAATATTGAAGCGTTATCGTTGCTCCGATTGAGGCGAGGTTGTGCCCGATGATGGCCAGGTAGTCGGCAGTCGCGGTTTTGCCTGCCCCGGCGTCAAAGACAATGTACTGAGGGCTGGTAGTAACGCCGGACTTCCACCTGTTCGTCTCGAGCATGTTATAGATATTATCTACGTCATACCCCGAGGCAGTGGATGTGGCATCCAGGCTTGACCCTACGGAGCCGAGCATGGTTTTCCAGAAGAACTTTACCTTTTCCCATGTAGCCATCTTAGATACTCACGTTTCGTCCAAGGGCTCTTCTAAGTGCAGGAGCGATATTCTCCTCAGCGAGCCTGTCCCAGTCCTCATTGCCCATGGGGTTATATATCTGGATGGTTATGTTCGGGACCTTTTCGCTATCTTCAGCCCTTTGCGGGATTGGATACGCATCAGGCGAGCCGCCAAAATACGGCGGGTTGGCGGTCCCGCTTGAACCAATGGTTGTGCCTGAAGTCGACCCACCTGGTTCCATACCGGCAATCTGCTTGACCCTGGCAAGGCCAGCGACTATCGCTGCGGCAGCGGCAGCAGCCGCCAGGGCGGGGCCTACGACAGGTATAGGCGCGAGGGCGGCATAGGCACCCTGCGCCGCCCTGTAGGTTTGTATGGATGTCTCGGCTATGGCGAAGGCCTTCATGGCCTTGAAGGCGGCTCCTCCCTCCTTGCCCGTAAGGACCGTAAGGTTCTGCATCATGTTGGACATCATGCCGAAAGCGCCCTGGGCCTGAGAGAGCCTCAACTGGTGCGTTTGCCTGTCCATGTCGAGATGAGCCTGATTGAAGGCGGCCGTTATCTCGGACTCCGAGCGCCCGGCGTCCTCCATGAGCTGGAGCTTTCTCACGTGGAAGTCCTGGATGGCCTGGAGCCTGGTCTCCATCTGCCCGGCCTCGCTGAACTGCTCCGGCGCTCCAGGGCCGAGGACCTCCGGGGCCGCGCTGAGCCCGGTGAGTTTCCCGGCCGCCGCCTCGCGGACCCTGTCGAGCTCTTTCTTGACCTTGCTATCTATCTCAGGGACTACTCCGGCCCGGGGGGAACTATCTGTCAGCCCGGTCTGCTCGACCTTCCATCCCCGCATCTCGGTAACGATATTCTTTATGGTGCCTCTTACCCGGTCATAGCCCGCATTGGTCTTCTCGATCTCAGTCAGTACGTCGGCCCCAACGGACAGGATCACTTCGCGGTATTCGTTTACCGCCTTCTGCGCCGCGTCAAATGGGTTTACCTTGACGAGTCCGAGCTTCACCATGCCCTGGTACATAAGGTCGAGCGGAAGAAGAACGAACCTCAGCGCCTTATAGACCGTGTTTATCGTTTCGACAAGCGCAAGGGACACGGCCTGCCCCACTAACTTTAGCCCCAGCCAGCCGTTGTGGAAGAACCGGACGGCCTCGGTGGCCCACCCAAGGGCCTCGATGACCCGTATCATCCCGCCTTTAACGAGTTCCATGAGGGCAAGCTGGTTGTTCTTTACCCACTGGGCCGCCCTCTCGAGGTATTGCCGGAGGACATCGAGGGATTTGGTAAAGAAGTTATTTCTCGTGATGACGAAGCCTATCTCCTCGAAGATATCGTCGTAAGCGTTCTTGACCTGCTGTAGCTTGCCGCCGAAGGTTTCGGCCTGTGCCTGAGCCTGCCCTCCGAATACCCTCTCAATCCCCTCCTGCACGCTTATGAGTCTCTCTGCAGAGCCCACGGCCCCTTTGACCTCTATTCCGTAACGGGCAAGGGCGTTGGTGGACGAGCCCAGGGTCTTGGCCACCAGGTCAGAGGCCGTGGCCAGGTCGATGCCCTTGGCGGCCGCAAAGTCGAGAGTCGCCATTGTGATGGACTTAATCTGCGCCTCGTCCTTTATGAACATGGCTATCCGGGCCTGAGCCTGGACTATCTGCTCGTCCCCGAAGGTGGTGACCTTCTGAAGGGCGCTGGCCTGGTCGATGAGGGATTGCGATGTGCGCCCGAGGGCGGTAGACAGGGTCTTCTCAGCCGCCTCCTGCTCGTTTGCGGCCTTTATGCTCCTGTACATAAGTACAGTAAGCCCGGCAAGCGCGGCCCCGGCAGCGATGGAGACGGTCTTTAGGTTTATCATGGACTCGGCCGTGCTCTTGAAGCGGCGCTCGGCCCCCTGGAAGACAGAGTCGGCGCGTCTCATGGTCTGGCTGAAAGCATCATGCGCCCTTATCACTATGTCGAGTTGTCTTTCAGCCATTGTCCTTGTTCTTCATCTGGCGGGATAGTTCGGCCTTATACATCTGGATAGCCTCTATGAGCCAGTAGGGCTGCTCGCTCCAGCCCCCGTCGAATAACAGCTGCTTCGAGTCTTCCATCAGGTACACCATGCGGATAACCTCCCATGTCTCGGGGGTTATGTATGTAAGAGGGCATTCGTAAAGGCGAAGGTCCGAGAGGCTTATGACCTTATGCGCCGCCTTATCTCTGTGCTCCCAGACGACCTCGGGCGTATACTCGGTTATGGACCTGGCGTTATCCGAAAGTTTCTTCTGGTTGAGGCAGTTCCGGTTTCTCCTGTCCTCATCCGAGCACTTGTCGCATTCGAAAGGGCTGCCGGTCTCTCTGGTCTTTACTCCCCAGCGGAGACCGGCAAGGAGTTTTTTCTCTGCCCCTCCGTGAGCCTGGCCGAATCCTCCATTGCCTTCAGGACCTCATAGATGAGGTCTGTAGTCGCGTGGTTGAAAAACTCTGAAGCGTCCTTGACCTCTTGGCCGTCGACAAGAAAGCCCGATACCTCGACCACGTTCTCTATAAACTGTCTTTTTTGCACCTCGGCCACGGCATCTGACGCCCTGGTCTGGTCGTTTGTGCCCTTGAGCCGAGCGGCTATTATCCTGGAGTACTCCTGCACCTTTGCGTAAGGCACGAACCTGAGCCTGACAACGCAGGGGTCAGGGCTTTCCCTGTTCCCGCCATAGGCCGGGACGTAGTCGATAACCGTGTCCTTGCTGAAAGATATGATAGCCACAGAAAACCTCCTTGGTCTTTAAGCCGCTGTGTTCTTAAGGAGCAGGCCCGCAGCGTACTTGGTGGTGTCGCTGTAATGCAGGTCGTACTCCAGTGTTATCATGGGGTCTTTCTCGATAGAGAGCTCGGGCGTCCCTCCGAGCCGGTTACAGACCGGCAGGTCGATTACGAGCATATGGTTGTCGCCGGACCCTGCCTGGGTGCCGGTGTTCCAGAAGAGTATGAGGTTGATGGAGCTTCCCGCCGTAAGCCATGCCGCGAACTCATCGACCGAAGAAAAGCCGCTCGCCGGGTCCTCCCAGTCGAGGACAATCGTGACCTTGCCTGTGAAGACCCCGATTTGTGTTCTGCCCGGCGTGTTCGTCCCATCCAGTCGCATCTTATCTTCCATGCCGCGCTCGAGCTCTATGGTTATGCTCTCCGGCTTTATGATAGTGCCCGAGCTGCTGAAGTTGGTGTAGTTCGGGGCGCTGCCAGTCCTTGTGACGGCCCCTGTGCGGATGTCCAGGTCGTTGTAGTCGAACCTCAGGTTCTCAGCCGGGTACGCCGGGTCTGAAAGCCCCGCCGTAATGGTATTGAGCTTCTGCCCCATGCACTCGGCCGTTATCAGAAGGGGCTGTCCCGTCTCCTGCTTGAAGGTGAGCTTCTTTACCCTCCCTCCGACATAGGGGTAATTCCTGAGGGCATTCCCCTCCATGATGTTCATGTTTAAGGTGAGGGCGGTGTCACCCAGGAAGGAGGGCCCGAACATGTCCTCGACCGGATAGAACATATGGTGATACTGCCCCGTAGCGCCGTTCTGTCCTGAGACGGCCTTGCCGAAGAAGTGCCTCAGGAGAGTGCCGAGCATGCCTGGCAGGGTGCCAGACTCCGAGAAACCGGGTATCTCAAGCGATAGGCCGTCCCACTTCTGACCCATGCGTATCTCGGCCGTGTGGCCAAGGAGCGCGCTCTCTCCACGGAACTCGCCGCGTTTGCGGGCCATGAAATCAGGCTTGGGGAGCTGGAAGTTGTTTAGAGGTATATGTCCGACCGTCGTCGATTGTTTGG
>Ga0209431_10000715_pt1 | contig 27748 bp, 15 predicted proteins | sample RifCSP13_3_FD_184021 | JGI IMG/M metagenome (GOLD analysis project Ga0209431, IMG submission 184021) | Soil microbial communities from Rifle, Colorado - Rifle CSP2_sed 13_3 (SPAdes) (version 2) | ecosystem: Environmental > Terrestrial > Deep subsurface > Rock core/Sediment | place: Rifle...
TCACCTCCGTGGGTTATACCCACGGTTATTGAAATTATACCCTTTCAGGGTAATATGCAGTTATTCAAGTTTCCAATTGATTATTGAATGATGATTTCAAATGATTATGCATGATTCCGGATACGCATAAAAAAGAATATAATTTAATCTGATATGGCTATTAAAAATCAAATACTTGATATGACGCCCCTGGGTATGAAATTTACTGTCTTACAAGCTAGTGCTGATACAGGTGGAAATTCACTGGACTTGCATTGGGAACTATTGCCAGGATGCAACATGAGAGATCCTTGTATTACATACTCACCCAAATGCCATCGAAACATATGATATATTGGAAGGTGAAATGGAGTTTTTTGTTAAAGACAAATGGTTGCATGCAAAAAAAGGAGACAAGCTCACTGTTCCAAAAGGTATTACACATGCGTTCAGAAATCCGTCAGAAGAAATAGTCACTGTATTTAACACCCACCAGCCCGCTCTTAAAATGGAAAACTATTTTGAAGATATTTGTAAAGTGTTAGATAAACTTACAGACAACAGAAAAAAAGACTTTAAGATGAACATGAAGACGAAGCTGTATTTGGGTGTTCTTATGAACAATTACCGGAATGAAATCGTTGCCAAAAGTCCACCGGATGCTGCTATTAAAATTCTTGGTTATTTCGGAATGCTAATGAAATTAAATTATTGACTTGCATAAATGCCGGGTAAACGCAAAATAATTGACCAGATAAGCAGCATGGCAGCCGCTAAAAGTGGCTTTATTCAAGTGATTACTCGCACCCACAGCCCAACACACAATACCCGCTCGTGATCACACCGTCAGCTAGCAATAAAAAAGGTGACCATAGGTCGCCAAATAAACTTGTCTTTCCGGTGTGATTCCGGCGCGATTCGAACGCGCGACCCACAGCTTAGAAGGACAGGATCAGACCAATGAATTCAAAAACATGTTCGACCTATTCATCTTTATGTATTGATGCCGAAATAGAAATTGAATCAGGCTGAGAATGTTTATTATTGAAGATTATTATTTACATATTACCTGAGCTGTGATAAATATTCATTTGCCCAGATGTGATTTGAATTGTACCTCATTGCTTCAGCAAACTCCTGTTCTGCTTCCCCTTTCTGATCCTTGCCAAGGTAACCCAGGCCTATCAGGTAGTGTGCATCTGACCTTCTGTCATCCGGGGTCATGCGCTCCCCGAATTTGGCGAAGAAATCAATCTCTTCCTTTTCAATCCTTTCTTTTCCGAGACGTATAAGACTGTCAAAAATAGCATTGGCCTCTTCCGCTTTCCCCAGTTTTTTAAGGCACATAGCCTTATAAAAATAAATATCCGAAAGCTGATCTTCCTGTCTCAGGTTTACACCAGTGGTCCATGATTCCTTTGCCTTTTTCTTGTTACCCATTTTTTCATAAACGGCCCCGACAAAATAATAGACCTCGCAGGCACGCCCACCACGGTACTCTTTGGCGACCATCATATTTTCAGGATACTTCATGGCAGACATTCCATCACTTAATGCTTCTTTCGTATTACCTTCCAGCAGATGGTGATACCCTTTGAGAAGATATGCGTTAAGGTAGGAACCAAACATTCTATCAACGCCTTCCCACTGCGGGAAGGTACGACTGTTGCAGATTTGCAGGGCTTCATCATACCTGCCCAGCTGAACCAGCAGAAGGATCTGTCTTGAAAGAGCATCGACCACATTATTCTTAAGAATAACCTCCTGATGATCAGCGAATATTTTTAGTCTCTTCTCCAGGTTTTCACGTGCAGCTGCGTATATCAGGTCCAGTTCAAAGAACCATCTTTGCTCATCGCTGTAAAGTGAGATTGCCTTTTCATAGCTGGCAATAGAATTTGAAATGTCGTTGTGAGTTTTATAGTAGGCCAGCCCTAGATTTCGGTGCACCATAGCGAAGGTATTGTCCAGTTCCCGTGACTTTTCCCAGAGACTGACAGCGCGCTCAGGCTGAGGTTCGAACAGCAGGTTGCCAAGATAAAAAGGAGCTTTTGCATCTGAAGAATTGAGTTTCATGACTGTCTCCAGGATTTCAATCTCCTCGAGTCTGAACGGGAAGCAATAATCAGGGGATTCTTCTGAAGCTTTAAGGAGGTACTCTGTTGCTTTCCGTGCATCACCCCTTATGTTCCAGAAATAGCCAAGGTAATAATAGCGCAATGGCGAACGGTCTCCTTCCCATGTGTCGTGCAAGCCCGGATTGTCAAGCACATTAATTGCCTCATCAAGCAGGCCCGCATTTGCATAATCAAGTGAAAGCTCCAAATAAGACTGCATGTAATCCCTCATTTTTTCCTTGAGCTCCTTCAAGCTCTTTTCGGATACCTGCCCGTTATCCAGTGAAGCATTGGCAAGGTAATATTCAAAGCGAGATCCAAAATCGAGCCGGTCAAATTCACTTGTCCTGCCGCTTATTTCCATCGCAAGGGCAGGTTTATCCATTCTGCGTAAAACGGCTGATTTCAGGTTCCTTGCTTTGATGTTGCCGGAATTGGTTGCCAGTGACCTGTCAAGATGGTCAAGTGCGAGATCATATCTGCCTCGCTTGCAATCAATTTGTGCAAGCTGGAAATATGCTGCTGAATGGAAAGCATAACTCCATGTCGCCTGGTACAGGTTCTTATATGCTTCGGCCTCCTTTCCAAGAAACCTCTGGCAGACACCCAGGTAATAATAGGCCTCCCCGTCGCGTGCTTTTGTATGATTCCTGGTGATTCTGTCCAAGGCCGTATTTAAATATTGTTCGGCGATACTGTACATACCTCTCCTGAGATAAAGAAGCCCTAATGCGGTGTTGACCCTGTAATCTCCCGGATCTCTCCTGAGTGCCTCTTCATAATAGGGATAAGGTTCAAAGGAAGCAGAATGAAATTGTGTTATACGTAGCCCTGTCTGATATAACTCCTCTATGGTTTCAATCTCCTGCGGTGATCTCGGTGGTTTGGTTATTTCCGGGAAAGGTTTTTCTTCTTTTTTCACAGGCTGGTAACTTATCACCTCTGCATTGTCCGACGACAAAAGTGATACCCTTACCATATTTTCATCGGTGTTTTTGGGAATACTGATATCTTTAATATATGGATGTGCCGGATCAATATCAATTGTCTCGCTTAAGACAGCCGTGCTATTGATTTCCAGTACCACTCTGGCATTCTTCCTGGATGAAGTTGAGACAATTCCAACAAATGCTTTGCCATTCTCAGGGAATTCAAGGTTGACAGCGGCTTCAATGTTTGCATTCTTCACCCCCTTAATTCCGCGAACAGGATACCAGTATTGCGTCAGATACTTGGATTCATAAGGCTGGAGCCAGCTGTAATCGGGCTGATTGTCAGAGTAACCACCAACCATCAGCTCAAGAGCGGGTCCATCAGAATCTGTCAGCGCTTTGTCCCACATCTGTCCACGCGGACCGGTACTCCAGGTCCAGAATTTCTTACCCGGAGCTATATTATGGTTGGATACTATGACGGTGCCTGCCTCTTTCCCATGATCATATCCACCTACGAAATCATCCTCATAATTATAAGCAAAGATCGATGTCCAATCCTCGTGATTCTTCCACCAGCTGACATCAACACCGCTGGTGTAATCAATATCATTAAACACCTCATGAGAAATGGGCCAGTTTAAAAACTCGTTTTTAGCATGGTAGGTTCCAAAAATGGTTGAAGGCGGGAACAGAACCTGGTAATTAACATCTGTATGGACACTCGTATTGGCAAAATAAAGAAACGAATTGGTGAAAGGCGTTGTATTGGTTGGCCTGAACGTTACTTCAAAATATGATTTACCCGGATAAACTGAGATCCCCAGCATGAATTTCATACGGTCCCTCAGTTCCAGTTCCCCGATCCAGAGAGTGGCACTTCCGTCGGCATTTTGCTGTATATCATAATCCACGGGCATAAAGGCGTTGGCCCGGTGATGGTGAGGGAAGTTCCATTCAATCCCACCCTCAAGCCAGGCGCCGAGCATTCCTATAAGGGCAGGTTTAACCACATGTTGACGATAAATAAAGTCATACTGGTCAGTCTTATCAAGAGCTCCCCAAAGCCGACCTCCTATTTCCGGCAAAACATCAATCTTGATATATTCATTTTCAAGATATACCATCTTATAGCTCTTATCATCCTTAACCCGTGAAAGATTTTCATTAATAGGATAAGGATAAACGCGTCCCTGGGCTCCCTGATAAGCACGACCGTCATAAAAACGAGGGCTCGTGCTTGAAGGTTCGACAAGATATGTTGGTAACGTCTTCGCTTCTTCCCAAATCTTTACGGAGGCATCAGTGTCAGGTATCTGACAGTATTGTCTGGCAATGGGCACTGCCAGCAGCACGATACACAGTAAAACCGTCTTTATCATGTTGTATATGGTATTAATGTCGTGACCTGATATTGTACATTGAGTTCGCTATATTTCTTGATTTATCGACCATCTCCTTCTGGGGCACATCGCCGACCGTCAGGAACCCGGCCTGGTAATTTTCACCATCCCCCCTTCCGGCAACCGACTGATCAACCAGCTGGAACCAGTGTGCGCCTATGATGTAAGGGTTCTCCAGAGCCTGTGTCAGAAAATATCCAAACAACTCTGCCCTTTCATTCTGGTCGGCAGCATAACGTAAACCCGGTTGCAGCAATCCGGTTTCGAGACTTCCAAAATGATATTCACCGATAATCAGCGGATAGTCTCCCCCGTCAGGCGGTACCAGCTCAGCGCATGTATATCTGTAGCGGTTGAAGCTGACGACGTCACAATACTTTGAAGCAATTCTTATGATATCATTCAGTGTGGTGTCTTCCGGGTAAAGGTGGAAATCCATTCTGCACCCGAGGTATAGAAGGTCAGGAGCGAGTTTTTTAACTGATTGACTGCAAATAGAATAATAAAGAGTTGTGAATTCATTCATAAATTCCTTCATGTCATCCGCTGCACCCGCAATGACATTCCTGCTCATCAGGAAATGATTCCAGTCACTGAAGGATGTACCCCAGGCATTATTTAATGCTGAAATAGTTCTGTATTTCTTAACCAGCTTATCTCTGAAGGCGATTTTTGCAGGCTGATTTTCTGGTGCTTCCTGGATTTGTTCGGCGATTTTAGGAGCCCACTTAACTCCCCACTTCAACTCATTATCGATAAAAACACCGATACACAACGGATCATCCAGTTCTTTTCGGCATGTTGAAAGAGTGTTTTCCAATGCCTCACGGTAACCTGACTGGTATGGATCGGATAACTCCCCTGTTTTTTGGGTATATGCGGTAAGCACGTATGGGGTCTTGCGCTTCAGGTAAATATCAGGATCAGACCAGTTGCCAATAGTATTAAATCCCCAGCTTCGCATCCGCTGATGGATCTTCTCCATACTGGCCTCCTTCCAGGTTTCACCATATTTCCTGAAGAGATTCAGGGAGTGAAAACTCAGGTGCTTCAGGGCATTTTCACCCTCGCCTGTGGTGAAATATAACTGTGCTTCCGGACTTTCGGGAGAAGGAAGATATTCAAAGTAGCCCTCCCGGCCGGCAACACGGGTCTGGCTCTGACGTCCAAATTCCACACAGTCAAAACCATTGGACCAGAACAATTTACCATCCGGATCAACAAACCACCATTTCCCCTCATATTTCTCAACCCTGAATCTTCCGGTAGCTTTTAACGATGGTCCGTTTGCCCATCCGCCATACTCATTCCAACCTGGAGATCCCGGAAAGGCTTCAAGATCAGTCTTTTCCTTATTCTCATGATCTGTCAAATCCCTTTCCTGATGGATCTTGTCATCCCATTCCCTTGTCATGAGCTGTCCGAACCTGTCTATTAGAGGATAAAATTTCTGCTTTAGCTCTTCTGCTGAGTACAATATGTATGGCTCTTCAAGCCATATTTTCCCGATGCTCATTGTTGATCCCGCATTTAATCCGGGAAAAAGCAATTTTATGTATTCTATTGAATCATACGTGCTGCTCATCCATCCGCGGAGTATTCCGTCAGGCTTACCATGCATGACCGGGAAGAGGCTATCGATATACTCGGGATGCCGGGTCCGGTAGATTACGGCTTTCAGTGCCTTCTTCTCTCCCGGGGAAACCAGTGTTCCTCCGAGGGTAAGATCATAATTACCAAATCCGAGTTCCACCAATTGAGGTGCGCTGCTCCTGTTCTCAATTTCACAACGGACAAAACGATAAGCTGAAGCGTCCCACAGGCCATCTGATGGACTTATTCTTATCTCAGAGCCGAACTCCCCAGGCATAAAGTTTATTTCCAGGACATCTCCCTTCAAATAGAAGGAATCACCGTTAGGCGAGCTTACCAGATTCAGGTCGTATGCTGCAGGATCAAAAAGTACGAGGGACGTATTTTCTTTTCTGACACAACCTGCCAGGCAAATAAATATGACGGTAAGAGTAAAAAAAACTTCAGTCCCGACATTTTTTACAGTGTTCATTCCTTTACCGGTTTAATTGATGTGACAAAATCAAAGCGTTGCGGTACCACCTGGTACTCGGGAAAAACCGATCTGGCAGTACAGCCTAAACCGCTGGTGACATAATCGAAATTAAAAGTGATGCCGTCAAATGGATGCAGCTGATAAGTGTAAAGTGCTTTTGTAAGATTTTCAGTGGAATAAGGATGTGCACTGAAATTAAACAACTTATTGCCTTTGAATTCCAATCCGATCCCGTCTCTGCCGACCAGTCTCACCCAGCGGTTATCTGTGCGTAATCCGTAATCCTGCGGAATCAGGTATGGAACATACATCTCCTTTACGGTTGACTCGTAAATTCCAATCTTATATCCTGATTTACGGTCAGGGTAGTTTTCTTCAGGGCCGCGACCATACCAGGTCACATATTCAAGGCTTTTATCAAGCACCCAGATCAGTCCCATCCTCGGCAGCCAGCCGGGCATGTTGCCATTAGGGATGACAGAATGTTCAACAGTCAACTCTCCGTCCGGCTGAATTATATACCTGAAATGATTTAAAAATGCACCTTTCCTGTTTCCGGGGACTATCACATTCTTTACTGTAATGCAGACATTTTCATTCTTCATCTTTTCCAACCGAAAATCTTCCAGGTAAAAATTCATTCGGTCAAGGCCGGCAGAATACCATTCGGTAGATGCCATATGTCCCATTCCCTCTGTCGCATTTTTAATATTTGCCGACCTCCAGGTCCATTCGTCTGTTTCGTTTGCCAGGGGTGCCCGCCATACGTTCATTCTGGCTCCGTCCCTTATTAGCTCCTTACCCAGGTACTGAACTGATGATAAGATTCCTGTGCTCTTATTAAATACATAGCGGAACTCTTTGCCGGATATAGTAACATACTCCATATCTTCATCAACTTTCAATGGCTCGCCCGGTAATACCTCAGCGACCGGAGTGGCCCTGAACCATGGTAATTCGAGCTGGTCCCAGGCAATTTCATAGCCTGCATCTGCCCAGGCTTTGCTCTCTTTCTGCCGGAAACTGATAAGCAGTCTGTATTCAACTCCCTCCATTATCTCCGGTTTTTTGAAAGGTATGGCAATTATGGTCTTTCCCAGGGGTTCGAGGGAAACCGCCAGTTCGCCTTTCTGAATGGTCTCGTCATCTGCCTGGAGAATCCAGATTGTCTGTAATTCAATAAGATTAGTGAAGTGGTGCCTGTTTGTGATTTCTATTTCTCCTGCTTCTGCGGAAGCCCACCTGGCGCTCACCGGTTGACCCGATTTCTTGATCTGCAGCATTTCAGGTTCGGGCTGCCGATCAGGCCATATACTTCCATAGGTCCTCGCACCAATGCCATAACTGAAGAATTCGCCATTTTCATTGATCTCCTCAAAATCCAACCACAATGCTGCCTGCCTTTTAACTGATTCGGTTGGAGACTTCAAGTCATTTAATGGAATTACTTTTGCAAAAATACCGGCCTCATCAATGATTGCATCGCATATATAGACATCGGTCTCCTGCCCGTGAATTTCAACATTTCTGCCAATATTGACCGGAAAGGGAGTGTTCAGGATGTTCCCTGAAGCCTGGATATGCTTACTTTCTTTCCCGTCAATGAATAATGAGATCTCTGAGCCGGTATAATAGGCAGCTACCTTGTGCCAGTTATTCTCCCAGTTCTGCGGCAGCTCAATGCTGACTTTATGTTTCCGGTCAGTGGTAATGTAGAATTCCAATGAGTCTTTTCCAATCTGGTGTATTCCAAACTGGTAATTACCTTTGGTAATAAGTGTTCCGGCTGAATAACTGAGGGCACGCGGGTAGACCCATAACGAAAGAGTCAGCTGATCACCGGAGATCTCCAGTGCGTTATCGCGATACACCTCCACCCACTGATCATGGCCGTTTAAATCAATACCTTTCCCTGTGACACCGGGGACCAGTTTGGCGCGTCCCATAAGGTTGACCTGTATGTTATTGCCGGAGCCATCCTTCACGCTGCGGACTTTTTCCGTAAGCCCTGTGCTGACAAAATCCCATATAGCTCCCCCAATACTCCTCGGATGGTTATAGATAGCCTCCCAGTAGTCATCCAGTCCCCCCCCTGCGTTCCCGGTAACTGCCTGATATTCGTCCATAAATGAGGGACGCGGATCTTCAGTCTCAGGCACAAGAAATACGTTAGTAATTAAATCAAAGAGATGCGGATACCGGGGCCCGATTATTTCTTCGCACGGCTGGGTGAAGGCATTTCCTCCGTACATCCAGTAACGGGTAGAATCATATTTTCTCCCTTCATCAATCACGTTACAGATGTTCTGCCCTTCCCCGCTTTCATTTCCGGCACTCCAGAAAAGAACTGACGGATGATTGCGATCTCGTAACACCATTTTCCTTGCCCTCTCGCGATACATGTCTTCCCATTCCGGATTGTCTGAAAGATACTGAGTTGCATGGCATTCATCACCTGTTTCATCGACAATGTAAAGGCCATATTCGTCAGCCAGTTCAAGATACCTGCTCACAGGAGGATAGTGGGAAGTTCGGATACAATTGATATTATATTGCTTGAACAGGTTGAAATCTTTAATAATGGTCTCCTCGTTCATGGTATGACCCAAAGTGGGATGCTGCATATGGCTGTTTGTGCCGTTCAGCTTGACAGGAACACCATTGAGATAGAACACCTGGTGCCTGATTTCTGTTTCCTTGAAACCTATCCGGCCTCCAATTACTTCCACCGTTTTTCCTGCAGGATCAACTAATTCAAATGACAGATAGTATAAAGCCGGATATTCAGCAGACCACTTTGCGGGATCTATTACATCTTCAGAGAGCTTTATTTGCTGAGAGCTTTTTGCTTCAACAGAAAACTTATCAGATACAAGAGTCTTAATAATCTTTTTATCCGGATCAAATAAAGTGACCCGAAGAATGAAATCATTCTCAATTTTTTCGGAATAGTTTTTAACCTGGACAGCCAGATCAAGGCGTGCATCTGAATATGAATCATCAAGATCAGTAGTTGCGAACCAGTCGAAAATGTGAAGTTTGGGAGTTGCAAACAACCATACATCATCAAAAATGCCTGCCAGCCGCCAGTAATCCTGATCTTCAAGGTAATACCCGTCTGAGTACTTATAAACGTTTACCGCAAGGGTGTTTCGCCCTGGTTTGACAAAGCCGGTAATGTTATATTCTGCAGGTTCCTGCCCTCCCTCGTTATATCCAACTTCTTTCCCGTTTATCCAGACAAAAGAAGCTGAAGCAGTCTTTTCGAGACGCAGGAATATCTCCCTGTCCTTCCAGGTTCCCGGGATAGTAAAAGTTTTCCTGTATGAACCGGTTGGATTGTATTCACGCGGAACAAAGGGAGGATTTGGCGGAAAAGGAGTTGTAACATTCCGGAATATTGGATCGGAAAAACCCTGCATTTCCCAGTTTGAAGGCACATGAATAGTGTCCCAGGACCGGTCGTTGTAGTTTGACCGGTAAAATCCTTCAGGCGTTCCCTCCGGGGTGTCAGCATAATGAAACTTCCAGGTGCCGTTCAGTGAAAGAGCCCACGGTGATTTATACCTGCTTTTACTCAGTGCTTCCCCGACAGTATTAAAAGGGGCAAGCGGGACATGCCCCTCCTCCTGGTTTAATTCAAAGACCTCGGTGTTTTCCAGGTATTGATAAACATTCTTCAGAAAATCCCTTTCCTGAGCGGCCACCATTGAAAACATGGAAGCTAACAGAAGTAATATGAGGGTCTTTTTCATTATATATGTTTTAGATTTACTGTATTACTTTATTTAACCCCTGGATGTCAATTGTCTCATTGAATCTTTGCTTGCCTGCTGAAAGGAGGTTCTTTTCCGGAATGGACCTCAAGCAGCCTGCTGAATGTCGCTTTTGAAGCCTCAACCAGATCAGTATACGGGCGGTCTGTCACATCCACAAAACCGATAAGACCGCTCTCTCCGTCACCACGCCCGGTATTAGGCTGGTCTATCCATTGGAACCAGTGTGTGCCGATGAGTGCAGGATGTGCCGCTGCATTCTCAACATAATACCGGTAGCCCACACCCCGCTCTTCAAGGTTGCTCACCTGGGCAAGCCATGGTGAGAGACCGCGGCCTGCCGTGCCAAAGTGAAATTCACCAATAACGATTGGCAGGCCGGTTAAATCATAGATCTTATCCATTAGTTCAGGCTTAACCGAATACGCGTAGACGTTAATACTGAATACATCAAAATAACTTTTCGACAATTCTATGATCCTATCAGGAGGAGAGCCACCGTAACGGATGCCAAGGTTCAGGTGATTTGAATCATATTTCTTTACAGCATCACGAACGATCTTCAGGAATTTGCTGAAAGTTTCATAAGCGAAACTAATGCGACGTTCAGGCGTATCCCCATCCGCAAGGTATTTCTGCAGGGCACTCTTCATCGGGGTCTCCTCCCCTTGCAGGATAACCTCCGCCAGCTCCAGCTCCCTGCCAGGCCAGGGCTGCTCATTACCAATAAAATATCCGAGGAGATAAGGATCCTCTTTAAGGGGGAGACACTGCCTTGAAGCCGCTGCATCAACTTTTGCCAGGTAATCCACGGCATATACATCAGGCATGCCCATGGGGCCTTCGTCAATTCCCCACCCACTTATATTTGCAACATAAGGTTTACGATGAGTGGCCCCCAACGCAGTGTCTGACCAGTTGGCAATTGTGTTCAGTCCCCAGCTGTCCATGCGTCGTATGGTCAGATCCATCCATCGGTTGTACCAGTCAGTCCCGAAACGGCGATAGAGGTTCCATAAATAAAATGAAGGTATGCCACCAGCCTCACCCGACTGAGTCATTTCAGTGTCAAGGTCTGCCGGAGGCAAGGCTTTATAAATGTATTCACGACCATTCGTGCGCGCCAGCCCCCAGCCAGGTGTTATGCAGGTAGCACCGGCAGAAAAGAAGAGGTAACCATCAGGATCGACAAACCACCATCGGCCATCAATTTTTTCAGTACGGAAGAAACCCGTGGCTTTGGTTTTTGCATCGAGAAATCCGCCGTATTTTGAAACCTTGAAATTATCATTTTGTAGCGCTGATTCCTCGGTACTCCATGAAGCTTTGAGATCATCGAACGTTTTGGCTTTCCCTGGCCAGTTGTCCGGGATCCACTGTCCAAACTCATCTACCAGGGGTATGGGAGCAAGAATAGAGTCTTCCGCGGCCTTGGTCAGCCGTATATTGCTTAGCTCCATTGTTTGAACACCGATGGGATTCTTCATCACCACACCAAGAGAATCAACCCGGGTGATGGGTCCGACAAAACCCGTGAATTCTATCCAGCATGCAGGTCGGGGTGTTTTCCCGATAGCAGCCATATCATGTCCTCTGGTGTTCCTTGTCTGAAAATGGACCAATGGAACAGATATACGTGTCAGGGCGCCCTGGAAAGGATTAATCCGCAACTTACGCACTCCCTCCCTGTCATATAAAATGAGATCAAATCGCTGCGTGGTGGATGATCTCATATCGAATGTCAGGTACTCATAAGGCGTCCAGTCAGGAGGCAATTCGGGATTCAACTCTTTAAGAGCCCAATTTTTCTCTGCAACGGTTCCTTCAAAATTGACAACGAATGTTTTTTCTTTTGTGGAACAGGAAGCAAGCATAAGCAGACCAAAGACAATTCCTGCAGAATAGTATCTTGTTTTCATCTCCTGGAGTTCTTATTGATAATGTGATTCTGATTATTGTCCCTGGCTACCTGATGAAATTAATATCTCTGCCTGTGAGAGGCCGTCTGATGAAGCTTTCAGTTTAATATCACCCGGTGTATTTCCTGATTTAACTATCACCAGGCATCGGCCCTGGTAAGCTTTTCTCATTGGCAGTTGAAAACTTTCTGTACTTTTGGGGTTTGCATTCCCGACTGCAACAATGGTTCCTGGTCCTTCAATCTCAAATTTCACCAGGTTAACAGCTTTTAGATTTTTAATTCCTTTATTATCCAATAGTTCTACCGTGATATAGCTTAAGTCCTGACCATCGGCTTTGATCTCATTCCTATCGGCAGTCAATTTAAATTGAGTTGGTTCGTTTGCTGTTTGCATAATGGCTGTGTTCACTTGTTTTTTGCCTTGATAGCCAATTGCTTTAAGTTCTCCGGATTGATAGGGAACGTTCCAGATAGCTTTGAATTCGGTTGAACGATTGGTTTTCTTCCTGCCAAGCGATTTACTATTAAGGAATAGTTCAACTTCTTCGCACGAAGAATAAGCGCTTACTTCAAGGGATGTATTCTCGTATCCATTCCAGTTCCAATCAGCTACTGCATCAAGCCAGTGCCATTTGCTCCACGATTCACGATTTATATTTTCTTCAAAAGTAGGTTTTGGAGGTTTGACAAACAGAGAAAGTTGATTTTCTTTCCAAAGAGCATCGCGGTAGAATGACTGTGGGCGTTTCCATCCGCAAATATCAATATCGCCACAAAAGGCGAGGTTCCATGGGTAAAAATCCTGTTCCTGCATATAGCCACGCCATCCGATGCTTGCTTCACCAATGTAATCGAAGGCAGTCCAAACAAAATCGCCAAGCAACCATGGATAATCTGTTACGTCCATCCAGCTTTGAAAGGCTTCGAGCGGAAACGATTCGGTTTGTATCATGATTCTTGATGGAACGCGTTGATGATCATTTTTAAAGATATTGTCCTTTAAAGGATCACCACCAGAGCCATAGTTGTATCCTGCAATATCCAAGGCTGCAATGAATGGATCTTTGTCGGGATTCACACCGTTAACGGCTGCAATAACCTTTCGTGAAGGATCATTTTTCCGCACAAAATCGGCTAACATTTGTGCCGTATTCACAACTTCGGGTTTATTCATTCCAGGAATTTCATTGCCAATACTCCACAGAATTACTGAAGGATGGTTCCGATCGCGTAAAATCATACTTTCCACATCTTTTTGCCACCATTTTTCGAAGTATAAACTATAATCGTTTGGATTTTTGGCGTGCTGCCACATATCAAAAGTCTCATCAATCACCAACATTCCCAAGCGATCGCAGGCATCGAGAAAGGAAGGTGAAGGGGGGTTGTGTGAACAACGAATGGCATTAAATCCACTGGCCTTCAATAATTCCACGCGACGCTCTTCTGCCCGGTCGTATGATCTTGCACCCAATGGCCCGTGATCATGATGAAAGCATGCCCCTTTTAATTTCAAGGACTTCCCATTCAATTGAAATCCATTCGTCCCATCAAATTGAAGGGTTCGAATTCCGAATTTAGTTTCTGAGCGGTCAACTAATTCATCGTTGTTATAAACATCACTGATTGCAGTATATTGATCGGGCGACCCGATTGACCATAAATTTGGGTTTTTAACAACTACCTCCTGAATAAATTCAGAAAAACCCGTCTTCTCAACTGTTTGTTCCGATTCGGTCTTATTTGTTTCCTCGCCTTTTCCATTCAAAATGCGTGTAACTACTTTTATATTTAATGCTTTATCGGTCTGATTATTCACTTTTGTTTTGATATTCACTTTGGCAGAAGTTGCATTAACCTCAGGTGTAGTAATGCTGGTTCCCCATTGAGCCACATGCACTGGTTCAAGTACCTTTAACCAAACATGACGATAAATGCCTGAACCTGAATACCAGCGGCTATTTTCACCTTCATTCCGGACCTTCACAGCCAGTACATTGGGTTCACCAAATTTAACTTTAGAAGTGATGTCGATGAAAAAACTGGTATAACCATACGGATGGCTTCCAACTGATACGCCATTTAACCAAACTTCTGAATTCATATAAATACCTTCGAAGAGAAGCGTAAAAATGTTACCCTTTTGTTCCGGAGGAATTGAGAAAGATTTTCGATAACAACCTGTTCCTCCGGTGGTAAAACCGCCATTTACCTGGCTGATTGCATCGCGGTTAAACGGAGAGTCAGTGCCGGGCAGGTCTTCGATGCTCCAGTCGTGCGGAAGATCGAGTGTTCTCCACTTGGAATCGTCAAATCCCGGTTGTTCGGCACGTTGTGCTCCACCAAGGTGAAATCGCCACCCGGAATCAAATAAAACAGCGTTTGTATGAACGACCTGGGCATTGAGCATATAAAACATCATACTCATAAGGGATAGTAAAAACAACAACTTTTTCATAGATTTCAATTTTAGGCATTAAAAGAAAAATGGCAAGCAAAGCTTTTGTGCGTTTGCCTGCCATTTATAAAATTTCATATTCTATTAGTAACCGGGATTTTGAACAAGCTTTGTGTTTTTGTTCATCTCATCACGCATAATCGGAAAAAAATATGCTTTGTCAAGCCAGGCTCTGGCATCTGCAGGAGTGTCTTTCTTAGCAAAAATCGGATCACCCCAGGTAGAGCCATCGGGCTGTCTGTAGGACGCGACTGTTGCATTTGTTGTAACATAACGTACATCTACTGAATGAGTTTGTTGATAAGCAGCCGGTCCAATCAACCAGCGGCGAACATCCCAGAAACGCTCATTTTCATAAGCTAATTCAATACGACGTTCATGACGACATGCCTGACGTAATGCATCGCCTGTTAAGGCCGGTAGATCGGGTTGACCTGCACGGGTGCGTATCATATTAATGTAGGTGCGGGCTTCATCATCCTGGCCTAGTTCGATACAAGCCTCTGCATAGTTTAACAAAACTTCTCCATATCTGAGATACTTAAATGGAACATCCTGCTTTACATATTGAGGATCAACCGAAGGATCAATATATTTTCTTACATAATATCCGGTTTTTCCACCATTCCAGTCTTCGATAGGACCTGAGCGTGTATCCAAACCGGCTTTTATCATTTGACCACTGGTATTATAAACGTAGCCAACCTGAATTTTGCTATATGGATCAATCGCTAATCCATCAGTCGGACGTACTCTCCATGGTACTCCTTCGTAAAGAATGGTGGCATAAAAACGAGCTTCACGATTGATATATGGATTAGCTTTGTGAACAGGGTTATTCCAGTCAAATTTGCTTCCATCCTTCATTTCATAGTCATCGACCAGTTCGCCAAGCGGAGCGTTGGCGCCCCAGTTATGGTAACCATTAGGTCCGCAGTACAACCCGGGGTTATATCCATCCCAATTCTCATCAGTTTTGGGGGTAAAAAACTGCAATAAGATGTCTTCACTGGTACCCTTTGAGGTAAAAAATTCAACGAAATTTTGGGCGACCGAATCAGTTGGTGCAGGAGTTGCTTTGTATAAGCTGTATTTATTCAGGTCAATTACGTCTTTGGCAGCATTTTTTGCAGCAGTCCACCGGTCAGTTGCATCACCTCCAACATACCCTAACAGTTCAGGATTGGAGTATCCGGTGGTTACAATACTGTTTTTTGCAGAATTATGCAAATCGCTTGCTGCATAGAGTAATACTCTGGCCTTAAATGCCAATGCAGCTCCTTTGGAGATACGACCGTTTGTTGGATATATATCTGGCAAGTATATAGCTGAAGAATCTAGTTGTCCAACGACAAAATTGATACACTCTTCATAGGTATTCCTTGGAACCTCGAACTCGTCAGTTAATGTATAAGCTTTGGTAATAAGTGGAACACCACCATAAAGATTCGTCAAATAAAAATAGGTGTATGCACGCAAAAAATATACTTGTCCTTTTAATCCGTCAATGGTTTCCTGGTCACCCTTTGCAGAATTAATTTTTGAAAAGAAGATGTTTGTGCGCCTGACATTAGCATACAAAGGGGCCCACCGAAAATGCATAGTATACTGAGTTGTCCATCCCACATCCCAACCATATAATCCATCTGCTGTCATCAAACTTTTATTAAAGTCGTTTAAACCCCAATCCCAGGCCAAATTAGATTCGTCCACATAATTAGAAAGGGTTTCAGTAGTGAATGGTAAACCCAACGCATCTCTATACATGCTGTTAATAAAAGTTTCAATAAGGGAAGGATCACTCCACACATCAACTTCGGAATAGTCGCCTAATGGTTTTTTATCCAGAAATTCATCCGCTTTTTCGCAGGAAAAGAGGATCGCGAACATTGATAGGATCATCAATATATTGAATGTCTTTTTCATTGTTAATATTATTAGAATGTTAATGTTAAACCACCGGTAACAACTCTTTGAAGAGGATACGACGTACCTGATTCAACTTCAGGGTCAATAAGTTTCTGCTTTGACAAGGTGAGCAAATTAAGACCGTTAATATAAAAACGGAGGCCCTCAATACCCAATGTTTTATTTATATTCGAAGGTAAACTATACCCAAGTTCAAGGTTTTTTAAACGGACATAGTCCATGTTATAAAGCCAATAAGTATTTCCCCCGGACCAGTATTCATCGCCGCGGTTAAATGCTCTTGGGTAAGAAGACCCGATATTTTCAGGAGTCCAGCGATTATCAGCAAATTCTTTGTAATAGTTGCCAATTTCGCCCGATTCCGGGAAAATCCATTGCTGAGCGCCCGTTGCAGCCTGTAGAAGAATGGCCAGATCAAATCCATTATATTTCAGATCAATCGTAAAACCGCCAATAAATCGCGGCATGTTATTCTTTTCATTCATTACTCTGTCTAAGCCGTCGATTTTATCATCGCCGTTTACATCTTTATAAATGATATCGCCGGGTTTAGCGCCGGCCCAATGAGGATAAGCATCTATTGCTGCCTGGTCCTTAAAAATACCTATTGCCTCGTAATACAATGAAGAACCTATTGGTCGGCCTGTAGATTTCTGATAATCAGGTATACCTGGTGTTTCATCCCAAAAAATGATTTTATTCTTCGAATAGCTGCCATTTATAGATATGGCATAATCAAGACCGCCTGCCTGGCTATGGTAACTAATTACTCCCTCAAATCCACTGTTCTTAACCTTTCCAATATTTTCAGGAGGTAAAGTTAAACCGGTTGAACTTGGAATAGAAGCATTTCGTGTAGTAAGAATTTGAGTACGAAGGTAATTGAAATAATCAGCAGAAACTGATAATTTACTGTTTAATAAAAGGGCATCGAATCCAATATTAGCCTGATTGGCTATTTCCCAGGTTACATTCGGGTTTGGTATTTTTGTTTCATTTAAAAGCTTACCATCTACTCCTCCAAATACATAGGTTTTGTTTGGAAGATAACCGTAAGTAGCCAGGTATTGATATTCAGCAATACGGTCATTCCCTGTTTGCCCCCACGATCCGCGAATTTTAAAGTCGTTAAAGAAAGCCAGATTGTATTTCCAGAAATCTTCTTCTGAAATACGCCATCCTGCAGAAACGCCCGGGAAGAAGCCGAATTGCTTACTTATTGGAAATCTATAAGAACCATCGTATCTCCAAACAAATTCGAATATGTATTTCCGGCTCAGGTCATAATTAACACGGCCAAAATAACTCAAATAAGCATTCTGACTAGCCGATCCGCTATTGGACATGTATTGGTCCGAAGCACCGGCAAATAATTGATCAACAGCGCTCGAAATATAATTTTTACGGAAAGCATTGAAAACATCTCTCTTTCCATTTCGTCTTTCGGTACCTGCCATTACTTTGATGTTATGCTTCTCTGCAAATGTCTTTTCGTAAGTAGCATAAGCATTTATATTAATTTTTTGTTCATCTGCCATGTCTTCAGATAACTGAGGAGCATCCAAACCTCTTTTGCCTCTTGTAGTTATATGATCAGCATTGCCATCCCAGGTATACAGATACCATGGAGTTTCGAATCTTTTGTGGAATTGGAAGAATTTATCAAAAGAGGCATTAGCCGTAAGTGATAACCCACTAACCCATGGAATAACAATATTTGTACGTAAGTTGCTTTCAAGTATATATCTTTTGTCAACATCGTATCCTGTAGCAGCAGTTGAAGTTACTGCCGGGTTATCGCCATACTCAATATCAGGTCCGGGATCTCCATTGGGCCAGTAAGCAGGCATATTTGGTTTACCACGCATCAGCATACGGAATATAGAACCAGCTGCACGGGTAGGGTAATCTCTTACTTCCTGTCTTCCGGAAACATCAAAAGCAATACTGATGTTTTTAGTTACTTTGCCATCTATATTAGTGCGGAAATCGTACTGCTTATATTTGGTAGCGCTATTTTTGTAAATACCGTCTCCGTATCTGGTACCCAGAGAAAGGAAATATTTCATATTTTCAGTTCCACCGGAAATAGATGCATTTGTTTGACTTTGATTAGCCCAGGGCTTAAATACTTCACCAAACCAATCCGTATTCGGGTGTCCCCAGGGATCTGATCCATCGGTGTATTTCTGAATATCAGCCTCTGAATACTTCTGGTTACGACCACCAGACGGATTTTTATAATAACCAACTTCATTCAGCATAGTAGCATATTGGGCAGCATCAGCCATTTCAGGGATGCGGGTAGGTTGAGTAAAACCTCCATTCAAGCCTATTGTGACTTTGGGCTTTCCGATGCTCCCACGTTTGGTTGTAATAAGGATAACACCATTTGCAGCTTGTGAACCATAAATAGCGGCCGAAGCATCTTTTAAAATAGTAATACTTTCAACATCGTTAGGGTTGATACGTTCCATTCCACGGTTTGCAATACCATCCACTACTATAAGAGGACTATTGTTACCTAAGGTATTAGAACCACGGATACGCAGTGTAGCACCATCATATCCGGGTTCGCCGCTTCTTGTAACAGCCGTCAGTCCCGGCATACGGCCAACAAGATTATTGGTTAAATTAATTGAGGGCGATTTTTTTAAATCGTCACCCCTGGCTGAAACTACCGAACCTGTAGCAGTAACTTTCCTTTGTGTGCCATAACCAACAACAACTACTTCCTCCAGGCTTTTTATATCAGGAACAAGTGATATATCAATGGTGCTTTTCCCTGTAACTTCTATTCTTTCCGTATTATATCCAACATAGGAAAAAAGCAGAACCATGTTTGGAGAAGGTAATTCAATTGAATACCTACCGTTTACATCCGTTATCACACCGGTGTTTGTGCCCTCAATCAAAATATTAACTCCGGGAAGCTTTTCTCCTGTAGTTGCATCAGTTACAACACCTGTGACTTTTTGACTTTGCGAAAAATCCGATGGTACAATTACAATTACCTTGTCATATAACTCAAATGAAACCTCGAAATTACCGAGTACATCGTCAAGAACACGGTTAATCGACTTACTTTGTGCAGAATAGTCGATTCTTTTTGTCAGATCGATTTGTTGTACATTATAGAAAATTCTAAAATCGCTCTGTTTTTCGATTTCGTTAAATACGTCAGCAATGGTTCCATTGTAGACATTAAGATCGATCTTGGTTTCCTGAGAGTATAGATTAGCTGACATTTGAAGAGTCGTCACGAAAATGAGCAGCGTGGTTAGTTTCATAACTAATAGAAATTTATTAGTGTTTTTCCAGTAATTATTACTGGAGATGTCTTTTTTTCTCATAATTTTGTAGTTATAAAGTTTTTAACTGACTGTTGTCTGTCTGTGCAAAAGTCTGGCAACAGTATTTGATTAAATCTTTTATGGCCGGGAAATGGTTTACCATTTTCCGGTCTCTTTTTAAAGTCTGGTTTATATCATAAGCATTTACTTATTAGGTTAATTCTCATTTTTTGACTTCAATTGTTACTTTATCCTGGAGAACAGTATACCTGATTGGGGTGGTACGGGAAATAATCTGAAGTACCTGTTCCAGAGATTCGTTATTTAAAAATTTCCCGGTATATCTGTTTCCGATCAATTTGGACGAGTCCTTAATATCAATTGAGACATTGTACCATCGCTCCAGCCGTTTTGCCAACTCATCAAAAGGCTCATTTTCAAAAACCAGTTCCTGATCTTTCCACGAAATCACCGACTCAACAGAATGAGTATAAATTCGGACAGGTTTATATGTCAATTCATTTTCACTGATATTCCGGCTATACAACCGGGAAATAATCAGTTTTGAATCTTTTTTTATGAAGGTAGCTTTTTCATTGGGCATCAAAAAAACGGAACCGCTATTCATACCCCTGAAATTGCTCCGGTATACTTTAACTTTGCCTTCGAAAAGGGTGGTTTCGATTGTTTTATCCTCCGGATAGCATTTTACATTGAAACTGGTACCAATGGCCTTAACCACAACTGACGATGCATGAACAAAAAATGGTATTGCCGGATCTTTCGCCACTTCGAAATAAGCTTCGCCGTTAAGATAAACCTCGCGCTTATCAATGCCAAAATCTGCTTTGTATTTTAATGATGTGCCACAATTAAGCCATACTTTTGTGCCATCAATAAGAATAAGCCTGCTCTTTTGGTTCTTAGGTGCCATAATTGTATAATAGCCACCTGTTGATACCGGTGAAAATTTATCTTTTAATTTAATGACTGTTAAACGGGTTGCAAAAGATAGTCCGATCAGGATTAACGCAATGGCCGCTACTCTTTGGAAGCCAAATGTCCGCTTTGGCGATGAGTCCAAAATAAAAGACGGCTGCTGATTTTCATTTTCAAATATCTTTATCCGCTCTTTCAATTTTTCAAGCGCTTCGTTGGTTTCTTTTTCCCTGATGCCGGTAACGCCTGTCTGTTCCCAAATGATGCATAACTGATTAAAATATCTAATATTATATTTATCGTACTGAAGCCAATCGATAAGAAATTTTAATTCAGGCTCTCCTGCAATACCTTCCAGGTAATTATTAATTAATTTATTAATATTATCTTGAACTTTCACAATAGTGCTTTCTTCAATATAGACGAAAAATAATACACTAACCCTACCTAAAGGTTTAAATAAAATTTCTATTGATGTGTGGACTCATTGATGGAGTAAGAAAAAAACAAAACCAAGGGGTAAGTATTCAATTAAACCAAAACGCAACTGACTTAAAGCACGTGTGATATGCTTTTCAACTGCTTTAACGGAGATTTCAAGAAATTCTGCAATTTCGGTATTCCTGAAGCCAAAGTTCCTGCTTAAAATAAATACAACCCGGCATTTCCCAGGAAGGGAATTAATGGCTTTATCCAGTGCTTTCTTCAAATCATTGCTAATTGCAGAATCCTCATGATATTGTATAATTTCTTTATATAAGATTTCGAATTCCACCAGTGGATTAAGATCAATTTCTTTGCTATCATTTTTGGATTGCTTCCTGATCTGTGAAATACAAAGGTTATGTACGGCAGTATGAAGGTATGGACTTAATGACTTTACCGAAATCAATTGTTGTTGTTTTATCCAAAGCTGAAAAAATACGTCCTGAACAATATCTTCAGCCTGGAGAGTATCTTTAAGGATTTTACATGCATAATTCAGGAGAATGGAATAGTATTTCAAAAAAATCATGTCAAAAGCAACTTTGTCACCCTTGATAATTCTTTGAAGATACTCAGTGTCTGTTTGGACCGTCATATATTCTCCAGATTTATGGCGTATAAAATATGCAAAACAAAAAAACCAATTGCATCATTCATGCACCGCCCTCACCCGTAAGGTAAAATCATACAGCGCCGGGAACACCCGGTACTGGTTAAACACCGACCTGGCCGTGCAGCCCACGCCGCTGGTGGCATAATCAAAATTGAATGTAATGCCATCAAATGGATGAAGCTGATAAGTGTACAATGCTTTTGTGAGGTTCTCAAGGGAAAATGGCCAGGCATTAAAATTAAATAACAGATCTGCTGAGAACTGCAAACCGAGTCCCTCGCTGTTAACCAGTTTTACCCACCGGTTATCGGTCCGCAAACCGTAATCCTGGGGAATAAGATAGGGTTCTATCATATCCTTGATTGTTGATTCATACCTGCCGATTTTATAGCCCGATTTACGGTCGGGATAATTCTCCTGCGGACCACGGCCATACCACTGAACCTGATCCAGACTTCGATCAAGGATCCATGCCGTCCCTATCCGGGGAAGCCAAGCAGGCATGCCGATCCATAAATTCTGATTATTGTCTTTATAAATTGAGCGGACAACATTTCCAGTAAGGCTGTTCGGATCCCCAGAAATTTGCCTATAATGTCCTTTAGACTGATGTTAACTTTGGATACACCTTCCCCCATATAGGATATCCAAAGTACTCCGGACTTGTTCCCGTAAATCCCTGTTATTTTTTCATCCAGAAGACTGTTTGGATTATCAACCTCGTGATTATAAATGAAGTACTCTCCATCCGTCTTATTGATTTTATAAAGGTATTTATCTATAGCAATCCAGATAAATCCTTTATTATCTTCATAGATAGCATTAATTGGGCTCAAACTCCAGGAATACTTATCAACAGATTGACCAGAAATAGCGTTCAGATAAACCGGAAGGTTCTGAAACTGATCCTTTTTTTTATCAAACAAAACTAAACCGGCATCTGTCCCAAGCCAGATCAATCCGTCTTTATCCATCACAATTGATCCGATATTTTTTATACCATGCAATATCTCTTCATTAATATAGAAATGGTCAATTTTATTTGTTTCAGTATTGAATTTCTTTAGCCTGTCAGAAACTATCCATAAAACCTTTAGTTCCTGATCATAAAGAATATCTCCTGCAAGGTCACCATGGAATTGTTCAACAGATCTGGAATCAATATTAATCTTGTTTAGGCCCATAAGGGTATTAATCCATAAAAATCCCTGTGAATCCTGAGCTATTTTCCGTCCTCTTGGAATAATATTACTGGTTAAAAGAGATGCATCTTCTGATTCATTTTTTAAATGGTAAAATACACCCCTTTCCTTGTTGAAAATGTTTAACCCTTTGCTAAGCGTACCTATCCAGATATTTCTTTTTGGGATTAATCCATTATTGACGTTATAATGAGTACAGATAATTCCGGGATTTTGAGCTTTAAGTACAGTATTGCCTTGAGAAAGAGTAATCAGTATAAGTAGCAACACCTTTATAGGCTTAGAGATACCAATCCCAACGAATGCTTTGTTGAATAGATATGAAGTTCTGACTGAAGTCTTTGTCCTCATGAATTGGTTTCTTTCTTATTCAAATTTAAACTAAAAATGAGAAAAATAATCTTTTAAAATTGATTTGATCTCTCGAAACATAAATAGCCCTTGCAATCTTCTTCGGGGTTTTCCCAATAGCCGGGTTTTCTCCCTTTAGCTTGCCATCCGTCGGGATATCTCAGAGTAATTTTCGTTTCCTCCCAGTCAGAATCTGTTCCATTCAGGATATAAAAACGTAAATCAAGGCTCTCATCTTTCCAAAGATCCTTGCATGCATGGCTATATATAGTTTTATGGTTTGGAATATTCTTCCCTTAGTTTCAGTTTTACCATTCCGACACTTGCAAAAAATCCATTAAAAACCGAATCCGATTTTGCCTCCCAGATGCCAGGGATATGGTAAAAATTCTTGTTATATGCTGTAAAATACAAGGTGTAGTTACCTTTCCCTTCTTCAATAAAACCAAGAGGAGTCCGTGATAATCCCCACCATTTGTCAGGATGATTTTCAAGATCAATAAGGACAGGATCAGACCAATGAATTCCATCAGAAGAAAACATATATCCAAACTTCTGATAAATAAAATAATATGCCAGAGTGGATATTTAATCATATAGGCCGAGCATCATTAATTTATGACAAGGATTGTATTCGAAACAATAATGGAAAAGTTATTGCATGGATCAAAGATAAATGCGTCTTTTCACTTTCAGGTAGACATAAGGGATGGTTTGAAAGTGGGATATTTTATGATTCAAATAATCGAGTAATTGGTTTTCTATTAAAGGCAACTGGACATCTACCGTCTAGTCCTGGAACTTCGGGTACACCAGGTATGCCAAGCTTTTATGGCCATCCAGGGCGGCCTGCATTTAGTGGAATTCCTGATAGACCAGGATATAGTGGGTGGTCAACTTATGCGTTTGAACAATACTTTGATTAAAATCCTGATCAGTTGTAATCACAACTTTTGCATGTAAAAATGTATGCACTTAAAAAAAAACATTGTAATCACTTGACTCACGACACCATTATTGGTTTCTCAGTGATTCCGGCGCGATTCGAACGCGCGACCCACAGCTTAGAAGGCTGTTGCTCTATCCAACTGAGCTACGGAACCGATTAAAATAATTCCAGATTCTAGATTGCAGATTCTAGATTGCAGATTTCAGATTTGGGAACCTGGAACCTGGATTTAAAATTCATGAACTATTTCAGGTGTCAGCAAACCTTCACCAAACCTGCCTGCCGGCAGGGCTTCGGCCAACACGCCCGCCTTCGTTAAAACTTCGGCGAGCGAAGCCCGCATTTGCCAGACCTGCCTGCCGGCAGGCAGGACTACTGCGGGCACGCAAAAATAATAAAATTCGGATTTATTAGAGCTTTTTCAGATACTTTTATAATATCCAACAGCTGATCGATAATTCATAGGTAATCGGTATCACCGTCACCGTTTACCGTTTACTGTTAACCACTCCCTACTCCCTACTCCCTACTTCTTCCTCCTCATCTCCTTCAACTTTTCCTCCAGTACCTTCATATCCGTAACGTCAAACTGTATTCCAAGCAAGCCCGTTTTGCCAGTGGTGGCAATAGTGAACGGCATCTTAATAGTCTTCAGGTGACGGGTGACTCCACCCAGCGTTTCGGAATGCATATACGTATTCTCACCTGTTTCCATAATTTCGATTTCCTGTTTTCTCCAGCCGTCAACATCCTCATCCGGGTGATTGTCATAATCGGAGGTTCCGATAATCTGGTCCACGGTTTTATTGTACACAGCTGCCACAGCTGAGTTTACCACAACAAACACACCATTTTCATCCTTAAGGAATACTTTGGCAGGTATTTTGTCAAGCACATCGATCAGGAGTTTACGGTTTTTCTGCAGGTTTTCTTCATTTTCAAGTAGCTTTTCCGCTTTCTGCATGGCTTCCGTTTCCAGCTTCTTGATCCGTGATATGTTCTTGCTGATGCCGAAAGTACCGATTATCTCACCCATGCTGTCCCGTAAAGGCATTTTGGTGGTATTCACCCAGTTTACGCGACCGTCTCCCAATACCTCCCTTTCTTCCAGATCGATAATAGCCTTTCCGGTACTGATAATTTTCTGTTCATCCTCAAATGCAGGCCTGGAATGTTCCTCGGAAAAAAAGTCGAAATCCGATTTTCCCAGCAGCTGATCCGGCCTTTCCAGCCCAAACAGGGTAAGCATCGATTTGCTGAAGCGCAGGAACCGGCTTTCCTTATCTTTGAAGTAAATACATTCCGGCACATTGTCGAGAAGCGCGTCGAGCAGTGCCTTTTCCTTCTGCAATTCAACAGAGGCCAGTTCAACTTTTTTCAGCATCTGCTGATTATGTTCATCCTCTTCATGTTTCAGGCGTTCCATGGTTTCATGGGTAGCCTGCAGCTCTTCAATATTCTGACGGAGCTCTTCATCCTGGGCTTTCATTTCTTCGGCCTGCTGCTGGAACCGTTCGAGATACTGGGATGTTTGCAGGTGCAGTCGAACGGTAATCATTGCCGATGCTATGCTTTCAGCTACTTTCTCCACCAGTTCCACCTCATGCGGTTTGAAATCAGTAAATGAGGCAATTTCAATTACGCCTAGAACCTCCTCCTCCTTTTTCAACGGAACGATCAGCAGGCAACCCGGTCTGGCACTCCCCAGTCCCGATGTTATTTCGATGTAGTTATCGGGTATCCTGTTCAACAGGATGGTCTTCTTTTCCTGGACGCAGGTTCCGGTAAGTCCTTCGCCGATGTTTATCCTTTTTTTCAGGAATTTCTGCCGGTCAAAGGCGTAGGCCGCAATCAGGTTGAGATAAGGTTCTGCTTCCCCTTCTTCGATCAGGAAGAGCCCTCCCTGGTTTGCCTTCAGGTATTCAATGAGGCTCCGGGTTATGTTAAGCGATAGTTTCGCAAGATCATTGTTATCCTGTCTGAGAATATCATTGAACATGGCAATACCACCTGCCATCCAGTTTCGGATGTCATCTTCCTGCTTACGCTTCAATTGCTCTTCCCTGTTTTGTATCAGGCTGTTTTTAAGGTTGATCAGTGCATTGCCAAAATGGTCGCCCGAACCCTGAACCGAAAAATCATGATCGATATTTCCCTTTCCCATTTCCGAAACAAAAACCGAAGCCTCCCTGATCCTGTTGTTGAGAAGATTCACCGCCTCAAGCGACTTTCCGATCTCATCATCATGGCTGTCTGTAACCGTACTTACCGGTTCACCCCTGGAAAGTGACTGCAGCAATCCCTGTAAGCCTGTTACACGCCTGGAAAAGAAATTACTGTAAGCATGTGCGAAAAAATACAATATACCTGCAAGCAAAATGGCAATTGCGGCAATCATTCCGGACATCCTTCGTGCCGGTGCCAGAACAGCTGATTTATCTGCTTCACTTACAAGTGTCCAGTTCAGATCGCCTGTTTGCAAAGGTCCATAGGAACAAAGCATGCTTTCTCCAACCTCAGAAGTATAAGAACACAGCTTTTCCATGCCTTTTACCGCCTTAAGGAATGCAACCGGATCAACTTCCTGTATCAGCGCATTGGTGCCCAGCCGCTGTGTAGCGGCAACGGATTCTCCATCCTTACCGTTTCTTTTCAGCTTCCGGATGTATTTCTGTGAATTCGCAGTAAAATCAGGATCATTGTTCCGGTAAAGAAGATCTTTCCCAACGATAAATGATTTCAGACCACCGGAAACTGCAAGGTCCCCTTTATCAAGTGACAGCAACTTATCCAGTACAGATGCATTGAGTGTAAAAATTACAGCACCCAGCAGCTGACTGCCGGAATAAACAGGCGTTGAAACATAGAATTCGGGTTTATACATTGCCTGGATACTTATCGATTCGTCGGTAAACTTTACCGAACCGGCAGGAAGACCAATGACCGATTTAAAAGCTTTTGCCAGTGATGTGTTTTTATAAGGACCGTCAAACAGGTTAGTGGCGAAATCAAGATTCTTTTTCAGGGAGTAAAATACATATCCGCTGCGGTAATCAACCATCAGGATATCCGACACCCCGGATCCAAGCGCATAGGCTAAAAAATCCGGATGATACTGGCTGTGAAGCACAGTATAGGAACTGCCATCATTGGCCTTATTGACTGTATGCTTAAACCCGGGTGGTTTCTCATTTCCTGCCAGATACAGGTATTGCAATATCCTCTGTTTGCTATCATCGGGAAGAAAGGCGCTGAGTTCAGCACGTTTGCCTGACCGTGCCTCAAGAACCGGCATTATTTCGCCCGAATAATATGCCCCGAGAAGTGTATTT
>Ga0209431_10000717_pt1 | contig 27696 bp, 23 predicted proteins | sample RifCSP13_3_FD_184021 | JGI IMG/M metagenome (GOLD analysis project Ga0209431, IMG submission 184021) | Soil microbial communities from Rifle, Colorado - Rifle CSP2_sed 13_3 (SPAdes) (version 2) | ecosystem: Environmental > Terrestrial > Deep subsurface > Rock core/Sediment | place: Rifle...
GCACGCAACGCCCGGCAGTATCTGCACCGACAACTCCCAGTAAATAAACCTCGCACCCGAGAGCTCGGAGATTGGCCGCCACATTGCCCGCTCCTCCCAGGGCTTGCTTTCGTTCCACGCTTTCGAAGATGGGCACCGGCGCTTCCGGCGAGATGCGACTGACTTTACCCCACAGGTAAACAACACACATAACATCACCAACGACCAACACTGCGGGTCTGTGATTCTCAAAAAAAAGACGGCTTGGTGGAAGTAGCATCTATGCGAGCTCTCCTCAATTAGTTTTCGCTATGGGTCAACCTTTGAAGGCTCCCTCTACGGCGGGCTGGGTTGCCGCGAGGCTCCTCAACTCATTCTCGTAGAGCGGCATGATATGATCCCACGAATACTGCTGGACAACTCTCAGACAGTTTTTCCCCAGCTGACTTCTCAGCCGTTCGTCGTCCGCCAGCTTTCTGACGTAGTAGGCAATCTCTCCGACATTACCCGGTTGAGTTAGAAAACCGGTTTCGCCGTGCTTGATCAAATCCGGAATTCCTCCGACTTCCGTTGCGATGACTGGAACACCGAGCGCCATGGCTTCCAAGATCACGTTAGGGGATCCCTCGCTGACGGACGGCAACACCAACATCCGGGCTCTCTGCAAATAGTCTGACACTCGTTCCGGCGGCACTTCACCAACGAAGTTGACGTTGGTCATATTCTTGGCAAGAAGCTCCAGGTTTCGCCGTTCGGCGCCATCCCCCACAATGACCAGTTTCTCATCGGGACAGCTCTTCATCGCCGAGATCAGGTATTCTACTCCCTTGCCCTTTACCAACCGCCCCACATACAAAACGCTATTACCATTTGCGACTGTTGCCGGATGCGACGCGACCCCGTTGGGGATAACCCCTAGCTTATGTTTCACCGCCTCTGTCAGACCATTGGAGCCGTGGTTCAGGAGCTCGCGCAGCAAATCGTCCTTAATCCTGGCCGACTGAACGATAATCCTGTCGGCATTTTTGAACACGAAAGGCGCAAACACCTTGCTTTTACGAAAATCGCGAATCTTGTATTCCTTTTCGGCCCTGACAAAAACGAGAACCGGAATATCAAATAATCGCTTCGCTATTGCGCCAATTAACCCGTCAATCACGGTCTGGTACGCGATGATCACATCCATGCGTTGTCGCGATCGGCCAATCCGATATAAAGTCGAGAGTATATCGAGTGGAAATCTAGCGACGGGCAGGTCGATGAATTTTCTGATCTCCACCAAGAAATCCCGACGCCCGTTAACCAGCGATGAGCCATTTCGGGACCGAGTCCAAACGGTGACCTGATGGTTCCGGGACAACAGCCCGGCGACATGGGCAGCCTGGATCTCCGTCCCCCCCAAATTTTCGGGTGGCAAACCGGCGACTAAAATACCTATTTTCATGGTTTGGATTTTCCAAGGGTCATTTGCATCCCATCACCTCGTCATAGAGCCCCTCTACACGTCGGCAAGTGTTGTCGAAACTAAAATGATTCTTTACTCTCACCCTTCCTGCAGCCCCCATCCGCCGTGCTCCACATGGATCAGCCAGCAATTCGCTAATGGCCTGCGCCAATGCCGATGCATCTTGTGCGGGCACTAACAAACCGGTTACCCCGGCAACCACCACGTCAGTGTTTCCCGGCACCGCGGTCGCTATTACCGGCTTACCGGCAGCCATGGCTTCCAGTAGGGCAACGGAAATACCCTCTCCTAAAGAAGGAAGAACAAAGGCTGTTGTGATTGCGAGGATTTCCCGCGTGTCGAGGCAATCGGGTAGAAATCTAACATGCTGGTCAAGGCCAAGCTCAGAAACAAGCTTTGTAAGATCCTCCCTCGAGGGCCCTGCCCCCACTAGAAGGACCCTTACTTCCGGATGGCGCCGGATCACTTCTTTTGTGGCTTCGATCAGGTATCGGTGTCCTTTGTTGGGGACCAATCTCCCGACGCATGTGACGATGGTCTCGTCAGGCGCCATGCCAAGCTTCCCGTAGAGCGATTCCAAAGGAATAGGTCGGTCCTGTTCGCTCAAGTCAACGCCACTATGAACGACAGTAATTTTTTCAGCGCCCACGCCGACCATTTCCGCCAAGGTCGCCTTGACTTCGTCGGATACCGCGACAAACCGATCAACAAGCTTCGCGCCAATACGGTAAAAGAATCTCCTTAAATGGTTCCGCAAAGCGCCAGCCTTTCGATCTAGTGGGAGGAGATTAGGTCCGGGAAAGCTTGCCACGACTCGCCTGCCTGACAGTTTTCCGACAATCCCCCCTAACATCACACAATCCACCAGATGCGCGTGGATAATAGCGACGTTTCTCCGGCGCACAATGAGGCACAATTTTATCACGGCTCGAGTGATATCCAACAGAAACATAGGCAGAAGCAGGATACTCCGCCTCGTAATATTAAGGGTGATTACCGGAACGCCGTTGCGTTCGATCTCTGTTTTGAGAGGACCTCCTGTGAGACAGCACACAATGGGGTCATACGCGCCCCGGCGCAAGTGGGCAACCAACAGGGAAAGAGTGACCTCCGCTCCGCCGAACGCCAAGCTCTCGATCAAGTGGAGAACGGTAACTTTGTTCATAAGAATAAGAGGCGCATGCGCCCGTTGGTTCCAGTCGATCCCCAAGATCGGCTCAGGAAAGAGGCGTCAGAATGAGATGGAACTCTGCTAAATTACGGCTCGTGCCAACGGTCAGTCGAACTAGCGAGACGATCTTACCTCAGAGAACGGTCTCCCAATAGGTGAAGAGATCCCGGAGGCTCTGGTCGAGAGCGATCTCAGGTCTCCACCCCGTATGCCTCAGCAGTTTTGCATAGGATCCTACCTGCGAAGGGATGTCGACTTTCTTCAACCTCGGGGACTCGATTATAACGTTTCCCTTTATTCCGGTGATCTTCATTAAGGCTTCCACGATCATTTGAACCGAGTACGATCTTGCCGAACAGATATTATAAACGTCGCCGAAATTTCCGAATTGCATTAATAACCAATACGCCCGTACCGCGTCCCTGACATCGCAGAAGTCCCTGCGGCTCTTGAGGTTCCCGACGCGGATCTCTGCCCTTCTCAATCCTCTCTTGATTTCTACGCACTGTCTCGCCAAACCGGAGCAAACGAAGGATTCAAGCTGACCCGGCCCAACGAGATTGAAACTGCGTGCGATGAGGATTTTCAGCCCCTCGTGCGCATACTGATGCGCCAGCAGTTCCTGGGCGGCTTTGCTCACCCCATATGGGGTGACGGGGCGCAAAGAGCGATTTTCAGAGATCTTCTGCCTCGTTGGCGTAATACCGTAGACGGCGCTCGAGATCGCAATGAGAATTTTCGGGCTGCAACTTTTCTGAATGGCCTGAAGGAGATGAAGAGTTCCAAGAATATTTGTTTCAAAGAGTTGCCAAAGGCTAGAGATGGAATTACCTTCATGATTTCGGCCAGCGAGATGAAAAACGTAATCTGGTTTAGAGTCGTCTACTATCGAGAGTAGCCGCTTATAGTTCCTGAGATCGCAGGAGTATAGCTCGATGGGCGATGGTTTCGTTGGCTTCGGTTTCCGGATGTGCTGAATTCCAACGACGGCAACTCCTTGCCTGTGCAAAAATTCCCCAAGATGGCGGCCGACGAAACCATCGATGCCGGTAATCAGCGCTTTCCCCACGGCTTAGGCTCTTAATAGTCGATCTTTTAGACCGTCAAATTCCTCTACTGCCTTTCGATAATCATCCGGCCTTCCGATATCCAGCCAGTATTCATCACTCAAGTAGCAGAGAACCTTCTCCTTGCTTGCGATAAGCTTCTGGGCGAGCTCGGGAAGGTCCATTTTTCGGCCCTTTTTGATGTAGCGCAAAACCTTCGGCTCAAAAACATAGATTCCCATGCTGACTGAGTACTCCAAGGTTGGCTTTTCACGATACTCGCGTAGCTCGTTACTGTGCCCGTCAATCTCCATGACTCCAAAGTCGATCACGACCTTTCTTCTGTGTGTCGCAATGGTCGCGGCCGCTCCGTGCGTCTTGTGGAAACCTATCAGATCGGAATAATTTAACGTGGTGAGGACGTCTCCGTTCATCACCAAAAACGTGTCGTCTAAATCTTGGATCTCCGCCAGAGGGCCGGCTGTTCCGAGCGGCTCCTCTTCAGTGCTATAGCGGAGTTGAAGCTGGTAGCGCTCTCCGTTCCTACAGTACGCCATGATCAGCTCGGCGAGATAACCGACGGAGATGGTGATGTCTCGAAAACCATGCGCCTTGAGTTGACGGATCACCACGTCGAGGATCGGCACATCAGCGATCGGCATCAGCGGTTTGGGCAGAACTACGGTATAAGGGAGGAGCCGGGTTCCCTTTCCTCCCGCGAGGATAACGGCCTTCACTGACGTAAGTCTCCCGGAACTCCTGGGTCGTTGGCCTGATAAAGGTCGAGATGTTGAGTTATCCACTCAATCGTTTTTCTTAGGCCTACGGGCAGCGAGACATGAGGCTCCCAACCAAGCAGCCTTTTGGCTTTGGAATAATCGGCCTGGAGCCTCCACACTTCGCTCGCCTTCGGACGAAGGCGAGTGGATTCCTCAATGATCTCGAGGGACTCTTTGCCCAGAAGGGTACAGATCATCCGGACCAGATCGCCGATGGAAATTGCTCGGCCTGTTCCCAGGTTGACCTCTTCTCCAAGAACTTCATCGACTTCGGCAATCCTAATGAACCCCTCAACCGTATCAGTAACAAAGGTAAAGTCTCGGCTTGGCTCCAAAGAACCTAACTTGATTTCGTTCCTCATCAAACCTTGTGAAATAATCATAGGGATCACCGCGCGATTAGACTGGCGGGGGCCGTAGGTGTTGAAAGGTCTGACGACGGCCACGGGGATTCCAAACGATCGGTAGAAGCTTTGGACGAGCTTATCGGCCGCAATCTTGCTCGCCGAGTATGGAGATTGACCTTGGAGCGGGTGGCACTCATCGATAAGAACCGACTGGGCAGTGCCGTAGACTTCACTGGTCGAGGTCTGAATCACTCGACCAACCTTCAAATCTCGGGCGGCGGTCAAAACATTCAATGTGCCCATGAGGTTGGTTTCGAGAACCTCGCGAGGATGGAGATAAGAGTAAGGGATAGCGACGGACGCCGCGAGATGAAAAATCACGTCACACCCATCGGCTGCCTTTCTAACGGCGTCTGGATCTCTGACGTCACCGGAGATAATCCTGATTGTCCGCCGGATCTTGTCTGGAAGGTAAACCAGCAGGCCCAGGTTCGCCATAGAGGTATACCGCACAAAGGCCCGGACTTTATTTCCCCGTTTCACCAGCTCTTCAACGAGGTGGCTTCCAATAAACCCTCCGGCCCCTGTAACCAGAATCTCCCGGTCGGCACACTTCATCACGCTCTCCCCGAATAGGACACGACCCGTTTAGCCGTCGAAGGTTCATGCAGCAAGGACCGCAAAAGTCCGTACACGTAATTCACACTGATAGTTTTTAAGCATAGGTTGTCGTTACAGGGCGTCAGCCTTTGGTTATAGGGGCCGACACAGGGACTGCAGGCGTAGTTCGCGTACACCACCGTACATTTGTCCGTCAGCGGTTTATAACGATTGGGTAGCTCGGGCCCAAAGAACACGACAACATGAACGTTCGTCAGGCAAGCAAAATGCGCTGGGCCACTATCATTGGTTATTAGAATTTTCGCTGCGTTGTAGAGATCGACCAGCTGGCGTAACGTGGTTTTCCCGGTCAGATCCAACACCCGTTTGTCTTTTACCAGGCTGCATATATAGTCTGCGTCCGGCTTTTCAGACTTTACTCCTGTTATGGCGACATAAACGTCTTCGTCCTCCAAGAGCATTCCAATCAGGCTGGCGTAGTTTTCTAGAGGCCACTTTCTCATGGCAAACAACTTGCTCGCGTTCGGGTTCACCACCACTATTTTCTTTGTCTCATCTATATCGCCATTGACCGATTTCAATATCTCCCAAAGCTTATTTTTAGCGGTTTCGTCGCACGCGATTTTCGGCAACTCCAGATTTACACCCTCGAGCGAAAACTTGACCATCGGAATTTGCTCTGCTGGCGCATCCAGCGCATAAACCAACGCTAGAAAAGAATAGGCGGTGTGGACGTGGGGGTTGTAAATCACCTTGTGGGTCAAAACATCTCCCGTGTAAATACCCTCCTGATTATACCGGAAAAAACCCACTCGCCTCCTCGCGCCGGTCAAATAGCTCAGTATGACGCTATATCTGACGAACATTTGCAGATTGATAACGGTATCGATCTTTTTTCGCCGGCACCGCCACATTAATCTCACGGTGTCTTTTAACAACGAGAAAGGCGAGGCATTGTCGATGGTAAAAACGTTCTCCTTTGGAACAACGTCAACCAGCTCAATGGTCTCTTCGATCTGTTTGAACAAGAGAAAATATATATTGGCCTCTGGATATCTCCTTTTCAGTTCCTTCATTGCCGGGTATGCGATTACCGTACTCCCCATCTCGATCAACTCGATAAATAGAACGTTCCGCGGTTTTTCCTTCGGATCTACGCGTTGAAAACCCAAAAACTTCTGCAGCCGGCAAAGACACGTGATCAAGAAGCACAGGGGGATGCCGGCGTGATAATCAATCTTGCGCATCACATTGGGTTCCATCATTGACCTGCCTTGTGAAAACGTTGGCCTCGCTGGCTCACGGAGACTGACCTGTCTAGCGAATAAAAACTCATAAGGCCTCTATCGTCGGTGGTCAAAATAATTCAGGATTCGAGAAGGAATAAGAAAGATAACGATAACAGAACCCACCGATAGAAAGAACGTCCATCGGCAGAGCGGCGAAGCCCGCCCCAGGATACGGACGGTGTGCTCGCCCAAGTAAACTGGGACGACGATATCGTGCATCGCCGAGCGAAAAAACGGCGCTTCTTTTCCGTCCACCCGGACGTCCAAATATGGAAAATACGAATACGGAAACCTTGCAAAGCCGTCCCCCGTGGAAACGTAATTCAGGCTTACAGAATCAATTGAGACCGAGTAATCACTTACCCGCACATTAAACTTGTCAGGGAAGGTCGCGGTATTTTGCGGCATACGGTCGTCCCGCAGGATTAAATAATCGGCGCTGCCGCGATTCAAATCGATGTTCATCGCTTCAATTAACGGCCTGACGATTTGTTCGTAATAAGGGGTGTCAAAAGCATACATTTCACGGTCGAAGTAAGCGCCCCTCTCGATAATGTTGTGGGCGTCGTAATTCGGAATGTCCTTGACGTGCAGGAGTTTCGTCGATGTCAACAGCGGCCCAACGTCCTTCAACTCGACAAACGAAGCATTAAGCGAGTAATGTGGGCTGGGCCTGAGAGGAGGCACAAAGTAGTGGTAGCGGTCTCGGAACAGCACGAATTTGACCCCCATGAGGTAAAGCCCCTTCAGAGACAGGTCCGAGATGAATTCTTGATGAAGATCCAATTGCAACTTCTTGACCAATTCCGCGTTGTAACTGATGGATCTTGGACTTCCCTCATGAAACCAACCTAGGGGTGTTTGAATGGGGCCATGCACCGACGGAATACCCAGCCTTGACGAATCAAAGTTTTCCCGAAGACTTTTTCCTGGATCGTAGCGGATGGAATGTCTCTCAATGACTTTGTAGTTGTTGTCCAGGCTTGACGACCCATTGTATACCGCGCCTTTAAAATCACCCCTTTCATTGTAGACGCTTTGAAAGGTCGTTGGCCCTAGATCAACGAGTACCAGGGCGAGGAGCACAAGCGCTACTTTGGGTTCGAAGAGTCGCCCCCATTTTATTTTTAAACTCGCGTACATAGCAGTTCTGCGCAGCATGGACCGCACGGCATCCGGCGTGTAGACCGTCAACGCGGTAATAAAAAACACTAAAAAATTAAAATTTTTGACATTGTACATGGTGTCGGACTTGAGCGTGCAAAGCGAGAGCAAAGCACAGATTGCCAGAGCCAGCCCAACGCCATTTCTTGTCTTGATGACGTATCCCATCGAAAGAACGGAAAATAGCATCAATGACACGCCGACATAGGTAATATTGCCCGTGTGTCCGACTGCTGTCCAACGAAGCATCGTCCCGGCAAGTATGTATAAACCTTCCAAGGAAGGGGCGCCGGGCAGCAGCAGGTGAAAGGGCATCTTCGGCATGCCCCGCACCTCGTGCAATTCTAGGATGAACGGCAGCAGTGAAAAGGAGCTCACGAGAAAAGCGCAGATGCTGGAGATGCCAAAAAACGCCAGAGTCTTGAATTTTCCAGCCCAAGTGTTCTCCCCGGTGAACACTCTTACCAACAGGTAGACAGCGAAAAACACCAAGCCAAAAAATGCATAGGCATGATGGGTGAGAATGAGAGAGGAGGCTGCAAACGAAAACGCAAAAAAGGCTCTTCGAGCAGGAAAACGCCCATTGAGATATTTTTCCAGGATCAAAAAAATCAACGGATAGAGAAGGAATACCAGAGAAAGATGCAGGTCCCCTTGGTACAACACGATATGAATTCGGTGGAACAGGAGCGCATAGACCAACGCTCCGAACAGCGACGGTAGTTCGTTGCGCGTTACCTCCCGAAGAAAGTAGAACATAACAAAAACCGACCCGACATGAGAAGTCCACAGGACGAGCTTCGTCGCGATATCGATATCTTGGAAGACCAGATTGAGAACGGCGATGACGACGAACAGCAGCGGCGCGTAATACTCCAATAGCGGAAAGCCGCCGTACCAGTAATTCGACCACACGGGGAATTGCATGTTCCTGAGATTCTCCGACACCATCCAGCTTCGAACGGTATACGTCTCGGAATCACCCATGAAAACATTACCCGGGTTGAGATAATACCTGGTGATGACGATAGAGGTCAGAAGAAGAAAAACGGTCAAGGCTCTCGGCTTGCTAGTGAGCTGGGAAAGAAAGACCGAGAGTCCGCTAGCGAGAAGTTCGAAGCATACCAGGGCCACGGTGAAGAACAACAAGAGGCAAACCATGAAAAGATCAAAGGGCGTGAGAACCGTCGCCCAGTGGTCGAAAAACAATTTCACGGCGTTTTGTCTTATTGCATCGGTGTGATCGTTGAGAGAAGAGGACAAAACGAAATCTTTGATCCTGGGCAACGTAACATATTGAATGGTAAAAAGACACCCGGTGATCATGGACAAAATGAACCACACAATCGCCGTACCAGAAACTTTGCTCTCGCTCAACTTTGACACGAATGAAATGACAGAATGGCTATGGTCGGTCCGAAACATCAATTATGGACTGATGGGAACATGCCCTACTTAACTTCGTGTAACAACGGCGCCTTCGGGACTGTCCCCTTATTCTTCATCAAAAGGGCTCCGCTGTTGGGTCCAAGAGAGACGGGACTTTTCACTGAGTCGCCCAGAACGTCAAAGTAGATCTCCTTGAACGCAAAGCTGGCTGCCTCCGGATTGGGGTTGACGACCACGAGGGTATTGGCAAAATCTCGCTTCCAGACCTGACCAACCGATTGCATCTCCCCAAGCGGCAACCCGAGGTCGAGATCAAATTCTTTGAACCAAAAATGCGGGACGGACGACTCGCCCTCCTTGAATGCCCAATAGACGGCTCGCTCGGGAGCTGCTACCAGAAGATAGGCGAAATAGGCATAGAGCGTACGCTCGACGTTTCCTTCGAGACCGGCAGTCGGGGAACTAAGAATCATCATTTTACCCGGGGGCGTTTTTTTCGCCCGGTCGAGGTAGACCTCGACCATTTCTTTCTCAAGAAATCCGTACTGGTCCGGCGCGTGCAGAACGAAAACTTCTGCTTCTGCACCCCCCGCAATCCGCTGCACCTCGGTGAAAAATTCCGGATTGAACGCCGGCGAGGTCGGATTTAACACGGGAGAATCCACATTTGGGAGGATGGGAACACTCAAGCCGGGAACCACGTTTCTCAAGAACTCGAGCTGCGCTTGCTGAAATGCTTGGTCACTCGCATAGTTCGCTTGCTTGCCGCTCGATCCAACATAGGACGCCGTATGGCTCGTATGGGTCGTCAAAAACTCGTCGAAAAGCACTCCGTCCCAGAGACCGCCAGTTTCTTTGAGGGCTTTATTAACCTTTTTGACAAAGAATGCCTGCCACTCTTTGTTTCCTGGATCCGGCCAATACTTTGGACTCCACGAAGTTCCTTGAATCGGCTTTCCATCGCTGTCTTTAAGAAGCCAGTTTGGATGGTTCTTCAAAATCCAATCAGTATTCTCCTCATCGACGCTTCCCGGATCCAGGAGCGTAGCCACAGACGTCAGGCTGTTTGCCATATACATGAGAACTTTCGCTGATGGATTGGATTTTTTAATGATTGGCACGAGGCTTCCACGCAAACCGATGAGCAAGAATAGATCATAGTGCGGAGCAATTTGCTTTACCTGATCCTCCCGCGGCTCGAAAGTCGAAAAAATACCCGTAGTGCGATGCTTTGCGACCCGGTATGGAATCGAAGGCTTTGCGGGATATGTGGTCAATTTAACGTCCACTATTTCCTGCAAGACCTCCCCCTTTGATTTGAACATTTTGGACCACGCAAGACTGGCAGGAAATTTCGGGAGTCGAGTCAGAGTCTTGACAGTACCATCCTGGGCCCAAGATGATTCGCCCGTGACGAATACTCCAACGGGCCTAACCATAAAAATCATTACGCCCAAGAAAATGAAAATAATGACTCCCAATCCGATCTTCATTTTTTTCTCTTGTTCTCCCGGGCGCCCTTAAACCCGATCTCCGTTCTGGCAAAAAACGTAGCAGGCAACAAACCTATGCCCGGCCTTATAGGGTTGCCTTCATCAGTTAGTCTGCAATCAGACAAAATTGCCTCTCTGAGCTCAATGTTTTTCTACATAGGAAGCGTCCGCCCCAGCAGCAGATTCAGCATCGAAATAGGACTGGAGAACAGGTCTTAATAGCTGTTGGGCGATAAACCAATGACCCTCCTCGTTAGGATGCCAAATGTCGTAAGCATAAACTTTTGGGGCTTTGTCCTGTTTTGCAAAATTTTCGCTGAGGTCGACGACTTCTATTTTATGCTCAGTCAGAATTTTTGAGATCTGCTGATGTATATCTTTCAGCGGGTAGTTGTTAAACCCATCGTCGCTCTCTTCAAAAACGGGCACGAGGACTACTTGAAAACGGATCCCTTCTCTATCCAGAAGCTCATGTATTTTCCAAAGATAGTGAAATGCCGTTCGCTTATTTCTCTCAAAATAGTACCGGTGATATTCTTCTTGCGATAATCGCTTATAGAGGGACTCTAGCTTTTTCAGAAAGAAGCTGTTCGGTTTCTTGAAATAAAGGATCCTTTTTCCCGACGCATCGTCAAAGTCAAAGTCATTCAGACACATCACGTAGACTACTTTGTCCGGCAAGAAGCGCAGAACCTTAGTTCTTAACAGCTCGTATATTTGGATGACTTGGTAGCCATCGATACCAAAATTCATTGCCTGTATCTTCCAACCAGGATAGGCATCCCTGGCGAGCTTCTCGAATCGCCTAACGAAGGTACTTTCCTCGCTTACCTTAAGCCCGAGGGTTATCGAGTCTCCGATAAAAGCCACTCTGACGAGGTACCTTCCTTTGCTGGTTAATTCGTACTCGCCGTCCCGGAATCCGTAGCTATTCGTTTGTATCTTGTATTTGAGGCTTGAATCATAAAACACCGCGTTGGGGCGATATTCCCACATTAACAGTTCGTTGGGCGACGGAATTGTCAGGGTGTCATGCTGCTGAATCATCCGCTCATAGGCGGATTTCCATTGCTCATATCGATGACTTTGGTAGATTTCATATCCGCCCACGAAAAGGGCGCATGCGACAATAGTGCTTGAGGCCGCTAAAATGACATTGCTATTGAGTCGCTTCCTCATCTCTTACAGAAACCGGTTCTACTGGCATGGATCCAACTTGAATCGCGTACTCCTTCTAGTCGAAAACGCTTGCGTGAAAAAGGCTCTTGACTTTTCCATAACCAACAACTGTCTTCGCCGACACCCTCATTGACGCGGCGAGTCGATGATCTGGCACGACGGCGGCATACTACCGGTTCGTCGCAAGCCGTCAGCAACCGCGCTACCTAGAGCCTCATATCCCAGACGGTTGAAATGATGCCAATCGTTGGGACCATGTACGGGATGCGCTCTTGCCCGGAGGCGCACGTACGGCCGCAGGTCGAGAAACGTCGACCCCACCCGGTTTGCAACCAACGCAACCTGATTGCAAAGCTCATCGCTCTTTCGATGGATCTCGGACACGGAGTAGATGCGTCCAGTGCCGTCGGGCGGACCCACTTTCACAGTCGCAGACTCAAGGTCGTACGAGACCAGGGGCGACGGAATATACACAATTAGAAACGTTGATCCGTTGAAATGCCGCGTGGCGTATCGCATCGATTCTTCTAGCACGAACAGCGACTTTCGGGTTGTCTCTGTATCAAACCACAGCGGTGGCGCCTGAAGCCTAACTGGAGGACGCAGACTGGTTGCAGGTGTTTTGAGGTACACGAGTTGGTCTTTTTCCGCAACCGAGTCATCTTCTGAGTCCGAGAGCATCATGGCGATGTCCCGCGCTAACACCCATACGAGCTTTGGCGCATAAAATCGCTTCAACACCTTAAGGTGTCTTAGACCCTCGATCAGTCCATCGGCGCGAGGACCCGCGGAGACAATCTTCTCGAAGAGTCGGGTCATCGCCTCGGTAGTGTACTCGCCCTCGTTGACATCCCAATATCTCTCCAAGAATTTGAGATTACCTCTGAAGTCATTACCTTCGTAGAAATAGATCACCACCCGCGAAGGCATTTCCACGCCAACCCCTCGCGATCGCAGCATGTCGACGAGAGACACCGGCCGATACACTATGCCATCCGCGCTTTCTGCACCGGGCGTTCCAAAAGTGACAACGTCCATACCCGTTAGTTCATGTATAACGTGAGCGCTATGAAAGGGAGGATTTCCAAACGGGTCTTGCCGAATCGCCTCGTCGTACCAGTCGCCCTGGCCTACCGCGTAAGAATCACCCAGGATGGCGACATAAGCTCGCGGCAACTTACCCCGTTTTGAGCTCTGTGCAAGTATCTTCACATCCTCCGGGAGATATTTCTGAAACCTGAGCGGCAGACGGGTTGCGAACAGTCGAAGCGCGATTTCTACCGCAATCAACGAAAGGCAAACGCTGCTGATGACTAAAACAAGGTTCTTGACCTCACGCATCTCTATCTTTATCCGGCGCATGGCCCATTTAGTGATAGAGCTCTTAGACGCAAGCTTTCAAGGACACCAGCAAAAAGAAAGAGGAGGCAACTCAAGAACGGAAACGCGACTACGTCGGCGAATAGCGCCTGAACCAGATACGCCGCCAGCATACCCCAGAATAAGACGACAAATTGGCGCTGCGCACTGTCATGGTCCGGAACCATTCGCATCAGCGTGATCCCGGATCTTACGATAGCGAGAAAAATGGCTCCGAAGGCGATGAAGCCTATCAACCCGTACTGCACCAACGTATACAAATACTGATTATGCGGCGGCCCGATCCCGGCACCGAGTTCCAACCAGTTGGATTCGATTCTAGCCAAAAACTTTGTCCTTCCCATAATGAAGGGCTCGTCGCCACTGCCATAGCCAAAAGCCGGCTTCGCAAGGATCATCAACAATGCTAATTTATAGGACACCAAGCGCTGCTGAACGCTGTCTTCGGCTACCAACCTCGATTGGACTAGCGATGCATCGGGCCTTATGAACCAAGCGACCGAAGACAAAAGGATCAATCCAGCCAAACATAACGCAAACGGTTTTCGCCATTTACGATCAAGCAGCTGGACAACGAAAAGAGCCACCAAAAACCCGATCCATACGGCTCGGGTTAAGGAAAGGAACATGCCTAAAGCGATTAATGCCAAGCCAATGCCGATGAAGAATTGCGCGCGCCCCCACCGCTCCAATGGAATCAGGTACAATGTCCAGACAAATGCGAAAATCAAAACAGTTCCATAGACCGCGCCATTTAAGAATGGACCAACGGCTCTCCCCTCCAGAAGATGACCCAATGCTTTCAAGTCATCGCCATGCGCCATGACAATGTCCCCGTGAGCCAAAAACTGGTAGATTCCATAGACTCCAAGATAGACGCCGACCAGAAACAAGACGCGGACCAACTGCCGAATTTGTTCATGGGACTGAAATAGGTTCTTTGCCGCCACAAACAACAAGAACGGGACTCCGTACTCATCAAGAAAAATCAGAAACTCGGATCCCCTTCTTTGGCTCCGAAAAAATAAGCTAAGGAGGCCTATGATAATAAACAGCAGCATTGCCTTCTCGGTTTGACCCACAGGTAAAAGCCGTCCGCCCCGAAACATGACTTGAAGTGCGAGAGCAAGTACGATGCAGCCAACAACCAACCGGTCAAACGTGATATCGGGTATTCCAACAGGAAGAGATAATTTGATATAGGAACCAAGAGCAGGAGAGAGCAGCAACCACATGATCAGCGCTCTGAAAGGCTCCGATATAAGCAACAGCGCCAGTGGAAGACCAAATAAAATGGCCGCCAATGGCAACCACCACTGAAATAGGACGCACACGCTGGCAAGCAAGCCGGCGGCGAGACACGGTAATCCGGCGCCGGAGAGTTTAAAGTACATGGCAGCTATAAAGAAGGATACGCGAACAACAAATCCGCAGACAAGGAAACCGGTGGAAATGAAGCGCTACAGTAACCAACAACAGGGTTTTCTAGGCTTTTTGACTGTTGGAGCGATGTAAGAGCCGGATCAAGCCTTTTCCCAGCAGCGGAACGAACCAGCGGCTTAATGGCACCCCGCTTTGATAATTTACCGTCGCGCAGAAATTCAAGAATATCAGACGATCTCTCCACGGTCCGCGATAGTCAGCTCTAAAATAGGTCCGATCAATCATTGAAGGATCGTTGCCGAATTGGTTCGGCCTTTTGCGCGCCGTAACGGTAGCTAGGTAGCCGCTTTCTTCCACAGCCATCCGATGAAGCTTCTCGGTAAAATCTCCACAGGGCCAGCAAAAGAAGTCGACGCTCTTATTTAACTTCTCCTGGATGGTTTTCTTGCTATAGTTCAACTCATCTCTGACTCTCTCGGAATACTCCGATTCCGACTCATAAAAACCGCCCGAGGCATGGCTCGATCGATACTGGTCGGCGACTTCGAAGAGTTCGCGCTTCCAATCACGCCGGTCGAAGAATCCGCTGCCGCCACGCTGCGCGACATAATCGACCAGCGCTTTCGGCAAACAAGGATCTTCATAATACCGTTTGGTCAACAGGGCCTGATCATAGGTGTAGATGGGGGTTCCCCAAGGCACGCACTCTTGAGACCCCTGATTCAACCAAGCGTATTTTTGCTCCGGGCAGGCGTTCCAGAGCAGCCATACATAAGTGTCATGGGGGTGATGAAAATCGATGATTTTGTCGTTGGTAAAATACCACGTGTGAGTCCGTGCGTGAGACTGGAAATCGATGACGCCGCTTTCATACATCGTTCTCATCTCCGCCCAAGACAAATAACCCCCCCACTGCAGACCGTCTTTTGATTGCCGACCCGACCAGACATCCTCAATAGTCTTTCGGCGCTTTTCCGCTGGATCGACGAAATCGGTGGTGACAAAAACAGTGCCCTTCATGCCGTATTTTTTTAGAAGAGGAAAAACGTAGACCCAGCTGTCGAGAAATCCATCGTCGAAAGTGAGTACGATAGATTTGGCGGGCAAAGATTTGCCAAACTTGAGATACTCATAGACGTCGTAGAGCGTCACCGTTTGGAATGCTTTGCGCTTCAAGTACGCGAGCTGTCGTTCGAATAGCCCAATGGGCAGTGACATGAAGCTCCAGAGGTGGCGGTGCTCGTCGGCAATGCTATGGTAGATGACGATGGGCACCTTGGGCGCTCCGATGTTTTGAATGTTCGAGGGGGGGTCTCCAATCACGCAGACTCCTAACCGTGAACCTGAGGCGCATCCAAGAGCCACGTGATATGCCTGGTAAATAGCTCTTTTGACAGAACTGTTTTCAGATTTTCCTTGCGGGGCTCCAATTTTGCCTGCGGGCAAGCAGCACTCGCGCTAAAAAACGCCCTCGCTAAGACTCGCCTGACTTTCCTAAGTACGTACTTCAATTTTGCCAGCCCGTCAAAATACGTCGTGCCTTCCAGGTTGACTCTGCTTTCGTTTAGTCGATAGACGAAAAGAAACACCAGCAGCGCGCGCAGAACCTTTCTAAAATCACCAGCATTGCGGTCAAAATGGAAGACCCCTTTCGTCCTTTCCAGATAATACTCGATGAACCGCTTCTGCCAATTCCATTCCCAAATGGCCGCATCATCAACAGTACAGAAAGACAGAACGTCGTAGAGGGGATGGTTCTCAGATAAAAAACTTTCGAGGTCCGTAAAGACTATCTCCTTCTCGGCGGCCTTGTAGATCAGATTGGTCGGCAGAAGATCGCCATGACAGATCACCCGTGTTTTCGCCAACAGCGGCAAGCTTGAAATGAGTATCCATAGGCATCTGAATGAATCGGAAAGGCCGACATAATCCGGGCAGAGATGAAGAAGATGTTTCATAAGGCCTTTGATGTAAAACATCCTGAGGCCTGTTTCCTGCTTCACGCCGATGGCTGTGGGCACGATGCCGAGCAGCTGAAATTTGATGAGCGCATCCGCAACCGATTTTCGTAGTGCTTCCTCGTAATCGACATCGGGCAACAGCAACTCACCCTCCTCAAACTCCGTAACGAGGAAATTCTCCCCATGCGCGTAATATTTGAGAAAGCGCAGAGGTTTATCGGGCTTGAGATTCTTGACCAGCGCCGCCTCTTTGTTGATCCTCGCACGTCCTTGCCTCGACTCGGGCGAGTGACTGTATTTTAGAACGAAGGCTCTATTGCTTTGATCGGCACATTTTAGGAGGAGAAAATTTTCGTTTTTTTCCATCACCTGCTCTGCCGTCAATTGCAATTCGCGGAGAATAGCTGACAAGTCACTGTCAGTTGAGAGCCCATCCATAATAGATCGTTTCCAGGTATCGGCCCAACTCAGGTGAGATTTAAAAGCCTTCGACAGCCACGCGCCCTGTCAAACATGAACGCTCGCCAGGCCCGGCATCCTTAGATCCAACTTATTTCGCGTTCATGTAATCGAAGTGCTTTCTTCGATAGAGAGGATTTAGGAGTTGACCGAGATAACCCGCCGAATGTCCCAGAATAGTGGCCGAATGGTGCGTCATGAGAATGAGAGGAATCCATACAAGACCCTTCACGCTAGGGAGTTTCTGATGGACCACAAAATATGGCAGGAAGCCAGCCCTATAGACATGGAAAACAACAAAGAACCCCAGAAGATACCACCAAAAGGAATTCAGAAACCCCATAGCGAAAAGCGACAGACCCATGGCCGATTTTACCAAGAGCTTGAAGAAAGCCCTCGAAATCTGCCGAGACTGCGCATTTCCTTTTCCATAGCCATAAAATTGTCTGAACACGTTCCAGAGTCTGTCTCTTGGATCGTAATAAGCGACTGACTTGAGGCTCACGGCAATCTTGGCTCCAAGACCATTCACTTTCCTGGCAAATAATTTGTCCTCGCCCGTCCTCAACCAATCGGGGTATCCACCTGCTTTTTGCCAAAGACTTTTCCTGAACGCTACTGAGAATCCTGCGGGCATTACAGGATGCGCCGCAATCGCTCTTGCAATTTCTTCGGCGGACAACCTATTGAGATCGTAGATATTGGATGTATGCAGAACCGACGCGACGCATTTTTCGAACTCGTTTTTCACCCTGGGACAACACCTGCCGGAAACCATATCCACGCTGGGATCCTGCTCCAATGGCTTTATTATTTCCTCCAGCCAGTTGACATCCAAGACAATGCTGAAATCCATTGCGGCAATGACGTCATACTTTGCATGATGGATCGCGGCATTCCTTCCCGCACCTGGCAAGATTTTTTCATTTGGCACAACTCTAATGGGAATGCCGACGCCATCAAAGGATCTGATCAATTCAAGCGTCGTGTCTGTCGAGCAGCCGTCGGCTATAACAATTTCATCTGGCATCATGCTTTGCTTGAAGACAGATTCCAGCGTTTCTTTGACTGAAGCTTTCTCATTTCGCACCGGCATGATCAACGAGACTTTCATCGAACTGATGCGTGTTTCTCAGCTTTAATAATCGCGAGCAAAACGGGAACTAACCCAGGCGTATCCAAATCCCGCAAAACAATCAGAGCAACTTCCTACTGGAATCAAGACTGAGATCAAGCGCGCTATGGAACCATTCTGGTCAATAGGGGACCGCCAGATTCCCGGGTCGCCTCGTCAATGACCTCGAACAATCTCAAGAATGGTTTCCTCTTGGGGTTGGTATTTCTTCTCCTCAGGCACTTTTTCCCAGAAGCTGTTGACCCGATCCAATGTCTTTTCCGAATAATTCTCGGTCAACCATGGATAGATGGCCCGATAGTCCGCATATCGCGTGAGTTTCGACCATCCCAGGGTATCTTGCGGGACTTTCATGCCTCGACGCACCGCGACGTCGTATTGAGGAGTCCCGGGATAAGGAGTAAAAAGCTTTGGGCCGCTCACCGAGATAAACGGCTCCTCTCCCAATGTTTCTATAAGGTCAAGTGTGTCGTTGACCGACTTCTCCGATTCATCGGGGAAGCCTACAATCATAGAGAACCGCAAAGGCAAACCCACATCACGAGAAATCTCCACCAATCGGAGATAATCTTTGAGTTTGGTGCCCTTTTGAATCAAGTTCAAGGTCTCCTGATTTCCCGACTCCGTCCCCACGAAAACCTGCATGCACCCTGTGTCTTTAAGAAATTTGTAGAGGTCCGCCTCCCGCCTCCCGCCTGCGTCACCCCATCTGTCCCCTGTAGCGATCAGTTGATTTGCGCGTACCTCGAGCAGATATCCGTAATTCCGGTTCCGCATAACGTTGAAGATATTTTTTGCGCGCTCCAAGTGCTCACCTTTTCCTCTGCCAAAGATCATATCGTCCCACAGTCCGACACCGTCCATAGCGGCTCCCGCTCTACCGAGACGCTCTTCAAGATAGGAAAGTTGGTTCTCCAACCAGGAAAAGCTATGCGCACGCCACGTAAGATCAGTTTCATGTCCATTTGTCCTACTTTCCTCTTTCATTTGGGCCGTTCTAGCGACCTCCCAACAAAAGTTACACTTGTAGGTGCAGCCGCGACTTGTCAGCAAATAATAGAATATATTCTGTTTGCTAAATTCAATACCCGCGTGCACGGAATGGGACTCTGGAAAAAGACACTTCTGAATATCAATGGCTTCCCAACTGGGGCGAAAGTCATCCAGGCGAGTTGGGGTCTCGACAAAAACCAGTTTTCGGGAAGGCAATTCGTTCCGATCAATCAGATCCATCAAGATACGGGGCAGCGTTACTTCCGCCTCTCCTGATACCACAACGTCAATATACGGCTCTTTGATGGTTTGCTGCCAGACGATAGTTGAATGCATCCCTCCCCAAATAACAGGAATTGCCGTCCTATTTTTGTTGTAGGTACGTTGAACGTGAATTGAGTGGCGCACGAAATCAACGATCTCCGGTGCAGTCATCACCGAACAGCCGACCGCAATAGGGTCAACTTTTGCTATAAGACAATCGAGTTCCTCTGTACTGGCGCTACTACCGATAACATGAGTCGTGATGCCACACGGCAGAAGCGCATGGGTCAGATATAGGGCTCCCATCTGAGGATAGGCGGATTCCTGGACAATAATAATAAAATGATGCTGATTGCTCATTTTTGAATCCTCCGATAGCCCCAGTGCTATCAACGAGTTGAGTCACCGATAGAAACCCGCGGTTCACTGGCCGTCGGACTCCGCAGCCGGCGAGATCTATGGGTGCCTATTCGTTATGATGGACAGGTATGATCGGCGAAACCATCGCCTAGTCCGCCGGGGCCATCAATGATGCGTCTATGCACGCTTGGCTCTTTTGACGGCGTAGTGGATAGAAAGAAGGGGGATATTCTTATGCCTTGCGGTAAGGAAAATCTGTCTCCGGAATAGACGCCAACAGGGGCAAGTTTAGATAATACTCGACGTCCTCCTTATTGTTGAGCGAATGATCAAAAAATTCCAGAACAAACGCTAACCCGACGCCCATCAATAATCCCAAAAGACAGCCTATTTGAATCAAAGACATTCGAGAAATGACGGGGATTTCAGGTATCGAGGCGTAATGAACGACTCGAACGTTCGTCATTTTCGGATCGCTCAACGCTGCAACGCGTGCATCCTCCCGTTGATCAACATAGCGCGCATAGAATTTCTCGGCGCTCGAAATCGCTCCCGAAATCTCTTTAAGCTTCGCGGCGTGCCGATCGAGTTGCCCAAGCTCGGCTTTTATCTCCTCTATCTGCCGCGTCAAGACTGACTCCCGAGCCGCTTTGGCGTTCAGGTCGGCCTCTGATTGGTATAGAGAAGATATAAGGTTTTGCCTGATCGAGTTCGCGCCGACCGTTTGCGATTCCACAACCGTTAGTGGTTCTTTCCCTAGCCCCTCCCGTACACGCGCAATTGCATCATCGAATTCTTTAATTTTTCGGCTCCCAGGGAGAAATTTCTCCAGCTGTTTTGCTCTTTCCGCCTCTAGTTCCCAGAGTTTGGCGCTGAACTGGTCGATTCTCGGATTGGGTCTGGTTGCCTTCGCGTTCAAGACCTCACTAGGCTGATCACCAATTTGATCCTTCAAAGTCGCTATCTTCCTTGTGATCTCGGTCTTTTCGCCGCGCAATTGATTCAAGCTCGTTGTTAATACCGTCAACTCCTGGAGTTTTAATTTAATTTGATCATCGAGGGATACTATCGAGGCGTTCTGCTTCAGGGATTGGCCTTCCTCTTCGAGTTTTTTAATAGCGCTTCGACTTTCCTCGAGCTGTTCATTGTATAATTCAAAAACCCCTTGCCGTTGCTCCAAACCGTGGCTCGCCTCCAGGTAACTCTTGGTTACGATGTTGACAACAGTGGCCGCAAACTTGGGATCTGCGCTTTTGTAAGCAATGGTAACAATATCGGAATTAATCACGGGCTTTACGACTAGAGTGTCTCCAAGTGCGCTAATCATCCCCTCTCGCTCGCTGAAGCGATAAGCCAAACCCATTGCGAACAATAAATCGTTCATCGCGTTCTTGATGGGTTTAAGCGCTGATTTGATTGTTACCAGAATCGACCCTGTGGTTTCGGCTCCCCGTTTGGGCTCTTCTCCCATAGCCAAGAGAATCTCTACTGCTTTCTCGATGACTGCCCTCGATTTGATCACCTCAACCTGTGAATTGATGACTTCTAGCCTTTCCAAAACCAGGTGATAGGCGGAAAGATTGGGAATAGGGGGAAGATTTCGTTTAATATAAACTGTAGAGAAAGCGTTGTATTCGAGGGGTATGACATAACTTCCCAGGATCACCAATATAACAGTGACCAGAAATGTCAAAACAATCTGTTTTTTTCTCTTAAAAATGAGATTGACAATATCCCGTTTGGCAGGAAAACCCCGCGACAAGTTATTGGCATTCATTGCATCTGCCACAGCGGTCTGCCTCCTATGTTCAAAACCGTCAGCCCCAATAACATCTGGACCATTTACTGCAATGGTACGCTGAAAGGGATAGGGATAAGCTTTGTAATATACTGCTCAACGAAAAGGTTGACTTCGGCAATCGTGCTCTTGGGTATGAAAATAGTATCGAAGGGCATCAAAGCTATGTCCTCTGCCTCCGCACTTATGACTTTCTTGAGATCAAGTTTGGCGGCAATGCCCTTGTCATCATTGAGCCTCCTTAGAAGGATGACACTCGACGGCTCTGCAGTATCGGTGAATCCGCCGGCTTCGAAAACAGCTTGCAGAACAGTTAACGAGCCGCTATGCGCTACAAACCGAGGCTGCCGAACCTCGCCACCCACGTAGACCTTCGCCGCCATTTTTTTTACTATGACCGTAATCTCAGGGTTGCGAAGCTCAGTCCGATATCCCTCCGTGACAATCTTATCAAGCTCCTTGGGAGTGAGACCGACCGCCGCTACATCATCAAGCAACTGGAGAGAGATTCTCCCGTCGGGCCTAACTATAGCGTCCTGATCGAGCTCTGGGCTCAAATAGAATTTCAGTTGGATCTCATCACCCACCTGTAGGCGGTAGTCTCGATTGGATCCCGACATCAGAGACAAATCCGCAGATGTTTTAAACGGGGTATTCCGCGCGGAACAGGAGGCGGTCAAAAAAGCCATAAATACTAATAAAAAAACCCGCCGAATTCGATTCATTTTTGCTCCGTTTCATCAGAATCTGCCCAAAAGACCTGGCTGAATCCGCGCTGTCTCATAGCTTTCCATACACAAAATTGGGTATATGGTATTTCCGTTTGTTCAGCACCACTCCCAAGAGATTTACTTTCGCTTGGGCCATTCGCTGCCGCGCTTCGAGCACGACTTCTCGTCGGGTCTCTCCGGCTTGCACGACCAACACGGCTGCGTCACTGTGGGACGCTAAAAGGGTCGCTTCGGGGCAGGGATTGACGGGTGGACAGTCTATTAAAATGCAATTAAAATTCACCGCCGGCCGAATTAATTTTTCCTCCAAATCTGTCATCTTGATGAACTCCGCGGGATCTGAAACGCCTTTCCCGCTTGTCATGAGAAATAGATTTTTCACGGGAGTAGGTTTTAAGAGCGCCGCGAAATCCCCTTCCCCAAGCAGCAAGTTGCTTAGACCACCCTCTTGTGAGACTTGAAACCTGTTATGCAAGTCTGGTTTCCTAAAATTTGCGTCAACCAGTAGAACTGGCAGTTTGGGATCAGAAGCAAGGCTTATCGCTAATTGTGCGGCCACTGTAGTAGTGCCCTCACCCTGCGTCGAGCTGACAACAGCTAATGTTTTAATTTCTTGTGGACCGCCGTTAGCGATGGACTGTCTTGCTTTGGCGTATTGATCCGCCAGCTCTAGGGGTAGCGTAAAGGTAATCATCTTCGAATTCTGTCCGGCAAGGCTCACAGTATAGTCGAGATTATCTCCTATCGGATATCGTCCCGCAAGGGGGTTGCCGTTCCAGGGCCACCTCCGGGAAGTGCTTTAACTACATCAGTGCTCAGTAAGCTCCGTCGCCCTTTATCACGACCACCAAGGTCTTCAACAGTATTTTAATGTCAAGCCAAAGGGACCAATTATCAATATAAAGCAGATCCAGATTCATCCAGTCCTTAAAGTCGACATTATTCCTTCCATTAATTTGCCATAGACAAGTCATACCCGGCTTCACGCTAAGACGGCGCCTATGCCAACGATCGTACTCCTCGGTCTCAGTTGGCAGAGGCGGCCGAGGCCCGACGAGGCTCATTTCTCCTCTCAGGACATTAAGCAATTGCGGAAGCTCGTCAATGCTGGTTCTGCGTAAAAATCTGCCCACCGGAGTAACTCTAGGATCGAGTTGCATCTTAAAGACAGGACCGCTCATTTGGTTGTAATCTTTTAGACACTCCATTTCCTTTTCAGAACCAACCTTCATGGATCTGAATTTGTAGAATGTAAACTTTCGTCCATTCAGGCCCAAGCGCACCTGTTTAAAAACAATCGGGCCGCGGGAAGTCAATTTAATGGCAATGGAAGCGATAGCAAGTACAGGCGAAGTCACCACTAAGAGGAGAGCTGAACCGATGCGATCCAAACAGTCTTTCAACAATAGCTGTAATTGTTGGGACGGAGTTGAACTGAAGCTAAGAAGGGGAATATCATAAAACATCGTCGTATGAAGCTTGGCAATGGTAATATTAAAAAAATCCGCAACAATCGTCGCCTCAATGCCGGTTTCCTCGCACACTTGAACTACCTCCACTACGCTGGGTAACCAGCGCCGGGGAAGAGCGATGACGACCTCATCAATGACATTCCTTTGTATGATGGTTGGAACGTCTTTTAATGTCCCGATAATCGCAGACCCTAATATCTCTCGATCAGCTGCTCTTGGGTCATCGTCGACATACCCGAAGATTCTTAGCCCCAACTCAGCATGCGAACAGATCATTTCCGCACACGTGCGCGCTCGCTTTCCCGTGCCCACGACAAGAATATTTCGGTAATTAAACCCTCCCCTGCGAATCGTCCTTAGGATCTTTATGATTCCAAATCTACTGGAAAGCAACAAAATGAAGGCTATTGAACCGAAGACCAGGATCAGTAGTCTGCTTACGCGATCAGCGTCGGTGATAAAAAGAATGGCGAAAAGTATCATCATCGCTATGAAATGCGCTTTGGTGATTAGCCAAAATGATTCCACGTAGCTCTTCTTACGGAGGGATTCATAGGTTCCACAATACTTCAGCACGAGTACCCAAAGTGGGGCCACTAGGAGAAGAACCTGAAGGTACCCATTGAAGGGAAGGACCGGGTCCAGATAAAAGAAACGCGGTAAGACCTGCGCCCTCAAGACATAGGCCGCCAAAAAAGAAAGGATCACCACCGATCCATCCAGTGCGCGTAACCCGTAATTGAAGGTTTTGGCTTGTTGTCTTAACACATGTAGCCTCTAGGAAACGGTATCAAAGTAGCGGCCGATGGCCGATCTCCCGTCCAAACGCAAGCGGCCCGGCATGATCTCGATTTGGCGGCGCTTCAACGCGCCTTTGGCGATGCCTTCGACCGGCCAACAAACACCAGGAGCTGGAGCGCCAAAAATGAACAATAGAAGGAGTTAGCGCAAGGAATCTTAGCGAACGAAAGAAGCGGCTTTTAACCTAGCGGTTTGCGCAACTCGCAATGGAGACGCCGAGTCGCGCTTTCTGGATCGGTTGAGCCGACGCGAAGGGCAACATCGGTTGGTGGAGCGGACCGTCGATTATGACGTGCACTCCATCAGCGGCGTATCACGACGCCGGAGCAGATCGCTTTGTTGAGATTAACGTTCGGAGGCTTCGAAAGGGTCATTGGCTAAATAAAAAAAATGTATAAAGCTCCGCCAATTCCGCCCAGTCACCCTCTCTCCGGTGCGGCAGTTGATCATAACAGCCCCCGGAAACCATAACCACCCCGCCGTTCCTATATCTTTAACAATGCATCAAGTCAAGAGAGTCGCTTTACCCTAGCAGGTTGCTGAAAATCGCTCCGTTCGCCCTTCAAGAGCCTCGGGATGAACGGAGGGTTGCTTGATTTGATGGATGATTTTCCGTTCATGAGCAGCCTGTCGAAGCATGACTCAGAGTTTTTCCGCACCGTGCTAGTGTGTCGGTCAATTTAAACAAGCAAGCAATATCTGCACGACTTACCCAGCGACCAGTGCTGAACGGCCATTATAAAAATCAAAAACACTATTTTATACACAGCGTCTTACGTAATTGCGGATAGTTGTCGCAATGGTTGATTGGGGTTGTGCCAGGTAGTGAATTGGTTCTCGACAGCATCGGTCACTTGTGAGAGTTCCTCGAAGTGACCGTTATGCAAGCATTTGCGGCGGGCAAGTTTCCAGACACGCTCGATGGGGTTGAGTTCAGGACTGTAATGGGGCAGGTAGCGGAGTTGGAATTGTTCACAATGCAGAGCCCTCCAGTCCTTGTGGAGTTTTCCATGATGGTACCGGGCGTTATCCAATATGACCACGACACGTCGTCCTGAACGACAAGCGATTTGCTTTAGTTGTTTGAGAAAAACCAGAAAGGTGACTGCATTGAACTTCTGATCTTCTCGGAGATGGGTAAACTTGCCGTCGCGCAACCGGACCGCTCCAAAATAGCCTACGCTCTTGCGGGTGGACTGGTGAAACATCACAGGATCGGTGGTTTCTGGCGCAATCCACATGCGACACCGCGAGCCATGTTGCTGAAAATGAACTTCATCTTCCGCCCAGAGATCGACGCCCGAATCTTGCACCAGTCGTTTCAGTTTTTTTTGTGCTGTCTCTGTAACTGTAGATCTGCATGGGCGATCATGGGGCGAGGCTTGCGCAATCGAAAGCCCAACTGTCGAAACATCCGTTGGCATTGGCGCACCCCTAACTCCACGCGGAATTGCTTCGCGATGAATGCCGATAGGCTCTTCCCATCCCAGAGATTTTCACCTAAGCCGGCCGTTTTCGGAGTCTGGCGTAGAACTCGATTGATTTCTGCCAGTTCCCTTTCTCCCAAAGCACAGGGACGCCCTGGCCGTTCCCCTTCAACCATTGCGGCCAAGCCATACTTTTCAAAATGATTCACCCAGTATTGCACGGCCCGCGGTGAATCCCCTAACAGTTGCGCAACCTCTCGACAGCTCATCCCCTGGGCTACAAGAAGCAAACCATGCAAGCGATGGTCGTATCGCGATTCCTCCGAGCGTCGAATCTCATCCTGCAACCCCAGAATGATATCTGGGTCTGTGATGGTGAGTGGTTTCATAAAACCATGATCTCACCTTTTGACTTTATGCGCAATTACTTATGTCATTATGTGTGAATACTCTTACTGAAGTGCGTCTATATTTTTCCGAATCAATCGGGGTTTCTAGCCGGGGCATAGATGCGGGACATTGCCGCCGGCTTTCCTACGGCGGCGTCTTCGTCACTGGGAATAGGGCAAGTTGCGTCCCGGTCGTTCAGCGCTCGAGGGGCAAGTCGCACCGACGTGGAGTTCCAAGGAAACATGGGGCAGGAGTTCCACGTGCAAACGATCGGATACACTGGTGTAAACTCTGTTACCGGCGAGGATGTGAACGATATAATCGTCCTGACGTTAATTCGTAAATCGTTGGTAAAACTTGATCAAGCAAAAGACGTTCTTCTCTCTTCATTGACGAGACGGCGGCGATCACCCTGGCAAGAACGACAGTGCCTTTCTCCCGAATGCATCGAAGCGAAATATTCATCGCAGAGGAGGCAACGCCGCATCATGCACTTGCCGCGGCGAATTGATTTCGCAACCCATTGAAGATATTGGCGGGGCGTCAGGTCAAATTGAGCATCGACTTGTTGAAACAGCTGCAAGGTATTGCCTTTGAACGATTCCGCGCCAGTGCTGGTTAGCTCGATTAGGTGATTCACATCACATTTGTGAATCCGCGGCGTGCTCAAAGGCCGCCCGCGTTTCATCTTGCGTCCCGTCGATCGGATTAGACGTTTAATCGTTCGGCCGGACACTGCGTGACCCAGTGTTTGTCTCATTAGAACGCGAATCTCCGGGGTTGCAAAGTTGTAGAGTGCCAGCGCCAAGCTTAGCATCGCTTGGGGAGTTAAGTGACTCATTTTGCGGTTGTCATTTCTTTTCATGACGCTTTTGCCGGCGCGAGGATTTCGACAATCTTATATAACCAGGCGAAAAACTCTCCCGGGCCAGCCTTCTTCGGTCGAGGGAGACGCTGATCTTTCACGAGCATCAAGCCTTGAATTTTCGTGGCAGGAATCCCCAAAGCTCCCTCACAGTATGATTCAAAAGAATCGAAACCAGAGTCCCGGTAGTGCTGCCAAGCATCGATATCGAACAGGTTCCGGCTGAGTTCCACCAGAGACTGGCAGATGTCCTCCAATCCCCGGTAGACCAGTAGCAGCTTCTTCTGCGAAGCCTCCGGCGAAATCTCGCCGATAATCGTTCGCAGCAAACTCGACATGATGAAAGCCTCGCCAA
>Ga0209431_10000723_pt1 | contig 27532 bp, 26 predicted proteins | sample RifCSP13_3_FD_184021 | JGI IMG/M metagenome (GOLD analysis project Ga0209431, IMG submission 184021) | Soil microbial communities from Rifle, Colorado - Rifle CSP2_sed 13_3 (SPAdes) (version 2) | ecosystem: Environmental > Terrestrial > Deep subsurface > Rock core/Sediment | place: Rifle...
TGACCAATGACCAATGACCACTGACCAATGACCAATAACGATTTATAACCTCTGACCTCTGATGACCTCTGTCCTCTGATCTTCCTCCCTTCATGATTTCACTTGAGTTTTAGTGCTTGTTTCTTGTAGTATGCCGCGGCCCGATATAATCCCAGGACGTCCCATTACCCTCTAAGCCTCCTACTTCTCAAGTTCCCTAGAGGTCGGTCAAATGATGAGTACTGCAACATCCGCAGATAGACAGAAGACAGCAAAAGAGAACCAATATGAGCCCGGCGACCGCAAGGTATCGTTACTGGTCGTCGAAGACGACGAGAACATTTCCACCGCGATTAGTGAGTATTTTTCGCGCGCTGGCTATAACGTGAGAACTGTTGAAGATGGATTGACGGGTATCAAGTCGGCTCTTGATGATCCACCAGACGCAGTAGTCCTGGATCTGATGTTACCCAAGATGGACGGCTTGGCTGTTTGCAAGGAGTTGCGTGAAAAAGTGAGCTACCTTCCGATTCTCATGCTCACCGCGAAGGATGATGTCGTGGACAAAGTGCTCGGGCTGGAGATGGGCGCCGACGACTACATCACCAAGCCATTCAGTCTCCGCGAGCTTGAGGCAAGAATCAAGTCGGTCTTGCGGCGCTCGCGTAATGTGGCTGGACCGGATGGCGCACGAGACGAGGCGCCAATATCTAGAGGAAGGCTGCGGATAGACCCGGCGAAACGTGAAGTTACGATTGGCGACCGGCAGGTAGAGCTGACTCCAAAAGAATTCGATCTCTTGCGCCTGTTTGCATCGAACCCCGGCAGGGTCTTCCCACGCAAGTACCTGCTTGAGAAAATTTGGGATTATTCCTACGAAGGCTACGACCGCACGATTGATTCACACATAAATCGTCTGCGAGCGAAGATTGAAGAAAACCCTGAGAATCCACAGATGGTGCTCACAGTCTGGGGCATTGGCTACAAATTCAGCGACGAGCATTAGGACAGAGGTCGGAGGCCAGAGGGGAAAGGGGAAGAGGGGAAAAGGGGAACCATTCTTCTCCTCTTACGCTTTTTCCCTCTTCCCCTTTTCCCCTATGACCCTTGCTCATTGCTCATTGGTATTCGCCCGCTGACCTCCGCCCAACCGCTCATCAAATTTCTATAGTAATTGCCTCCAACTTATTGTATTCTCTGGCCCGGTTTGTACAACATATGGTTCTGATGGTCGCAGGTTAGTGCGGCGAGCGCCCTCGGAGCTGCCCCCCATCCGTCGACGCGAAGCATCGTTGCTCGCGCCTGCTTCTACCTGTCCTTTCCTGGACGGCATCAGTAAAACTTCGAATCGTTCGATAAGTGGAGGGAGGCGCATGCACTGTCGTTCTTTGCATAAGGAGTTTGCTCTCGCTCTGAGCATTCTTTTCTTACTGTCTTCATCGCTCTCAGCGCAGAAAAGCGTTAGCAGCGTGCAACCCGTAACCTTTCTGGACAGCACCCGAGAACAGGATGGGCTCGCTGGGTCTGTCCGTCGAGTAAAGATTGAAAATGCGTCCTTGCAGTTCGCAGCCGGCAAGTTAGAGGAGGGCCCACGGCAGCTCCTCGAAGTCACAACTTATGCTCTTAATGGCAAGCGCATAGACAACGTCAGCTACCCCTTACGCAGTGGGCCATCCCGAAAAGAAGAGTATCGCTATGATGACAAAGGCAACATCATCGAGATGACCCTTCGCGGAGCGGACGGTTCGATCCTGAGTCGTGAAGCCTACGAATATGAGTTCGACCGGTTCGGCAACTGGCGAAAAATGGTGACCAGCCTGGTGGTGTTTGAAGGCGGCGAGCTAAAGAGAGAGCCCGTCGAAATTACTTACCGAACGTTCACCTACTACTTTGATGATGCGGTCGCGAGTGTCATCGATTCCAACGTTCCAGCGGCATTGCCTAAGGCCCCTCTGTTAGGTTCCTCCCGCTCCTTAGGTACCGACATCCCAATTGGTGGAACAGTCTTTAGGGCAGCCTCAGAGCAGGTTGCTGCCGTTGATTCACACGCCGAGTCGAACTCTGCCCCGCCAATGCCTCGCCCGTCTCTAACTTCAACTGTGGTCGAAAAGACTGAGATGGATCTTGAGAATTCCGCACCCAGGCGCGGTAAACGCGGGCTTACTGAGGATGTAGACGAGGAACGGCCTTCCGAAGTTCGGCCCACTGCAAAGCTCTCAAATAACAAGGTCGCAGTAACTGAGACACGAGCAGCTGTCCCGCCACCTGCTAGTTCCGAAAGAAACGGGACAAGTTCAAATGCTGCTCTGAGCTTTTATAAAATTGGACGCGCGAGTTTCGACTCGGGAGATCCAAAAAGTGCCGTTAGAGCATTCCTGGACTCTCTAAAGATCGAACCCAAATCGGCTGAAGTGAACTTAAGTTTGGGCAATGCCTACATCGCCTTGAAAAAGCCGCATGAGGCAATCAAGGCTTTCAAACGCGCAATAGAGCTCGATCCAGATCTGGCGGAGGCTCACTATGGATTGGGCCTCAAGTACCACGAGCTGGGCCGCTTTAGAGACGCGGCCAACTCTTTCAAAAAAGCAGCTCATCTGGATCCCTCTATGGCAAAGGCGCACTTTGGTCTTGCCCTCGCCTATCAAGAGTTGGGGGATGACAGCGGTCGAACTGAGCATTATCGGATTCTCCAAAGACTTGACGCCGGACTAGCCAAGAGACTCGAACAGAGTTTTGCGAAATCTGTTCTGCCATGCGGCGGGAAACCTTTCTGCCAATAATGTCCAAAGGGAAGAGGCGAAGAGGCGAAGAGGGAAAGAGGGAAGAGGGGAAACAAGCGATTGGACCGGAAGTAGGAGTCGGAAATGCAACAAAGTCGTTTCAGCGTTTTGACAGGACATCTGAATGATTACCCATTGGCGGATCTCGTGGGCATTCTTCGCCATCAACAAAAAACGGGGCGGTTGCTGCTCGAGTACGAAAAGAGCCCCGCGATGCTCTTTTTTAAAGATGGTGAGTTGATAGACGCCCAGTTTGACCAATTGAGTGGGTTACAAGCATTGTGCGTCGTCTTTGCGCAACCAACAGCCAGTTTCAACTTTAATCCGCTGGTTCGGCCTCAACGTCGCACAATCGACTCTTCACTTCAGAAGGCTGTTTCAGAGTTGCTCGGGTGCTGGGATGAGAGTGCAATCGACGTTGATAGCATTGGGCGAGAAACTAAGACACTTTCGTCAGGTTCTATGTCAGAACAGCGACTTCCCGTTACTGTTTTCGAGAGTGTTCCAGCATTAATGGGTTCAACCAAGCCAATTCTCTCACTGCCTCCAGCTCCTACGCGGCGATTAAGTCCGTCAGTGATGGCCATGGGGGCGGCAGGACTGTTGATGCTGGGAGCCTCGGCCTTCATCGGTGTCAGTCGCGGGTTTATTCCTGCAACCCCTTCGGCGGCTGCGAATCAAATTGTTTCCGCGCCAATCGAGGGCACTGCGCCCAGTCACACCGCAACGGAGGAAGTTCCCGAAACCCTAACCAGGAACCGAACGGAGCGCGAGGCTTTCACGAGACTCGGGGAGAAGAGGGCGCCGGTCACTCCAAGTAAGTCTGAAACGGTACCGCAAACTGAAGCCTCACCTGACGCGATTCCCGCTGAGAACGCTGCGCAGACGCAAGTAACGGCAGTCAATCCAGAGCCCCCTGCACAAGGTGGTACTGTTCGGGTGATTTTGCAGGTCGAGAACGGCAGAGTTACCCAAGCCTCTATCGGGAATCACAAGCCTGGAATGGAGGCTTATGAGGCCCTCGCATTGCGAATTGCCCGGCAGCGGCGTTATCCGGCCGCGGCTTCGGGCCAACAAACGGTAATGATTAGGGTTGACTAGAAAGAAGCCAGTTAGCAGGAAGGTGAGGCTATCAAATGCTATTTGTTGAAAATAAAGTCTTGGCTCACTCGATAGGCACGCGTGATCGAATTCAGCTTTTGAAGGAACTGCACGCGCGAGACTTTGCACCCATGATCCGATCAGCCCGGGCCAAGGCATTCGAGGTGCTGTCTGGCGATTCGTTCGACTATGCCGAAATGGAAACTGAGTTAGCGGGCCTCGGCCAACGAAAGAACGAAGCGAATTATGTGCGCGGCGATATATTCCCACAGAGTGATCATCTGTTCTTCCTCGTTTTCTCTGAAGACGAGTCAGAACTTATCCGCGCCGGCATTGTCTACAAAAGCGAGACTCCCGAGCCTTTTCGGAAGTTAGACAGCTTTTGCCGCGAAGTGCGAGACCTCCTGACAACTTTCAGAATAAATCAGCAGCTAGACCATGAACGTTCCCCTCAACTTCCGGAATGGCAACACGGCACTGCAAGCATGCCCGGCGGTTTCAAGGCGTTCGTTGCGAGGCAGGATTCCGACTCTATGTTCAATAGTTTACGGCACAAGAAGATGAGCGATCGCGTTCGTGCGGCAGGCATTCTCGAGGACACGAGCGTGAGAGTGTTTTTGCGTCGCGCGAAAGAGGCCCACATTGAAGGTTATGCAGCAAAGTTGTTGACGGGTGACACAATTGGTCGGTTCGAGTCCTCGATCGAACGTCTTACCGAAGCTGGTCTCGTTGAACGAGAAGTTCAGGTGAGTTGTCGCAAGACTGGACATGCTCTGTTTCGGTTGCCGAACCCGCATGCGTTGGCTGTCGTGACTGTCAGCGATGCCACCTGCAGTGAGTGCGGTGCCGCAGTTGCCGATGAGAAGGTTGAGGAAGTCATCGCTCCTACGCGGCTCGCCGCGTCGCTCTTAGAGGACGGCTCGTGGTTGATTAGTCGTCTGCATCAAGTATTGAGTGAATTGGGAATTCCCGAAAGCGAGGTAGCAGTTGGTCCATCGGAAGGTGATGGCTATGGTCAAATGATGGCCAACGTATGTGGCGAGTCGTTCCTGATTCTCGCGCGAGATGGTGACTTGACTCCAGCATTTGCACGTTGGGCAATCGATCTCGAAATTGAGACTGAAGCGTCTCATCTCGTTGTGGTGGCGACCGGCAGGGTCCACAATCATGCGGGAGCCTTGTTACAGAACCATGCCCGCCATCGCGTGCGAGCCGGACAGGATTTCGAGTTGGTGTTGGCTGACGATGCCTTGACCGCAACGGATGAGCTTCGTCACGCTTTTGAGCGTGTGGCTCAACGTGTTCTTGACGAACAGTTGTGCGATCTGGATGGTGCGGTCGGGTTGAGTGTGAGTCGGATGGTCGTCACGAAGTTCAAATTGCAGGCGGCCGCGGAACTCGACCTCCGGACAAGGGAGACAGAGGATTCAGGGCACCTGCGGAAGCCACTAAGTCTTGCAGCGCATGCTGGCGTGGCACATTCCGATGTGATTACTGAGTTCAGTGAAGATCAGCCACGCGATGATTATGAGCATCAGAATAACGACCACAGCCCTCACGAAGCGTTCCCTGAGAACGGATTCATCTCGCATCCGGACCCTACATAGATTTAAACGAAAGGCACCAGACTCTTACTGATAGCACCGATGGACCAAAGGGTTAGCACTAGAGGTGTCGAACCAGCAGACACGACTGATAGGAACGGTTCATTCGTAGACGGCGACGCATCCGGTTTTCAAAACGTTTCGAGCGACACGACTTCGCAGCCAGCACCGGGGGATCTGTCGACCTCAGCTACTGATGAGGAGGCGGTACTTCGGCGAGCGGCTACTGAACTGGCCGGACGAAAGTCGGGGTCGCGCCTTCTTTCCGTGCTTCAACCCGATGGCGGTGCAGAAAGTGATTCGTTGGACCAAATCAGCAACTCACTCTCAGATCCAGCAACCACTCTGCGCTCCGCCGCGGTGCGTACCCTTTATCGGTTGAATCCTGAGATTGCGGCAACCTTTTTGAACAAGGTCATTAGCGAAAGCACTCCGGCGCAACGTCGTCGCATGGGAGCCGCTCTCGTCGGTTCGGGATTGCTTAATGACATCCCGACGGCAAGTGAAGATGCACGAGTCTTCTATTCAGCTCGTTCGTTGCTTTTTCTGCTCGCGAAGATCGGCGAGGTGGAACCATTGCAGGACATCCTGCAACGCCATCCGGACCTCGAACTCCGGCTGGCACTTATAAAAACGCTTGGACAAAGTGAAGGCCCCGAAGTGACTACTGCTTTTCAACAACTCCTGCTGGATCCATCCCAGCCCAAGGAAATTCGATCAATCGTAATGGAGCTCCTGGTGCAGTTGGTCGACCACGAAACGAGCGATCGACGAAATCACGCTAAACGTCAAGAAAAGGATTCGACAGGTTTGGGAGACTCTCACCGAAGTTGGGCACTTCCTCTACAGGATCATTCAGCCGCAAATGATGCGTAATTTTGACGAAGCTCAGAATCCAGTCGGGATTCATGGGTTTGTGAGCGCTGGTTTCGAGCCCATGCGCGAAGCGTTCGCTGAGAATTTTTCACGGCGTCACTAGCTGGGCGCCGGCTGCTGCGTGTATCACCGGGGCGAGAAGGTAGTCGACCTGTGGGGTGGCTTGCGTAACAAGGCAACCGGCGAGACCTGGGAAGAGGACACTTTGGCTGCGCCCGCGATCCCTCCGACTCGCGGCTTCTACGATGAATGCATGCTGGCCGAGGTCCAGTTCTCGTTGGGCTTCATGAAGCCCAGCCCTGCGTGGCCTTTCGGGAGTGAGGGTTCATTTGGATCACCTGGAGCGGGTGGTTCTTTTGGCTTCGCCGATCCGAAAGCGGGCATTGGCTATTCGTACGTCACCAGCAAAATGGGTACGGCACTTACGGGGGACCCTAGGGACGTCGCGCTGCGAAAAGCCCTGTACTCAGTCATTCCCACGGTGCCCTAGCTATTCCGGGGCTCATTCTTCGAAGTCTTCGGCGAAGTCCGTTTTTAAAGAACGGTCTGCAAAAAAGACGTGCGCGTTGTCTAACCTACTCTCCAAGTGCGCTGCGCCGCAGCCGGGCAGTTGCATCAACATACCCACCGTTTTTGTCTAATCCCGAATTACGATTTACCATTCCCCTGCGAATGAAATTCAAATTGCAATCCGAGTATCAGCCAAAGGGCGATCAGCCGCAGGCAATCGATGCGCTCGTGCGTGGCTTGCGCGACGGCTTAAAAGATCAAGTATTGCTGGGCATCACAGGTAGCGGTAAGACGTTTACAATCGCCAGCGTAATAGACCGGACACAGCGACCAACCCTCGTCCTGGCCCACAACAAAACGCTTGCGGCACAACTATATCAGGAGTTCAAGTCTCTTTTTCCAGAGAACGCGGTCGAATACTTCGTCTCCTACTACGACTACTATCAACCCGAAGCGTACGTTCCAGCGGCGGACGTGTACATCGAAAAGGAAGCCATCATCAATGAGGACATTGATCGGCTTCGCATGTCAGCCACACGCGCACTTTTTGAGCGCCGGGACGTAATTGTTGTTGCCAGCGTTTCCTGTATTTATGGCTTGGGAGACCCGGACGCCTATTACGGCATGCTGCTGTTTCTTGAGCCGGGCGCTCGGATGAAGCGTGAGACTTTGCTGCAGAGACTGGTTGAGCTGCAGTACGAGAGGTCGGACATCAACTTTCAACGCGGAACCTTTCGAGTGCGTGGTGATGTGGTCGAGGTCTTTCCCAGTTATCAGGACCAGGCGTATCGCATAGAGTTATGGGGCGAAGAGATTGATTCCATTTCAACAATCGACCCACTGTTGGGTGAAGTCATTAGTAGACATGGGTCACGGGTTCCACTTTATCCGAAGAGCCATTACGTAATGTCCCGTCAGACGATAAAGCAGGCGATCAAGTCCATTCGCGAAGAGTTGGAGTGGTGGGAACCAAAGCTCATTGCTGAAGGAAAGTTGCTTGAAGCCCAGCGACTGCATCAGCGGACGATGTTTGATTTGGAGCTGATCAAAGAAATGGGGTTCTGCCGTGGGATTGAGAATTACTCGCGACATCTCACGGGGAAGAAGCCAGGCGAACCGCCCCCAACGCTGCTTGATTACTTACCACGCGATACGATGATGATCATCGACGAGTCGCATCAGAGCATTCCTCAAGTGCGCGGAATGTTTGAGGGTGATCAGTCGCGGAAACGCACGTTGGTTGAGTATGGCTTCCGGCTGCCTTCAGCATTAGACAACCGTCCGCTCAATTTTCAGGAGTTCGAAGCACGAATCGGTCAGACGATCTACGTTTCGGCCACGCCGGGTCCATACGAATTGACTAAAACTAGCGGTGAAGTAGTGGAGCAGATCATCCGGCCAACTGGGTTAATGGATCCAGAGGTGGAAGTGCACCCGGTCAAAGGCCAGATAGACCACTTACTCGAGGAATGTCGGCAGCGAGCTGAACGCAATGAACGCGTGCTGGTCACCACTCTAACGAAACGGATGGCCGAGGATCTGACCGAGTACTTTACGGAAGTTAACGTGCGCGTTCGGTATCTGCACTCAGACATCGAAACATTGGAGCGGATCAAGATTCTTCGCGACCTGCGCCGGGGAGAATTTGATGTTTTGGTTGGCATCAATTTGCTTCGGGAAGGACTGGATCTACCGGAGGTTTCATTGGTAGCCATACTGGACGCTGATAAAGAAGGATTTCTTCGATCGGAGTCTTCACTGATTCAGACAATTGGCCGCGCCGCGAGAAATTCTAAAGGCAAGGCAATTCTATATGCCGACAATTTGACGGATTCGATGAAGCGCGCCATCGACGAGACGCGGCGTCGACGTGCAATTCAGGAGGTGTACAACCGCGAGCAGGGAATTACGCCGCAGACGATCGTCAAGCCGATCGAGTCCACGCTGATTACTGCGTCAGAGGCCGACTACTTTAAGATTCCTGTCGACCTGAATGAATTCGAAGAGTATTCGGCTGCCAACATAGAGGCCACCATCGAACGTCTCGATTACGAGATGCGCGCAGCGGCGAAGCGGTTTGAATTCGAGAAGGCGGCGGAACTGCGCGACCGAATCAAGGTGTTGCGCGAACGCGAACTCCAACTGGCGTGACGGTACTGAGCTGAAGCCATGCTGATCAAGTCTGAACCGGACGAGATTCAGTCATATTTAGCCGACGCGAGTTATCTCGCTAGCGGCTCCGCTTTCAAGTTATTCTTGCCCGAAACAGAGAACGAGGTGCTCGAGGTACTCTCTCGTGCAACGCGCGACAAAACGCCAGTCACGATCTCTGGCGCTGGTACAGGCACAGTTGCCGGTCGCGTTCCCTTTGATGGGGTAATTCTCGCCACTGATAGACTGAATCGGATTAGAGAGGTGAGACGAGAAGACAGTGGTGGTCGCGTAGTGGCGCAATGCGGGGTTCGGTTGATAGAGCTGCAGCAGTTCGTTGATTCTAAAGGACTCTTCTACCCGCCTGATCCGACGGAGCGGGGCTGTTTTCTAGGCGGTACGATTGCAACAAACGCGTCGGGCGCGCGCACCTTCAAATATGGACCAACGCGCGATTATGTACTGCGGTTAAGAATCGCCCTGGCCACCGGCGACGTGACTGAGTTGGTTCGTGGACAGCTGCGAACCGATGCCACGGGACGCTTCTCATTAGGATTAAAGGACGGGCGCGTAATCGAAGCCCGTATACCGACCTATTCAATGCCGAAGGTTAGGAAGCATGCCTCCGGTTACTACTGCGCGCCGGAGATGGATGTGCTGGATCTCTTCATCGGCAGCGAAGGAACACTCGGTGTGATTCTGGAGGCCGAACTAAAACTTTTGAGGAGACCAGAAGGCCTGTTGAGTGGAGTGGTTTTTTTTGGCGCGAGTTCCCACCTGCTGGCATTTGTCCGGGCGGTACGAATCACATCTCTTGAACACCGAAGGATGGGGAAGACTGATTGCTTGGACGCGCGTGCTCTCGAGTACTTTGATCGAGAGTCGTTAGTGTTCTTGCGCCAGAAATACGCGGCAATCCCCGAAGGCGCGGAAGGAGCTGTATTTTTCGAACAGGAGATTTCGGAAGACCTGGAGCAACAGTTGTTGGATGAATGGCTGACGCTACTGGAGAGCCACAACGCGTTCGTCGAAAATTCGTGGTTTGCATCGAATCCGACAGATCACGGCCGTTTGCGTGAGTTTCGCCATCAGTTGCCAGTGCTCATGAACGAGTGGTTTGCGCGGTATCGTCAGCGCAAGGTGTCAACAGATATGGCTGTTCCAGATGAAGAGTTTGCAGGTTTGCTGCGGTTCTACGAGGACTCGCTTGAACCAAGCGGTCTTCGCTATACGATCTTCGGACACATTGGCGATAATCATGTTCATGTAAACATTCTGCCGCGGGACGACGATGAGGCGGCTAAGGCCAGAGCGATTTACCAAACCTTCATTGAGAGGGCTTTGCGGATGGGTGGAACGGTATCCGCCGAACACGGTATCGGCAAACTAAAACGGGAGTATTTGAAGTTGATGTACGGTGAGAACCACTTGCGGGAGATGGCGGCGCTAAAGATGGCTTTTGACCCGGCTGGGATTCTCTGTAGAGGAAACATGTTCAGCGAAGATTATCTACAAGCTCGCAGCTCTTAAATCTTTAGATCTTAGGCATTTGGCCTTTGCACACCTGACCAATCATGATCCACGATGACGTTGAACAGTGATCACACTGACGCGAATTACAACTGACCACTAACCCTTATGTTTCGCTTCACCACAGCAGGAGAATCACACGGACGCGCGTTATTCGCCATAGTAGAAGGTGTGCCTGCCGGTTTACCTCTCGGTATAGATGCCATCGATAGCGAGCTGCAGCGGCGGCAATTGGGCTATGGTCGCGGCGGTCGGATGAAGATCGAGCAGGACAGGGTCGAAATACTGAGCGGAGTGCGACATGGTCTGACGTTAGGTTCGCCCATTGCCATTGTGATTCAGAATAAGGATTGGCCCAATTGGTCGGAAGTCATGTCCGTGGATTCGCCAACGGCGCCGATAGAGAGACCCCGCGAATTGAAACGGCCGCGGCCGGGCCATGCGGATCTAGCTGGTGGGCAGAAGTATGCAGCTCGTGATCTGCGTAACGTACTTGAGCGTGCTTCGGCAAGAGAAACTGCGGCCCGGGTTGCGTGCGGAGGAATCGCCAAACAGTTGTTGCAGCAGTTCAAGGTTGAGATTCTGAGTCACGTCATTCAGCTTGGTGGAATTCCGGATCTGCCGCTTGAGTTGACGTGGGCGGAGATCTCTTCAATTCAAGAAGACGCTCCACTTCGCTGCGCCGATCAGGGCGCGCAAGAACGAATGATCAAGCTTATCGACGAGAAGCGTGATGCAGGTGATACGTTGGGTGGGATCTTCGAAGTGGTTGCACGCGGCGTCATTCCCGGCCTCGGTTCGCATACATCGTGGGATCTGAAGCTGGATGGCCGTATCGCCCAGGCAATAATGTCGATACCGGCTGTTAAAGCCGTCGCAATTGGTGCCGGAATCACCGCCAGCAGCTTGCCTGGATCTGAAGTTCACGACGAGATTGCTTACGATTCGGAGACAGCCGAGTTCATTCGCAGAACCAATCGTGCCGGAGGCTTAGAGGGGGGCATAACGAACGGTGAGGAAGTACGGGTTCGGGGACACTTGAAGCCTCTATCAACACTGCGAAAGCCGTTGCGATCTGTCGACATTGATTCGAAGGAAGAGATCCCGGCAGGTTTTGAACGTTCGGATATCACCGCGGTGCCGGCCGCGGGAGTCATTGGAGAGGCAATGTTGGCTCTGGTAATTGCCGCCGCGATGCGCGAAAAGTTTGGCGGTGACAGTTTGGGAGAGATGAAACGAAACTTTGAAGGCTACAGAGAACAACTCCGCGGATATTGACGGGAACGCGGGCGTCCCCGCCCGCGTTCTGATGGTTCTGTTCATTGAGCAAATCTTTTTCTAGGATACACGCCGGCGCCCTCGACTACGCGTTTCCAATAAGCATCGATCGTCGTAGAATCTTCATCGTAAATTGACAGACGAGGTCAACGCAGAGAAGAAAATGGCACTAATGGAAATATTGACGTGGCCTCATCCGGTGCTTGACACGCCGGGTGACCCAGTCACGGAATTCGATAATAAGCTTAAGACGCTGGTTGCTGATATGTTCGAGACTATGTACGCCGCGCCTGGGGTTGGTCTGGCCGCCGTGCAGGTTGGGGTTCCTAAACGGCTATTTGTTATGGATTGTTCCGGAGGCAAGGATCCGGATCAGCGCGTGGTGATGATCAACCCAGAAGTGTTGCGGGTGGAAGGCACGCAGAACGGTGACGAGGGATGTCTTTCATTCCCGGGCATCTTCTTTCCCGTTGAGCGTGGGTTGCGGGCAATCGTCCGGGCTCATGACATCAACGGAAACGAATTTGAGCTGGACGGCATGGACCTCACGGCGCGTTGTATGCTTCACGAAACAGATCACTGCGATGGCATTGTCTTCATTGATAAGATGAGTCCGATCAAGCGAGAACTGGTAAAGCGCAAGATCAGGAAGCTACAGAAAGCAGGGAAGTGGTAGCTTAACGTTAGCGTAAGCGTCAAAGACCACCGACTTCATTGTCGGTGGTTTTTAGTTTCAGCCTACCGCAACACTCCGGAAACTAGTCCTCAATACCACCGACATGAGGGGATATACTCACTAGTCTCGGCCGTTGCCCTACTCTGAATTTCTTTCAACATGTTATATTCGCCCCACCCTAACAACCTGGAGCGGACCGTATGCCGACAGAATTTCGGAATGAACCATTTACTGACTTCAGCAAAGAAGAGAACGCCAACGCGATGCGTGCCGCCATCGCCAAAGTACAGGCCGAACTCGGTCGCGAGTACCCACTGGTCATCGGCGGCGAGCGACTAACTACCGAGAGCAAATTCGATAGCATCAATCCTGCCAATCGCACACAGGTCGTTGGCCGCTTTCAAAAAGCCACGAAAGAACTTGCCAGTCGCGCGGTTGAAACTGCGTACGACACTTTTCAGCGCTGGAATGAAACTTCCGCACAGGAACGTGCGGACATAGTTGTTCGTGGGGCAGCAATTCTTCGAGAGCGCAAACACGAGATGTCCGCCTGGATGATTCACGAAGTGGGCAAAACTTGGCCAGAGGCTGATGGCGATACCGCTGAAGCAATCGACTTTTGTGAATTCTATGCGCGCGAGATGTTGCGGTACGCGTCGCGCCAGCCACTGGTGAGCATTTCAGGCGAAGAGAATCGGCTTGACTACATTCCACTGGGCGTGGGTGCTGTGATACCCCCGTGGAACTTTCCGCTGGCGATCATGGCAGGCATGACCGTCGCCTCGTTCGTTACCGGAAACACCGTCGTCCTGAAACCTTCCTCTGACGCTCCGACCATCGCCTACAAGTTTTTCGAAATACTCCAAGAGGCAGGGATGCCACCCGGAGTCGTCAATTTTATGACGGGGTCCGGGGCTGAGGTCGGCGACGTTGTGGTGGACCATCCGAGGACGCGATACATAGCATTCACCGGCTCGAAAGAGGTAGGGTTGCGCATCAACGAGCGCGCTGCCAAAGTCAGTGAGAAGCAAATATGGATTAAACGTGTTGTCGCTGAAATGGGCGGAAAGGATGCGATCATCGTAGCCGACGACGCGGATCTCGATGAAGCGGCATCAGGCGTTGTGCAATCCGCATTCGGCTTTCAGGGGCAAAAATGCTCAGCCTGTTCACGTGCGATAGTAGACGCCCGCGTGTACGAACCACTGCTTGAAAAGATTATTGAACGTACCGAGAAGATCAAAGTTGGCGATCCGACTGACAACTCTTCGAACATGAGTGCGGTCATCAACGAAAAGGCATTTCGCACAATCAACGACTACATAGAAAAAGGCAAAGCAGAGGGAGGGCGCGTGTTGACCGGAGGCGGTTCTGACGGCGAACAGGGGTTCTTTATTGAGCCCACAGTAATTGCCGATGTGAAGGCTGGGGATACAATTGAACAAGAAGAGATTTTTGGACCTGTATTAGCCGTGATCAAGGCCAGTGATTACGACGAGGCTTTAAAGATCGCGAACGACACACAATACGGTCTCACGGGAGCCGTCTACAGCACCGACGAAGCTAAGCTTGAACGGGCACGCCGCGAGTTTCATGTTGGAAACCTGTACCTAAATAGAAAATGTACCGGAGCGTTAGTAGGCGTTCATCCTTTCGGCGGCTTCAATATGTCGGGGACGGACTCCAAAGCAGGTGGCCGCGACTACTTGCTACTCTTCCTGCAGGCGAAGGTGTCTGCGGAGAAACTCGGCGCAACCAAAAGCAAGAAGGCTGAGATGGGGACGCCAAACTAGCGGTCAATTCCAGTCGCAGCGGTTAGACGGGGCAAGGGGCGGTCCTTGCCCACTTTTGTTTTGAACGATGCGCATCATTTTCATGGGCACACCACAATCAGCGGTGCCATCGCTTGAGCGGTGCGTGGCGGATGGACACCAGATCATGTCCGTCTGGACGCAACCTGACCGTCCCGCTGGTAGAGGCCACAAAGTAGCCTCCTCCGAGGTGAAGCAGATTGCGCAGTCACATGGGTTGCAGATTGAACAACCAGCGCGGATCAAGAATGAAGAGGCGAAGGAACTGTTTCGATCTTACAAGGCAGAGGTTGCGGTGGTAGTGGCGTACGGAAAAATACTGCCTGCCGAATTCCTACAGGCCCCAAAACATGGCTGCATAAACGTGCATTTTTCGCTTCTTCCGATGTACCGGGGGGCCGCTCCTGTTAATTGGGCGGTAATGAATGGTGATCCCAAAACCGGCGTAACAACGATGTTCATAGAACCCGAATTAGACTCTGGACCAATCTTATTGCAGCACGAGACCACGGTGGGCGCTAAAGAGACCGCTCCTGAATTGATGGATCGTCTGTCAGTGGCGGGCGCCGAGCTGCTGAGCGAAACTCTAGCTCGCTTACCTGAGATCACGCCACGGCCGCAGAACAATTCAGAGGCCACATTCGCCCCGATGCTTAGAAAAGAGGACGGTGTAATTGATTGGGCCAGTGATGCGCTGTCGCTTGAACGGCGAGTGCGCGGATTGCAGCCCTGGCCCAACGCATACACATCGTTTCGAGGACAGCGTTTGATAGTGTGGCGGGCTGATGCGGTCGAGCACATGGATGGATCTCAAGAGACAGGCAGGGTTTTGAGAGCGGCCGGAGATGATCTACTCATTCAGTGCGGTCGCAGAAGTGCATTGAGGTTGTTTGAGGTACAGCCTGAGGCCAAGCGTCGCATGAGTGTGCGCGACTTTCTGAATGGAACCCATCTGAAGATCGGCGATAAGTTTGGTGCAATCTAGAGCTGTATCTGCCGCCCGTTCCGCGGCCTTCGATATTTTGGAGCGTGTTGAGGAGGGTGCGTTTGCTTCAATTCTGCTCGCGCGAGGGATCGAAGAACTGCAACTGTCAGACCGCCGGTTGACACAGGAGTTAGTGTTAGGAGTTCTGCGTTGGGAGCTGTTTCTGGATGCGCTCATTTCACATTATGCTCGGCGAGATGTTGCAAGTCTCGATCGGCCGGTCTTGCTTGCACTACGATTAGGACTGTATCAACTCCGCTTCCTCACGCGCGTCCCGCAATCAGCTGCCGTAAACGAATCGGTAAAACTCGTCCGACGCGCACGTTTGCGGTCGGCCGAACCCTTGGTGAACGCAGTCCTCCGGCGAGCTACACGCGAAGCAGACTACGACCCAACATCGGCCGTTTCAGATCCGCTTGAACGACTCTCGCTACAAACATCGCACCCCGCCTGGCTCCTGGAGCGATGGGTCCGTAGCTTTGGGTTTGAGTTGGCCTCCCAGTTCGCTGAAGCGAACAACCTTCCGCCGTCGCCGGCATTTCGCATAGTGAACAATGTTGCGTCGCTTTCTTCGGTGCAAGATGAGCTTCGCGCGGCGGGATGCACGGTCAGACCTTCCGCGATAGCAGGGAGTGCCTGGGTCCTGGAAGGGTCCACCTCTGCACTGATGGCGCTCGCGAGCGCAGGGAAGGTGTATATCCAAGATGAAGCTTCGCAACTGGTAAGCGAAATTGTGAATGCGAGAGAAAGCCAAGTGGTTCTGGATCTTTGCGCGGCACCTGGGAGCAAGGCAACACACATCGCGGATTTATCTTCGAAAACGACCGTTATTGCCTCTGACTTTAGCGAGCCGCGATTGCGAACCGTTATGCAAACGGCGAACTTACATAAGCTCGGGCGAATCCACTGCCTGGTTCTTGATGCGCTCGAACCTCTTCCGTTTCCGGAGAACTCATTTGACGTAGTGTTGGTTGATGCGCCCTGCTCGGGGACAGGTACGCTTAGGCGCAACCCGGAGATCCGCTGGCGCATCACAGCGGCAGACATTGAGGAACTATCATCCCGACAAAGGCAGATCCTGGATTGCTCGGCGGACGTCATAAAGCCTGGTGGTAGACTGATTTATTCGACCTGCTCAGTTGAGCCCGAGGAGAACGAACAGGTTATTCAGCCTTTCATGGCAGTGCGCAAAGACTTCGAGGCAGCAGAGATCACGCTGAACCCAAAACTCAACGTGGAATCACATGTGATCAGAACCTGGCCGCATCGTGATGTTACGGATGGGTTCTTTGTGGCGCAGATGAGAAGAAGGACATCCTAGGTCTTTAGGGTTTTCGGCCTGCTGAGGCCAACGACCAAAGGTCAACGGCCGAAGCCAAAAACTTGGCGACCCTAACTGCCGGAGTCGTTTTGCTTGCTGGGGTTATGTTAGACTGCCCAGCTTGCTTTTAGAACCGCGCGATCTTGTTGCTGGCGAGGTAAATAAGAGATTGAATCCGGCAATGCGAGCGCTGACAACCCTGCGTCGACTTGGCATAATTATAGCCATCGCGGCTACCTTTCTTTTTGGGTTAGCGACGACCGTTTATCTTTCGCTTCGCAGTCCTGAGGTTAGAGTGCCAGAAGTTATTGGTAAGGACAGATTCGAGGCTGAGCAGATTCTAGGCGATGCTGGACTCAACTTTCGGGTGCGGGCAACGCGGCCCAGCAATCAATCAAAACCCGACACTGTACTATTTCAACTGCCTCGAGCGGGCGAGATGGTCAAGGTTGGCCAGACTGTTGCGATGGACATTAGCCGGGTGGCAAAAGAAGGTGAAGCATCAGAAAGCGACGCAACTGACAAGAAAGTCGCAGAAGAGCAAGCCGAAAGCGCCACCCGAACCGCATCGGAAGCCACCGAGGTTAAGCCCAGACGCAGGCCCGCAAACAGAAACGCCAATGACAACGCTAACGCGAATAGCAATGTGAATGCGGCAAACAAAAATCGGAACGCGAATAGTAGCCCTCAAAACGCCAACGTCGGCGAAAACGCAAATCGCACCAGGAACGCAAACACCCGAGAGGCCAACTCGAATCGAAGTGCAAGCCCGACACCGCGAGCTGTAGTTCCCGGCCCTTCACCTACGCGGCCAGTGCCTAACAACTGAAGGCTTGAAGTGACGACGAAGACAATCGATATAGCGCCCTCCATTCTCTCGGCAGATTTCTCTCGTTTGAGTGAGGAGATTTCCGCTGTGGAGCGCGGGGGCGCGACCATCCTCCACGTTGATGTAATGGATGGTCACTTTGTGCCGAACATCACCGTGGGGTTTCCTGTAGTGAAGTCGCTCTCCAAAGTGACAGATTTACCGATCGACGCGCATCTCATGATCTCAGAGCCGGGCCGCTATGCAGAGCAGTTTGTTAGGGCCGGGGCCTCAATGGTGTCAGTTCATATCGAGGCAGATGCTAACCTTCATCGCACGCTAACGGCGATAAAAACAGCCGGAGCTCAGGCCGGCGTGGTGATCAATCCGGGAACGTCGACAGCAACCCTGGAAGAGGCGCTTGGCTTCGTCGACTATGTGCTGGTAATGTCAGTGAATCCTGGTTTTGGCGGGCAACAGTTCATTCCAGAAGCACTGGATAAGGTGCGGCGAATCCGCCGAATGATTCAGGAACGCGGTGTGGCAGTACGGATCGAGATTGATGGTGGTGTAGATCGAGAAAATATCGCCCAAGTAGTGGCCGCAGGAGCTGAGATAATTGTAGCTGGCTCCGCTGTTTTTCGTTCCAACAACCCTGAAACGGCGGTTCGAGAATTGCGCGAGGCCACCGTTCAATGGGTTTAGGCTACAAAGCAAGCGTATTCTTTAGAGTTAAATTGGAGGTTTTGTTTATGCGTTATCCATTTGTGACTCTGTCGGTCCTCTGTGCGGTGCTCCTGTGCGCGTTCACAAGTGTGGCATTGGGGCAGGGTAGTTCGAAACCTCCAAGTGATATTTCTACAACACAGAGGCTGGATGTGATGCGCTCGAAGCTCGAATCGCTTCGGCGGTCATTGAATAGCGCCATCTCTTCCATACCCGCCCCAGCAGATAAAAAAGAGAAGGCTAGCGCCGACAGTCCGAGAGAGATTTTACGTGGTCTGGACAAAGAGGTGGGTTCAATTTTGTCCGAGGTGAATGACATTCGCGGAAGGTACGACCGAGCGGAGAAGTTTGATGCGACAGCCCTGGATCGCCTTGAAACATCAGTGGCCGAGGTTTCTACACGCGTTGAAGCCGGACTTCAATCGACGGCAAGTGCTCGTACGGCCGTAGCTACAGCGTCGCCTAACAAGAAAAAGAAGAAAGGCAAGTTCTTGGGACTGTTTGGTGGCGGCGGAGACGACAAGTACGAAGAACTCACGGGTACGGTGGCTGCCGGGCGTGACCGTGTGCTTTTTGAGGAGGCGGCGAAAGAAGTGCGAAAAGGGCGCCATGACACGGGTCGGCTCCTCTTTACTACGATTATCAATACTTATCCGGATTCTCCGTTCCTGCCACTTGCGAAACTTGCGATCGCGGACTCGTTTTATCTAGAGGGTTCCACCAGTGCCTTGATTCAAGCAGCACAGGCATATCAAGACTGGCTCACATTTTTCCCAACCGATCCCCTTGCTGACGATGCGATGCTCAAGGTTGCGGAAGCCGAGATGCGTCAGATGGGTCTGTCTGATCGTGACATCAGTCACGCGCGCAAGGCGGAACAGCGACTCAAGGCGCTAATGCAGCAGTTTCCGCAGAGCCTGCTCCGGCCTGAGGTTGAGGCCAGATTGCGCGAGGTTCAGGAGAATCTTGCAATGCACAATTTCCAGGTAGGAAATTTTTATCTGGAAGCTCGGTACCAGAGTAACAAGGGGGGATTGAAGGGAGCACAGTCGCGCTACAAAGAGATCGTCGACAAGTACCCGCACTTCTCTTATATGGATGAGGTGCTATTCAAGCTGGCAAATACATATCGGGAAGAGGAAGAACCGGATGAAGCAGCAAAGTACTACGCGCAAATCCTACGTAATTACCCGAACAGTGATTTCGCTGAGAAGGCTCGAGAGCAGTTGAACATCATCGGGGCTCCTATCCCAGAACCCGATCCGGACAGGATGAACGTCGGTTCGGCCGCTCGCCCTGGTTTCATGGCCAACGTGGTGCAGCAGGTCACCGGCCGCGCAGATGTAAACGTGCGCAAAGACGGCATCTTGATTAGCAAAGACGGCAAGGAAGGCAGTGATCTGATTGACGAAGCTCTGAGAAACAACGGTCAACTGCCAGAGAACACCACTCCTGCACCCGCGATTCAGCGCGGCAGTTCACGACCTGGAGGAGGTAATAATTCTGCCCCGCCCGCCCAAAACGCGTCCCAAGGTGCAACCTTGACTCCGTCTGGAACTAAGCCGTAGCCCTTCTTTAGTACACACTTTCTGGCCCGTCCCAAGCTCGATTGGGACGGGCTACCTTTTTTTACAAAGCTTAGGCTTTGCTCATCACCCAACCGCTGGTATTGTGACACCAAAAAATCTGTCGGGGAGTGGATTTGTCTCAAATGACGCAGCCAGATCTCGATCAGCGACATAGAAGAGCCTCAAGAACAATTCTGGTTCTTCTGTGCGTCACGGCTTTCCTGGCGCTGATAGCGTATTTAGGCAAGGGCTATTTTCGCCAGCGGTCTAGTAGTTCGATAGATGGCGTGGTTCGAATTACTATCTTTATCTTCGGGTTGGGAGCCGTGGCCCTCCGCCGAACCCGATTCACCACAATGAGGCTTCAAGATATCGGCGCTTTGTCGGGGGCGGCGGGATTACTGGATACACTGCAAAAGACTACCTTACAACTGGCGGTGATTGCGGCTGTAATTGCCGCAATTGGGTTTATAGCAACGATAGCTACCGGAAATGATTTTTATACCTATGGCGGCGGACTTGTAGCCATTGCCGTACTGCTGTACGCCTACCCCACAAAGAGTTCATGGCAGCGGGCCGTGCGTCAGTTTGCCTCAGCACCTGAATCGGGAACCTAAGCTTGGTGTGCTCAGTACCACCCACTTCACCCGTGTGTAGGATCGTTTTCTTACTTGGACCACCTCGACTGGAACACACTCAACCAAATCCTACACACGGCAGTGTGTAGTGCTTTTTAGATCCAGCCTACAAGACGCGCCCCAGCCCCCTTCTCTTTTTCAACAATACCAACTCAGAAGACGGGTGACATTTAGAACCCTCAACTACACCCGTCCTCAATTTCGATGAAGCTTCTGAGTCGCAACGTTGAGATAAAAGAGAGGGGGTGGCGTCCGTCTCGTAGGTTGGATCTAAAAAGCACTACACACTGCCGTGTGTAGGATTATGTTGTTGGTCCGTGTAACAGGTTTTTGACAGAGTCTCTGCCGTGTGCAGAATTTGGTTGAGTGTGTTCCAGTCGATTTGGTTCAAGTAGGAAAGGTTGGCATTTCTTCGCCCTCCTCGTGGCTGCCCAAGACTAGAGCCGGATCTTGTGAAAAGGGGCTAGGCCAAGACCAAAGTACCACCGATGAAGTCGGCGGATTTGGGTTCGGGAGCCCTCAAAAAGCCTCTCAAATTGTTAATAGTTGTTGATCTGAGTTTAAACCTTTGCTACTGTTGCCAGGCCTGGTTCTTTCAAGCTCAGAATTTGCAACGGTTAATGTCGAGTTCCTATGCTTCGCTCAGATTTACAAACCTGCTCCATCAGCGCCTTGTTCGCGGTCTTACTTCTTTCTAGCTTCACGACTGTGTCAGGGCAGGAACCCAGCAGGGAATTAGCTCGCCTTGTTTCCACTTCCGCCGATACTACAGTTCCGCGCCCGCGTGTTGTCGACCGTCCTGCCGATCCTTCTGTAATCTCGCGCTCATCATCAATTGACAACGCAACATCAATCGAGCGCCGCGCTTTTGACCTCACCAATGAGGTTCGGCACCGAAACGGTTTGACTCCTCTCCAGTGGGACCCGGAGCTCTGCCGCATGGCGCGAGTACACTCCGAAAAAATGGCACGTGGTGGTTTCTTCGCCCATGAAACTCCAGAGGGGCACCGCTTGCGCGATCGTGCCCGCTCAAGCGGGATCGGCCGCTTTAAGGTGTTGGCAGAGAACATTGCGTATAATCAAGGCTTCAAAGATCCGGGCGCCTTTGCTGTCGAGCGGTGGCTGATCTCCTCAAAGCATCGTGCAAACATTCTTCATAATGAATTTCAGGCGGCCGCGGTCGGAGTCTTCGTAGCAGACAACGGTGCAGTGTACTTGACACAAGCGTTCATAGCGCGTTAGTAGCTGTGCAGCTGCTGGCGCGCTCGAGCCGGTAGCAGCCAAGTGAACAGCGTATTCACCCTCCCATCCTTCGCCAAAATTAACTGGAACCTCCGCATCCTCGGAAAGCGCCCAGACGGTTATCACGAGGTACGCACCGAGTTACAGACTATCTCTTTACACGATGACCTTTCGATCTCTCCAGGAGATGATCAGGAAATCGTTCTGTCATGCGCTGACCCGCAAATACCGGATGACCGCGAGAATCTGGTAGTTAAGGCGGCAGAGGCGCTACGGACGGCTTACGCCATCAAGCAAGGCGCCCGCATTGTGCTGACGAAGAGGATTCCTGTTCAGGCTGGACTGGGAGGTGGTTCGTCCAACGCCGCAGTGGCTTTGTTAGGACTCTCGCGTTTGTGGAGTCTGCAAATAACGCCCGCTAACTTGTTTCGGATTGCTTCAACGATCGGATCCGATGTGCCGTTCTTTCTTCGAGGAGGGCGAGCACTCGCCACAGGCACTGGAACCAACGTCACTGAGTTAGAGGATCTGCCTCCAAAACACTTGTTGATCGTGAGTCCGACTGTGTTCGTTGCGACTTCCGAAGCTTACGGTTTGCTTAGCGCCACTGCCTTGACATCACGTACACGCGAATCTATTCTTGCTGGTTTCCATGAGCAGGCTCAGACTGATGATTCGCATCAATTAGAGCTGACCAATGATTTTGAGCCAGTGATCTTTGATAGAGAGCCGGAGATTAAGCGCGCTCGAGATGCTCTGCTGCGATGCGGCGCCCAGGCCGCGTTGCTAGCTGGAAGCGGCTCAAGTGTATTTGGTATCTTTGAAGACCCGACAGCGCGAACATGTGCTTTAAGTGAGATTGAGGCGGAAGCCGGATGGCGTATCTACCCCTGTGTTACCATATCGCGACGTAAATACTCTCGCGATGTGAATTCTGTAGGAGATTTGCGCTCTGTCTAATCTGCGATACTGGGGCGTAGCCAAGTGGTAAGGCACCGGTCTTTGGAACCGGCATTCGTAGGTTCGAATCCTCCCGCCCCAGCCATAACCCGTATTGTGTTAGCCCTCAAGACAAATGCAGGTTCTTCTTTGTCTTACTACCCACTTAACCCTAATACAGGAGTCATTCGAGTCAGGCTATGGGCACGACTGGCGGAATAAAGATCTTCTCGGGTAACGCTAACGCAAAATTAGCGGAAGACATTTGTCGCAACCTCGGTTGTGACATGGGAAAAGCGTTTACCGAACGGTTTTCCGATGGTGAGTTTAACTTTCAGATCGATGAGAACGTCCGAGGCGGAGACGTTTTCATAGTTCAACCGACCGGCCCTCCGACAGATGCGCATCTGATGGAGTTGTTGGTAATGCTGGATGCCTTTCGGCGCTCGTCGGCAGAACGCATCACGGCGGTGGTTCCATATTACGGGTACGCGAGATCAGACAAGAAGGACCGGCCGCGCGTACCTATCTCCGCCAAGCTGGTCGCGAATCTAATAACAGTAGCAGGCGCGGATCGGTTGCTAACCATTGACCTGCATGCGGCGCAGATCCAGGGGTTCTTTGATATTCCCGTAGATCACCTTTACGCTGCCCCGGTGATCATTGGTTATTACCAAGACATTCTGTTGCCTAACCTGACTGTGGTGGCTCCAGATACCGGGGGAGCGGAGCGCGCAAGAGCATACGCGAAGAGATTAGACGCAGAGCTGGCCTTGTGCGATAAGCGACGCGAGAAAGCCAACGTCGCCGAAGTAATGAATGTTGTCGGCGACGTGCGCGGTCGCAGTTGTTTGATAGTTGATGATATGTGTGATACGGGCGGCTCTCTGACGAAGGTTGCAAAAGCGTTAAGGGAGGCGGGTGCAGAACGCATTCATGCATGCTTTACGCATCCGGTCTTGTCTGGACGCGCAGTAGAACAGCTGGATGACTCTGAGATAGAGCAGATCATCGTCACAGACACGATTCCGCTGCATGATCACGCGTGCGAATTGAAAAAGATCAAGGTACTTAGTATCGCGCCGCTTCTGGCGAAAGCGATCAAGTCGATCCATGAGGAGACGAGCGTCTCTTCGCTCTTCGTGTGAAGGGCAAACACTGATGGCTTAAAGGAAGACCATCAGCGGGCTGAGCATGACGGTTGAGAATTGCTTCTAGCTTGATAACCAGACGGTTGTTCAGCTAAATCAAGCTACTCGACGGTCATATTTGGGTCGCTGTATCTATGTAAGAGGAGCAGTCATGGCAGAAAACAAAGATATTCATGTCAAGGCGTTGATGCGCGAAGGACGCGGCAAGAATGATGCTCGGCGGGCACGCCGTGAGGGGATGATCCCAGTCACGGTTTACGGAGGCGAAGGGGGCACCCTGTCTGCGCTGGCGCCGCTCCGCGAGCTTGCAGCCCTGCTGCGATCGGAAGCCGGCCGCAACAGCATCTTCACAATTGATATTGAGGGAGCGGGCAGCAGCGAGGTTATGTTCCACGAACGGCAGATTGATCCCGTTCGCGGTCGACTGATTCATGCGGATTTTAAGCGGCTGGTAAAGGGACAAAAGATTGAGGTCACCGTTCCTTTGCATCTCGTTGGTGAGCCGATGGGCGTGCGTGAGCAACAGGGCGTATTAGAGCAGGTCCAGCGCGAGCTCGAGATTCGTTGCGAACCCCGTGAGATTCCTGACGTCATCAACGTCGATGTTTCGCACTTGGCGGTTCACGACGTGCTCCATGTTTCTGACATACCGGTGGCAGCCAATATTGAGATTCTCGATGATCCGGAGACAGTGATTGCAACTGTTGGAATCATTCGCGAAGAAGAGGTGGCACCGGCGGCACCAGTTGAAGGTGAGGCGCCCGCCGAGCCCGAGGTAATTGGCAAGGGTAAGAAGGAAGAGGAAGAGGGCAGCGAAGAAAAATGACGGCGGTTGGTTTTTACCCATGCGTCTTATCGTAGGACTCGGCAATCCTGGCGTAGAGTACGAGTGGTCGCGACATAATTTGGGTTTTCTGCTGATTGACAATTTGGCGCGCGGGGTGGGCATCAACGTCACGCGCAAGGAATGCCACGCGCTCGTTGGTAAAGGTGTTCTTGAGGACGTTGAGGTGAAGCTCGCAAAACCGCAGACCTTCATGAACCTGAGCGGCGATGCTGTGACCTGCCTGACGCGCAAACATCACCTCGAAGAACCGGGTGAGAAACTGATCGTCATTACAGATGATCTCGCTCTGCCGTTTGGAATGATCCGAATTCGGGTCAGGGGATCCGCGGGGGGACATAACGGTCTTAAATCAATCATAGCCAGCCTGGGCACAACAGAGTTTGTCAGACTAAGAATTGGGATTCAGCCAGAACACCCTATTTCCGATACGAGACGGTTTGTATTGGATTCCATCCCGCGGGCTCAGCGCAATCAGGTGGAAGCGATCATCAACCGGAGTGCAGACGCAGTTCGCGCTATCGTTCGTGAAGGCGTCTTGAAAGCGATGAACCTGTTTAATTGACAATTGCAAATTGACGATTTCCAATTGCCGACAAGTGAGAGTTGACTATTCCCAGTGATTAACGACCAATTTGCAGTCGTCAATCCCTTAACGGAGGTGCATTTGAATAATCAAAGACAATATGAAGTGGTCTTTATCGTTGACCCTAGTGCGGATGACGATGAAGTAACGCGCCTTACTGATAGCCTGAAACAAATAGCGACGGATCAGGGAGGTGTAGTAACCAAAGCCGAGAATATGGGGCGCCGGCAACTGGCCTATGAGATTCTCCACAAGACCGAGGGTAGCTTTGTTTTGCTGGAGATCGAGGGCTCAGGTTGGGAAATCGCCGAGCTTGAACGGCGCATGCGGGTCAATGACCGCATCCTGCGTTACATCACCGTTCGTGTCGATGAAGATCGACGACGCGCAGAGAAGTTCAAGTCAAAACGTGCGCGTAAGGCCGATAAACATCCGTCAAATACTCAGCGGCAATCTCAACCTACGCCTGAACTTGTCGCAGAGGAGAATTACGAAAGCTAATGGTCGGCAATAGTGTGGGGAACAAATACCCCGCAACCGCTCACCATTAATTTTCACGAGATCAGGAGAATCTATGTCAACAAATTACGAAGAGCGCGGGCGCGGCTACAACGGTGAGGACGATCTGGATCGAGGTCGCCCTATGCAAGGGCGTGGGGGTGGACGACGGATGCACCGGCGTCGCATTTGCAGATTTTGCATTGAGAAAGTCGATATCATCGATTTTAAGGATGTAAGACTGCTGGGTAACTACATTCCCGAGCGAGGCAAAATTCTGCCGCGCCGAATCTCAGGGAACTGCGCCACGCACCAACGCATGCTCGCCGAAGCTATCAAACGAGCTCGCAACATAGCGTTGCTGCCATACACCACGGATTAAGGAGCGTAGAATGGCACATACAAAGATACTGTTACGGGAGGACGTGGATGACCTCGGCGCTCGCGGTGAGATCGTGAGGGTAAGAGCAGGGTACGCGCGCAACTACCTTCTACCACGGCGTCTTGCTGTGGAAGCTACAGCGAGCAATGTTAAGCAAATTGAACAAGAGCGAGCTGCCCTATTGAAGAAAGAGGCAAGTGAGAAGGCGTCCGCCGAAGCGAGAGCCGAACAGATGAGATCGGTCGTGCTGAACTTCGAACGAAAGGCTGGTGAGCAAGGCGCCCTCTATGGATCCGTTACCTCGATGGATATTGCTGAAGCCTTGCAAGAGCGCGGCTACGAAGTTGACCGTCATCGAATTCATCTGCGTGAACCCTTAAAGCGCTTAGGCGATTTCACCGTGCCCCTCCGTTTGCACCGCGAGGTGACAATTGATCTGCACGTTAAGGTCTCACCGGAGGGCGACGTAATTGTCGGCCACCTGACCCCAGACCAAGAGGCGGAGCTGAACAAGGCAGAAGCCGAAGCGGCTCCGGATTCCACTGAGGATGCGCAATGATCTCCTCGAGATAAAACAGCGCTTGTCCGATCCCAACATGTCCGACCGGATAAGCGCTGTAGTATAGTGCCAGCGCTGCAAACCTAATATTTGCGGCGCCTTTTTTTATCCAAAATTCATCTAAACTGACAGTCAATATTCATCCATTATGGCTAGTCCCGATCCTATTCGAGAGTTCGAACGATCTTTACCCAATAGTAGCGAAGCTGAACGTGCAATCCTCGGCGGCGTCCTGCTCGACAATGCGTTGATTAGTCAGGCGGTTGAACTCTTGCGAAACGAGGATTTCTACGTGCCGTCGCATCGACGCGTATTTGCAGCGATGATTGCGCTCTTCGAACGCGGTGCTGAAATCAACCCGATTCTGATTGGCGAAGAATTAAAGAAGGACAATGCGTTGGAGTCGGTAGGCGGTATCAGCTTCATCACCAACCTGACTTACGGTCTACCGCATTCAACCAATATAGCCAACTACGCAAGAGTCGTGCGTGGTAAGTCGATGCTGCGTCAACTCATTCGAGCAGCTAACAAGATCACTCAGGAAGCACTCGAACAGGAAGACGAACCAGAAATCATTCTCGATCACGCTGAGCACGCAATATTCGAGTTGGCGGACGAGCGTATCCGTCAGGGGTTTGTCCACGTAAAACCAGTAGCTGAGCAACTGCTGGAGAAGATCCAGGAGATGGAGGGTCGCGCAGCGTTGTTGACCGGTTTGACCACCGGTTTCGCAGACCTGGATAAGATGACTTCCGGACTGCAACGCTCTGAGCTTGTCATTCTCGCCGCCCGACCCTCGATGGGTAAAACAAGCCTTGCCTTGATGCTTGCCGAAAACGCTGGCATAAACGCCGGCGCTGTGGTGGGTATCTTCTCCCTGGAGATGTCCAAAGAGGCCCTGGTCATGAGGATGCTATGTTCGCAGGGCAATATCGATGCGCAACGGTTTCGCAACGGATTTCTTTCAAGACCTGAGTGGGCGCAGATTG
>Ga0209431_10000724_pt1 | contig 27516 bp, 38 predicted proteins | sample RifCSP13_3_FD_184021 | JGI IMG/M metagenome (GOLD analysis project Ga0209431, IMG submission 184021) | Soil microbial communities from Rifle, Colorado - Rifle CSP2_sed 13_3 (SPAdes) (version 2) | ecosystem: Environmental > Terrestrial > Deep subsurface > Rock core/Sediment | place: Rifle...
TGGGGGTGGAAGTGGGCTTGATGGTGGGGCTGGGGGAGGGGGTGGTGGTTGGGGAAGGTTCGACTGGAGTGGGAGCGGGGGAGGGTTCGGCTGTTTCGGTGGCGGGAGAGTTTTTGGTGGCAAACCAGTAGGCCGTGAAGCCTAGAATGGCCAGGGTTAAGAGAGAGCCCAGGACAATCAAAAGAGTTTTGCGGTTGGACATGCTTTTTAAATTATAAGCCCGAGGTCAAGCTCGTACGCGGCGGGGGAAACGAGCGAAACACGGTCTTTCGTCTAGGTGCCAGAACTTGGACGTACGGACTGTACTCGAGGTAGAATTGAGTTGTCAGGCCGAGGGCGATGGCCGCGGTTTCGATGAGAGGGGAGAAGACCTCGCAAGTATCAAGGCGACCGGGTACGATTAGGCTGGGGAGCTCGGCCGGCTTTGAGATGGGAGCGCCGGTATTGTCAAGGTGAATAAGGCCAGCGGAAAGGTTGCAGAGAAGAAGGCTGGCGGCAGAGCTTAGGCCGACACCGGCGTCGTGACAAGCTGGCTGGTCATCGACTTGGGGTAATTGGATGGAGATCGGCCCCGGAGGCTATGAACTTGTGTTGGGCGTGTGAGGGGCCAACCGCGACTTTTTCGCCCACTCGGACAAACTTAATGTCCAGATGTCCTGCCATAATATCGGCCATAAGTTGGGGGGTGAGGATTTCGGAAGTATTGAGAGTGGCCATGACTTAATTGTACTCTAGGGCGAGCGACGGAGCCTCTTAATTAATTTTCTGATGTCCCTCACGCCTTGTCTGAGTTCCAACTCGAGATAGGCTAATATTTCGAAGGCTGACTCGGGATGAAGTATTTTGCTGATGTGCCATCAATCGCCCCAACTGCGAAACGCTTTTCTAATCGCTTGGTCGCGGTGTTTCATAGACCACGAATCGTAGATCGTGAGTGGGGCCGGGTTGGCTGGTTCGGGAACCGGGGCGGGCGGAGCAGGTTCGTGCTTGGGGAGATCCCTGTTGGAAGTGTGATGGTTCCTTTGCAGTCGTTTGGCTATGGGCTTGTTTACCACTAAGTCTTCAAGATACTCGAGGGCCTTGGGATGGTTCGGCCATTTTGGCAACTCTGCCTGATTGATGTGAATGATGTTTTTTCCAGCGGCGGACTCGATGGTCACAACTCCTCTGACCATTTCGGGGTGGTGTTGAGACAATTTTCTTAAGTAGTCACTCACAGACTGCAGTTGTCGTTTTTCCAGCTCACGCTGCTCGGTGCCAAAATGCAGTTTGGACTCCTCGGTAGGAAGGCTGTCTTTCATGGTTTCTCGCAGCTGGTCGAGAGGGCCAAACCGGCTTTTGACATCTTCTGGATAGTTGTCAAGCGTTGTGAAGGCGCTGGCAATGGCTTGGGTGAGATCAGGTTCTTTATAACGGCCGCTGGCTTTGGCCGCCAGGTACCACGCACCGAGGGCGATTTCCCAACTTCCACAAGTGTATAGTTTGGCGCTTCTTGGAGTCTCGGTTGTATTGGTTTCTACCAGCATAGCAGGTATTATATTATGGGCTGAAGTGATTCCCAAATACTACTTCAAATTACAGTTCGCAATTATAGGGGACTTGATGGTTTATGTTTTGCCTCCTTAGAAGTTGTTGCGCTGGGGAGTTGGGAACGTCTTGAATTTATGAACGCCAAGACAAGTTCGGGAGTGGCTTGGGCAAGATTTCTCAAATCGCATTGAATAGTACAATCTGGAGGACAGGCCTTTAGCTTTTCTTGCGCATTCTCAATCGATTCTTGTGCCGCTTCGGTTTCTAACTGGTTTTCCTCTCTAAAAAACGTTATCCCTACCATGGCTCGGCGAGATTCTGGATTTGGACAGACCGCGATAATATCGAACCTATTGTTGTGCTGCTCACCATTGAAGACAGGCATTTAATGATTATACAGAAGTAGGGGTAGCTGTCAATACTATAGGATGGGCTGTAGACTCATGTAAACTGTGTGGGAGCCTGGTATGCTCAAATTTGAGGGTTCCTTCAAGTGGATTTTTTATAGAACGGGTGTAATATTTGGATATGTCTAGGGTGAATACTATTCAAATAATTACGGACATAGTTGACCAAAGTTATAACGAGATGTATGCGATTATGCGAGGGGTGGCCGATAGAATTACGGATGAGCAGGTAGATTTTGCTCCCTTAGTACCTGTTACTGGGATGTCGATTACTCATGGAGCTTTTCTAACCAGGCTTATGGCAAAATCGTACCTATCGCCGGTTGTGATGTTCACAAATGTTGCTCCACATCAGACACATAAAACTGACATAATTGCGAAGATAACAGGAAAAGACATGATAGTAATGGGTTCAAATAACGGTTGTTTTGATTGGATTAACAGAGATTTCGGGTTTGACTATCTTGCTGAAGTAACTGTCAAAAAACCATTTGTCATTAATGGCGAGATTATCTATTTACCAGGAGAAGATCCGCCTGCTGATTATGATAATAGGTTCGATAAGGATGCTATTCATAAAACTTTTGGAGCACATGTTATTTATGGGCCGATAGCTGTTGGCCTTGCTCTTGGAGTGGACTATGAAAAATTTGGGGAAGATAGAGATAAAGACTTTGTAGTGCCGCTAGACATCATGGAAGGGGAAATAGTTCATATTGATAACTATGGAAATTTAAAGATTTATGGTAAGTTAGAAGCTAAGCCGGGCTCAACGATTAAGATTTTTGCTAAAGGCGGGTTATTGGCTCAAGCGGAATACGTGACAGGTAGAATGATGAGTAGTCCCACCGGTACTTTTGTAATTTATCCCAGTACTTCGTTGCCGCATATGATAGACGTTGCTCTAATTAGAGGAAATGCTGCGATGAGACTGGGATTGGCGATTGGAGATGTGTTAACTTATCGAGTGGCTTAAGCTGGATTCGGTGGTGGGCAGGCCTTATTGGACGTAATTAGGAACGCCTGGGTGAACCTAAATAGCTTTGATTTTGGGATGGAGGGTGTGGGGAGGTTAAGAAATGCGGATTTCCAGTTTGGAATTAAGGGCTGAGGCAAGTTTTTTGAGAAATTGGAGAGTGGGGTTGGCACGACCGATTTCCAAGCGGGAGATAACCGATTGCTTCGTACCAATTTTTTGAGCCAGCCGAGTTTGAGTGTAGCCTTTCTTTTTTCTGACTGCAATTAAAGCGTTGATGAGTTCGAACTCGGGTTGGAGTTTGTCGTATTCGGCTTTTAGTTTAGGATTTTTGAGCGCCTGTGTTTTGTAATCGTTAAAGTCGACGTGGTTCATATTACTTATATGCTATATTAGTTTGGCTTTTCTGTCAAGGGCAGTCTGGATTTCTTTGAGGGGTGTTTTCTGGGTTTGTTTCTTGAAGGCGTGTAGTAAATGGTAAGTTCCTTGATAGTTGGCGAACAAGATCCTGACTGCGGTTTGGCCGGATGTGCGTAGTTCGTGTAGCCCCGAAGTCAGCGTGGGTTTGTCTAAGCTGTCGAGGAAGTCTTTAACTGGCGAATCGCCTCTGGCTGTCGTAAACAACTTGACGGAGAAAGTCACAGGGTCAGTTTAGCATTATTGGCAGCCCTGGATGCGGTAGTCCTGAGCACTTCGGCAGGCTCAGTGTAAACTTTATCGAAGGATTCGAACCTTTTACGCACAAATCTAATTGGGCTTTAATAACTGAGTTAGAATGGTAGAGTGAAGAAGGTCATCTCCGAAAACTGGCAGGAAATTGTTAAGGTCGTTATTTTAGTGTTTGTACTTTCGTTCGTGTCGGTGCTGGTATCCAATTGGCTCAGAACTGATGTTATCCAAGAAAGGGTTGAGGATTTAGGAGCATTAGGGCCGCTGGTAGTAATCCTGTATGTGACAGTATCACATGTATTTGCCCCACTTGCCGGGACCCCGGGAATTATTGTTGCCTTGTCTGTTTTTGGACCAGTAAAAGCATGGGTCTACATTTACATTGCTTCAAACTTGAGCGCAGCTATAAATTTTTACATTGCTCGGAAGTTGGGGAGGGATTGGGTAATCAAACTGGCTGGGAAAAACTCCATTAGCAAAATTGATAGGTTCGTGACCATTATGGGTACTCGTTTATTAGTAGCGGCCAGGCTGTTCGGTTTTCCCTTATACGAATTTATTTCATATGCCGCAGGTCTAACTAACATCTCTTTTAGAAAATATATGATTATTACCGCCCTAATAAGTCCGATTCCAGGTACCATTATGACGATCTATGCCTATAATTCCCTCAGCTCCCCTTGGATGATGGCGTCCATGATGGGGATACTTATAGGTGTAGGTGCTTTGTTCTCTTGGTATACAGTCAGGCTCTACTTGATCTCTCAAAACACCAAGTAGTTTGCAGGCGCTGGTGGACTATGTGGGAACCTATTACTTTAGTTTTCGAAGATGTCACTCTCTAGAGATTTAGCAAGTCTGAGTAGGTAATTCTCCATTTCTTTTTGGTCAAAGGGCACTAACATTCGTGGCAGGTCTTTAACTGTCACAACCTTGGCTAAATTTTCTCCCATTTGAAGAGGATTTATGTCCCAGTCAAATTTAATTTTGGCAAGACTAATTAGTCGAGGGAGGGATAGCTCCCATTTCTTGTCTTTTAGGAGAAAATATAAGTCAATAAAATCCCGAGATCTGGGTTTGACTGAGATAGTGTGGACTTTATTGACAGCTATGTCCTCAACACTATCAATTGCAATCTTCCCCCATTTTTTACTAGTGTTTATGCGTGGAAAGGGATAATAGTTGAAGTCGACTTTTAGCTGACTGTTGTCAGGAAGACCGAAGACAAATGTGTGTAATCCCAAAAATCTAGTATAACTGATACCTTTGGCCCCTAACTTAGCTCCAGACATGCCAATGAAGTCTTTTATGCTAGGTAGATGAATTTCTCCTTTATCTGTGAATAGATCAATATCTTCAGAGTCTCGATGGTGTAAATAGATTTCGGAGAGAACTGTACCACCTGTCCAATAATATTTTCTGGTTAAATAGTTTTCGGCTTGGACAAGGTCCAAAAATCGTCGTTGAATTGGAGTGAGGATGGTTTTTTGTCCCATAGGAGATATTGTAAGTATACAGCTTTGTGCGGGTCTAATTGGGCTTTGATTTTTGGCCAAGCAGCAATGACCTCTTTTTTGTCTAATTTCTCGCCGTCTAGACCATAATTGATAAGCTGAGTTAGCCTCCAAAGTCTGTATTCTTGAGGATTTTTATTCTTGAAATCCTTTTCGTCTGTAGACCAGTTAATCACGGTTTCATTATATCATTTTCGAGTTTGTTTTATGGGTTCGATTCGAGGCTATTTTGCAGCCCTGGATGGAAAGTATTCGAACCTATTACGCTCAAAATCTAGTATTTCTAGCATAAGTTTGCGTCTAGGTGGGCAACCTTGCTATAATTCCCTCAGTGAACAGCTAAACACCATAACCCTGTGGCCATAAAAGGCGGGTTTTGCGTGCTTCTGTTCTTTTTTTGTGGTTATAAGTATATGAATATTCAAATTTCTCATCTATCAAAGTCATTTGGAGGCCAAGAGGTTCTCAAGGATGTCTCGTTTGCTGTAAGCGAAGGCGAGAAGGTGGCTTTGTTGGGCAAGAATGGTTCTGGTAAGTCTACTTTGTTTAAGATCCTGATGGGCGAAGAGGTGCCGGATTTAGGGCATGTAGCAATTAGTCCAAAGACTGTACAGATAGGATACGTGCCTCAAGTCATAGATGACGCTGACCCGTTATCAAGTGGCCAGAAGCTTAAGAAGAGACTCCGAGAGATACTTTCATCCAAACCGGATGCGCTGCTTTTGGATGAGCCTACCAACCATTTGGATTGGCGAGGGATGGAATGGCTGGAAAGGGTAGTGCAATCGTTTCCCGGACCGGTGCTAATAGTGTCACATGATAGGTATTTTTTGGATAAGGTGGTGGACAAAGTTTTGGAGTTGGACCATGGCGAGATTAAAGTATACGGCGGTAGCTATTCCTTGTACAAAAAACAAAAACAGACCGAGCGAGAATCATACCTGCGGAGTTATGAGAAGCAACAAAAACAGATGCAGAAGTTGCAAGCAGATTTGGTTGAGAAACGGCAAACTGTTCAAAAAAGTAACACTAAAGCGGCACCTACGAGAGATAAGGATAAATTCGCTGCCTATTTCTTTGCTAACCGTGTGGGGCGTAAATTTGGGAAGCAGATTCAGGCTTTGGAAAGCAGGTTGGGGAACATGGATAAAATTGACAAACCAGAGCCGAATTGGGAGCTAAAAGCATTATTTAAGCCTAAACGGGAAAGTAGCCAGGCGGTGGTCCAGGTTAAGTTGGTGAGTTATAAAAATGTTCTCAATAGCGTTTCGTTGACTATTCAAAGAGGGCAGCGGGTGGCTTTGATTGGGGATAACGGAAGTGGTAAGACGACCCTGGTCAAATTGATTTTAGGCCAGTTGAATCCAGACAGCAGGGAGATAAGTTTGGGAAATGGTGTTCAGATTGGATATCTGAGTCAGGAACACCAGGAGTTGGAGTCTGACAGGATAGTATTGGATGAGCTGACAAGTGAATATATTGACAAAACCGAGAGCTATAAACTCCTGCGGCGGTTTTTATTGCCACCTGAGAAGATTAACCAGCCCGTCAGGTTTTTGAGTAGTGGCGAGAAGGCGAAGTTACTCCTGGCCAAGATTATGACTTCCGGCGCCAATTTTATTATTTTGGATGAGCCTACCAATCATTTGGATATTCCATCGCGGGAGGCAATTGAGGAGGCGTTGGCAAATTATCCAGGTACGCTTTTGGTCATTTCCCATGACCGATACTTTTTAGATAATATAGGAGTAGAGAGGTTTTTGTTAATTGACCAAGGGAAGATCACGGAGACATGAGGAACTTTGAAAAAAACAGAAAATTGATCCTAAGTAAGTTGGAAATAGGCGAAAAGGATTTTTTGGGGAAGGGAGTGGAGTCTTTTGTTTACGGTTATGGCGAAAACCAAGTAGTGAGGATACTAAAAGAAGGTAACCCCAAATACCTGCGAAGTCTTAGAGAACTTCAAGAATCAATATCGAGGAGCGATTTGCCAGTAAAAACCTCCTTAATAACAGATGTTGGTGAGTTAAATGGAACGACATATACGGTAGAGAGGAGAATGGAGGGGCAAAATCTGTCTAAGATATTTGATACATATAGCAGCGAACAGAAAGAAACCGTTTTACGGCAGTATTTTGACTTGCCTATCGAATTAACTAAAGTAGATGTGGAGGGATTTGAGTTTGGACAGATGGTGGATACGAAAGACAAGGTCTCTGCCAATGGCTGGCAGACTTTTTTATTAAAAAAAGTTAAGCAAAAGACTGATTTAGTGAGAGAGCAATTAGAAAAGGACGTGCTGGGTTTTGAAGGTAAACTGGGAGTGTTCACAAGACTCGTAGATACAAAACTCGGTGGTGTGGAGAAAAATCTGGTTCATGGGGATTATTTTTATGACAACGTTATGGCTAACCGTGAGGCTAGAATTACAGGAATACTGGATTTTAGTGGGTGGACAACTGTTGTTGGTGACTTTAGATTGGACGTGTGCGGGGCGATAATTTTTCTTGAGCATAGTGAGAAGTTTGTTAAGTACCAGCAGTTATTAACTGAGATTGCAAAGTCGAGATATGGAGAGGATATCGTATGGTTTATTGACTTTTACCGGATATACTACAGCCTATTTTTATCTGACAGTTACCTTTATTTAAGGCCATTATATGATTGGTGCGTGAAGAACTTGAATGATGAGAATCTTTGGAGAAGGGTTGGGTAACCCGTTATGTTTCTAGTTTAGGTTCGAACTTCCGTTCAGCCATAGCCAGTTTTGGAGGATTTTTGAGGCTAAATTTACCGAGAAGTCCTGGATGGAAGGTATGTGCGTGGTTCGGCAAGCTCACCACTCCTGTATCTGCGATATCAGAACGAACCTAATTACGCACAAATCTGATTGGAAGGGGCTGGTGGATTATGTGAGAATCTACTTCTTCTTTTTTAGTCGTCTAAAAAAAACTACTGAGCTTACGGCGATAACTATAGGTAGGAGTATATAGAGTAAAAGATTAAAAAACTCGTTGTAAGGTGTATTGCCACCGCACGCCCATATTTTTAGGTAGTTTCGACCAGCGCCAATAAGGCAGTCCTGTTGAAGTGTTAGTTCGGGAGGCATCGTTCTAATATACACTTTTTGCAGGCCTTGGTGGACTATGTGGGAACGTGGTTTGTAACAAATTGGAGATTGGCATTGGAGTAAAATTAGTTAATGGGTGATGTAGAAGTAACCAAGCAAGCATACGCTAAGATTTTTCAGAATTACGCTTCGAGAAACTCGGACTTGAATGAAGTCGTCAGAAGGATGCTAGATCGGTTTATCTCGTTGCTTTCTGGTGAGAAGGTATTAGATGTTGGGTGTGCAAACGGCCGGGAGTCAAAATACCTGTTTGAACATAGCTTGGATGTGACGGGGTGTGACATTTCAGAAGAATTTATCCAACTTGCCAGAGAGAACTGTCCGGGATGTGAGTTTGTTGTGTCTGATATGCGTATGCTGGGTAAGGGAGAAAAATATGACGGACTGTGGGTATCTGCATCGTTCTTGCACGTTCCGAAATCTGACGCCCGGGCAACGTTGGAAGGTTTTTTCGAATTGTTAAACCCAGGCGGGGTAATGTATGTTTCGGTTATGAAAGGGGATTTCGACGGCTTGCGGCCAAACGTTGCCTTGAATTGGCCTGAGAGACATTTTTCAGACTATGGCGAAAATGAGATCGAGGGCCTGCTGGAAGGGGCAGGTTTCACTGTTATTGAAAACGAGTCGGTTAAGACTGAGTGGGGATCAACCTTCCTGCATCTGTTTTGTAAGAAGAGCTAGGGTGGGGTTACGTTCTTATTTTGGGTATTTTGCAGGGGCGGGAGGAATCGGACCTCCATTAACGGTTTTGGAGACCGTCGTCCTGCCGTTGAACGACGCCCCTACGGCCTAATTTTAACACGCTGGAAGTGGGGATTGCTTTGAAGGAAGAAAGGGGGTATAAGAAATTAAGGTGCCGGTTTCTGTAGCAGAAATAAGGGAGTATTTGGCCACGTTGGATGGAGGGGCGGGTCCGGTGGACGAGAAACTGAGAGAGATTTTGATGGGAGGGAGGAGGTCGATCGAAGGAGCAATTGGGATGGTGAACGCTGAAGCAGATTTGGTGGGGACGTGGGGAATAGACGTGCAGGATAGAGGCGGGGGAGAAGCAAAAATGGTTAGGGATGATACGGGTCAATGGTGGATTGAAAATAGGTCTGGAAGATTTGAGTTGGATCATCCTTTGTGGGCGGCGGCGTTTTGGTTGGCGAGTACGGGTTGACTGGTGCCGTTTTTTGGGATATAAAGAAGCGAGTATGCCGATGGGGAAGTTTAAAAAGACCTTGGGGTATGTGACAAATCTAGGTGGAGGCGGAGATGAGCTGGATAGAATGGTAGCGTTTCTGGTAAATAGTTATCAGGATGCCAATCGGGTGAGGAAGGCTCTGGACGAGCGGTTCAACAAAGGTGCCGAGTTTGTGGTGGGGATGGATCGGGGCGGGAGGCTGGTTAAGATCAAACGGGTGATGGAATATGGCAAGAGGAAATATTTGGTCGAAGGGACGGACGGACAGTGGCATGAGCCGGAGGAAAAAGTGTGGGCGATGGCGATGTTTGAGCTGGGAAGAAGCAATAAGGTTACTTAAGTTTTGAGGATTCCCCCGCCTGCAAAAGCTGATGCTTTAGCATTTGCGGGCAGGTTGAGTTATTTCAGTTTGCTCGTTTCTTTGTGTAACGTGTGCTTTTTACAGCGGCGGCAGTACTTCTTTAACTCGATTTTATCCGGAGTGTTGACTTTGTTTTTTTCGGTGATGTAGTTTTGAGACTTACAGACCGAACAGATTAGAGCGAAAGCCTGACGGGCGCCTTTTTTGGCCATAGGTTGATTTTAAGGGATATATCGGTGCGACGCAATGATTACAGAACGACTTGATCCGGATTGACTGGAAGCGGGGAGGTGGAAGCGGGGGAAGACGGGGCTGGCTGAGCGGGCATAGATGGCATGGGGGGCATTGATGGCATTGTTGGAACATCGGCCATTGGAGCGGCTGTAGGGGGCATGGGCGGGGTCGTATTGGGCATGGTGGAAGGTCCGGCTGGTTCGGGGACAGGTGAGGGCGCGGTGGCGGGTGAGGCTGGAGCAGACATATCCATGTTCATGTCCGACATAGTCATGTCTACGGGAAGAGTCTGGGGCTGGTTCTCATTGCCGCAGTGTTCGCAAACCCAAACTTTGCGGCCGTCGGCCAATGTTACTTCGCCGCAGTTGTCGCATTTGAGATTGGCCGAGTTGGGATCCATGCAGTAATGCTACCTTATGATTGATAATTGAGTCAAGAGGAAGAAATATTGGAGCCTGGGGGGAGAATTGGACTCCCGACTTCATTCTTACCAAGAATGCGTTCTGCCACTGAACTACCCAGGCGGCTTTGGAAAATTTTACACTATTCCCAAGATTGGAAGTGGTCTCGTTGCGCCTGGAACCAGTCGGCATCTTCCTCCTGAAGCCTGGTCTGCAGCTCATCTTCAAGCAGTTCTTCGGGGGTGACGGCCCAGACGCCATTTTTGAATACCCAAGCTAGGTTCCCGGGCTCTACGTCTGACTTGGCTAAGTCTTTTAATTCTTCGAACAGGGCCATTCTGTGGGGATCGTCTTTGGGGTCATGTTTTCGTAAGATGCTAAGGACGGCTTCGAATCGGGAAAAACGTTGGGGATCACGGAAAATTAAATAATTTGGATTGATCTGATCAAGGTAGGTGTCTACATATACAGCTACAACCGGAGGGGCGGTTTTACTGGGAGGAGCGTTGACCGCGTCAATCACTTTTTCGACACTCTTAACGGTTTGGACTTGGCTCTCGTCCAGGAGTTCTTCCAGCAGAAAAGCGGCCGATTTGACAATCAAGCGGGCTTTCCCGGCTGATATTGGTTTTCCACTCCGATCGATCAAAGTTATAGTGCCATCTGGGTTTTTTCTGGCTCCGGTTTTTACATCTTTACCGAGTGCGTAATCGAGGAAAAAAAACTGGCCGCTTCGTTTGTCGGCGGTTTGCTCGATTAGTTCTTCTGCTTTTCTGGCTGTAATTTCTGATCGGTAGTCTGTGTATCCGGTTATATAACTGAGTGGGGCTACCCCGGCTCGGTTGAAGGCGGCCATGGCAAGAGCTATGGGGATGTAATCAGCATGTTGGGGATTGAAGGTTATTTTGTGCTCATTTGCGGCCGCTTGGATTGTAATATCGATTTGGGGATTAGTCTCGTTGAGGTCTGACATGATGCTTGATTTTAGCATGTTTGGAGAAAGAGGGGGGAAGTGGGATTAGGGGCAGGTGCCGGGACCAGGATGACGGTCCGGCACAGCCGGACACTGAATCCTGCTCTTTGTGCCGGGACCAGGATTCGAACCTGGGAAGCCCGAAGGCATCAGATTTACAGTCTGACCTCGTAGACCACTTGAGTATCCCGGCGTGGGGTGATTTTACATTATTTTGGAGCCATCCCGGGGGATCGGACCCCGAACCTACGGTTTACAAAACCGTTGCTCTACCATTGAGCTAGGATGGCGTCAATGTAATTTTAGCACCAAAAATCCCGCCAATGAGGAAGCGGGGGGTTTTCCCCAAGTCCAAGTTAGGTGGGCAAGCTGCCTTGCAACACATCTGAAGCAAGAACTTTCCCGAAAGTTTGAACTTTCGGAACATTGCGCAAGCCCGACTCGGGAAAAATAGTCGAGGAAAATGTCCTCCGCTATCCTTCTTAGCAGGACACTTTAATTATACCAGGGAGTCAAGTGGGTTTTTTGGCTTTACTTACCCTTGAGATTCCGTAACGCATGTTGAGCCATTGCTTCCTTATGTGCGGAGGGTGTGACATATAATTTTGGCTGGGTTCCCAGAGAGGCCTGGACGTGAGCCGCTCTTCTTTCTTCCAGGCCGACGCCTGTTGTCGATTGACCTCTGGTATCGGGACCAGTCTGATGGAGTTGGGCTGAGGCGACTTCGGCTATTGTTGGTGGTCTGGCGGGGTCTCCACCGCCCCTTAAGAGGGTCGATCTAATTTGTTCCAGTGCAGTTTCGGCTTGTACCGCTTCGGCGGCCTTTGGTAACGAGGCTTGTCTGCCACGCAGTTGGTCTATTGCAATTTTAGCAGTATTTTCGTCGAGGGGGAGGGGTTCGCTTGGGGCGCCAGGGCGGTTGAACATAGAAAGATAGTAACAGGTTAGTTGGGGAGAAGTAAAGAGAGGAAGAGGCGGGAGAGGGGGGAGATGATGAGGGACGCGATAGAGTGGCCGCCAAAGAGGGGGAACAGGATTAAGAGTAAGAGAAGAAGATTGTTTCGGTTTTTCCAGGGGTTGGTGCGCAGGAATATTTTGGAGCCGTCAAGAGGGGGGACGGGGAGGAGGTTAAATAAAGCTAGGTTAATATTTAGGGCGATCAGGGAGTAGCTGATAGCTGTTAGCTGATAGGGAGGGGGAACAAGGCGGAAGAGAAAAGACAGAAGGACGGCCAGGAGAATATTGGAGGCGGGGCCGGCGAGGGCGATTAAAGCCGTGTCGCGGCGGGGATTTTGGAGATTGTAGGGGTCAAAGGGGGCGGGTTTGCCCCAGCCGAAAGCTCCGGTGACCAGAATGACCAGGGTGCCTAAGGGATCGAGGTGGGCGATGGGATTTAGGGTGAGGCGGCCCAAAGCCCTGGGGGTGGGGTCGCCAAGTCTATCTGCCATGAAGCAGTGGGCGGCTTCGTGAATGCCGATGGCGATGATAATGCCGCCAAAGATTAAGGCAAAAGCCGGGGGGCTGGTGAAGAGAAGGTCGAGCATGTTAGAATTGTACATCATATGGCATATAGGTGTGACAATTGCGGGAGGCGGACCCAGTACGGGCAAACCGGCCGGCATGGTCGGGGAGTGGCCGGGGGCAGGTGGAAAAAGCGGGCGCCAAAGACTAAGAGAGTGTTCCGGCCTAATTTGCACAAATACATGGGCGTGAAGTTGTGTACGAAGTGCTTAAGGAAGGTCAAAAACCTGCCTGTCGGCAGGCGGGTCAAAAGTGAGGTTAGGGTTTCTGCGGCGGCTGCGGCGGCTTGAGTTTACCTTCGATGCAGGTAGAAAAATCGGCGAGTGTTTCAGATGATTTGGCACAGTCCTGGACGGCTTGGGTTTCCTTGGGGTCGAGTCCCGGAGGAAGATGTTTTGGGAGATCAGCTCGGAAGGAGGGATAGGGCGGCCGGTTTACAGTAAGGTTGCCAATGAGTTTGTTTACTTCAACTAGGGACATATGTTTGAGGTTTGTGGCCTGCGTATTGTACCAAAACTGGATTTAAGGATACAAGTTTGACTCTGGAGCCGGACGGGTCGATAGACCAAATTCCCGGCCAACCTGCGAATCCACGATGCATTCGATAGAGCTGATTGCTGGCAGCTTTTAGCTGATAGTTAAATTCTTTCCAGGGTAAGAACCCGGATTGGCGGGTGAGTTTTTTGGTGTAGGTGGCGAGAGAGTCGTCTTGAATCTTTAGTTTACAATTTTTAAATTCCAAATAATTTTCAATGAACAACTCTGCGCCTTTGGCGAATAAACGGTTGCCAAGGGTGAGCCAGGTGTCGTCGGGATGGATGGTGTCTTTGGCGACGGCGACGATGGGACCATGATCCATTAATGCGTCAAGTTGAATGATGGTGACACCCGTGTCTGTAATTCCATCTAGAATTTGCTGCTGAAGGGGTGAGGGGCCGCGATATTTAGGAAGGAGGGAGGGGTGGATGTTATAGATTCGTCCGTGAAAGAGGTTTAGAACGGATTGGGGGATGATTTTACCGTAAGCGGCGACTAAACCTAATGAATTTGAAGTTTGAAATTTAAAATTTGAAATTAAATCGCCCAATGATTCGATGACTAAAATATTGTGCTGTTGAGCGAGAGCTTTGACGGGGTTGGGGGTGAGTTTCAGGTGCCGGCCGGCGGGCTGATCTGGAGTGGTGACAATTGCAGAGCGGGAGAGTTGAAGAGTTGAAGAGTTTAAGATTTTTTCGAGGACTATGACGGAGAAGGGTGAGGAGCCGAAAAGGACGAGAGAGTTCATGGGGAAATTATATTATAAATGGAGGGGGGTATTTGGCTTTGGGGTTGGTGCGGGGTGGGATGAGGGTTGAGAATTCGTGGGTCTTGGCTGTAAAATTGGGTCATGGCAGGGCGAGATGGATTTACGGAGAGGGATCAGGGGGAAAGCCTGGGGCAGGCGGTGTATGGGGATTTGAGGAGGAGGTTTTTGGGTGAGAAGTTGTGGGAGGTGGGAAATAATCCGGAAATGGTGGTCTTGGAAGCGGAAGGGTTAATATCCACAGACCCGGGGAGGGCAGTAAAGACGCTCAAGGAAACCCATATCTGGAAAAAGCGGCAGGAACTGATACAGACCAGATTTGGGAGGGGAGAAGCGGCGAAGGTGACGGGATTTTTAACCGCTTTTGAAGAGGCTGGAGTGGCTGATGAAATGGTGGAGGCAGCTTATGAGTTTGGGGAAGAGAGGTTGCGACAGCTGGGGGTAAGTGAGGAGCGGGTAAAGCGGGCAGTGGCTGGACCAGGGGGGCACGTGAGAGAGGTGGTGGAAGCAGCCGAACAAGGTAATGCGTCGGGTTTTTTGCGGGCGCTGGCGGCTTTGCATGACGTCAGTAAATACGCTGTAATTGGGGGAAAGGACACGTTTATGCTGGGAATGCACGAGACGATGAGCGGGGTGCTGACGCGGGAAGTAATGGCGACTATTCTTAGCAATAATCGAATAAGGGATATAGTTGGCTCCGAAGGTTATGGCCAGGGTTGGGAAAACACAATGGACTTGGTGGCCAGATTTGCCGGGATTGCGGTGTCTGCCCATGGGTATGAAGAATTTCCCTACAAGATGGCGGTGAAGGACAAGAGGAATATTCTGGATCAAGGACAGGGAATTTACAAAATGTTCGGGACCCAGTTTTATTTGGACAACCGGTCGGTTGTGGACAACTTTTGTGTGCGGGGAGTGGGTGGAGTAGCTAAGGGTGATAGGCAGTATTTAGTGGGTTTGATCGAGGGGTTGAGAGAGGCGGACATGGCGGTGGGTGGAGAAATTTCGTCGATGTGGAAGTATCATGAAGAGGCGGTGATGAGGATGGAGAGAGAGCCAAAATGGCAGCCGCTAGGAAGGACGTCTCGTGAGTATATAATGACGTTTGCTGCTACTGTCTTGGAATATTGGAGTGATATGCCTAATGTTTTGGGGCTAAGGGGGAGGTTGGATACTGAAGCGGACAGGTCACTTTTGTTGCTGGTTGCGGTGGAGAGAGGTGAAGACCCAAGTTTTTTTGAGGCGGAGTGGAAGAACTCGGGAATTAGTGATAACCGTCAGCAAGAGATAACAAGGATAGTTGACGAAATGCGGTCGGTTTTTCCTGGCGGGAAGGGGGGGTTTGCGGATCACTATAGAAAGTTTTTGGAGCTGGGGAGGGTGATAAATTCTATTCCTCAAGAAGTTATCGGGGAGATGGGGCAGGAATGGTTTGACGGGTTAAGAGGCCAGTTATTTATGCGGACGACTAAGGAACTAAGCTTTGGTCAGCGAATTTGGGGAAGGTAGTGTAAAATGTGCGAATGGAGGAAGACAATCCTCAAACTGTAGCCGAGATGTACGATCAGTGGATAAAATTAAATGAGTCGCTTTTGGATAAGGCTGGTTTGGCGGGGAGGGTGAGGGGTTGCTCGTTTCCCGTATGCAGAGTGTTGAAGCAGTGTGCGGTGGCCGTGGGGGAGAGTCTTCCTCCTTGGTGTGTGTGCGCGTTAAATCTGGAGGAGCAGAAATTGGCGCGAGGGGCAGAGCCCCCGCTGTTTAAGCAGCCTTGACTGAATTGGAAAAGTATCCTATAATATTGTTATGAATTTGGTGGATAGTTTGAAAGGGTTGGAGAGAAGATTGGAGGTAGTTGGTTTCGTGGCGAAACATCCAGTTGAGGCGGCGGCGGCCGTGCTGCAGGGAGCGATCGTGGAGGGTCAACTTAACCACTGCTTGAAGAGGGCAGGCTTGACTTCTGGAGACTTGGGTAGTTTGAGTCCGGAGGAGGGAGCTAGACTGCTGAAAGCGGTGAGGGAAGAGGGATTACTTCTCCAGGGCCAACAGCGTTTGGCGGGTCAGGTGAAATTAGGAGTCCACAGATCGGGCGGTCAGGTGTTAAGGGAAGATTCGGACTTGATTGAGATTGCGATGAGCCCGGGTGGAGTAGAAGGGATGGCGAGGGGCCTTGTCTTAGGAATTGAACAGGTGCTCAAAGATATGACGTCGGAAGAGAAGCAAACTTTGGCAAATACCCTGAGGGATCTAGGATTGATCTGATAAATCGGCTTCGACTATGATTTGCGCGTCTCCCCTGAGCAGGAAGCGCTGACCGGGTTTTAACCTACCCACCCTAACGGGCCCCTCATTCAATGTACCGAGGGCAAGAGGGCCTTGCGCGCGGGCCAAAGCATCTAACTCTTCTGGGGAGAGCGGCTGCAACCCTAGGTCGGCAACTATGCTTTCAATGGTGCTAGAGGCTATCGAGGGATCATCAGGTAGGTTGACAGGTCTTTTGCCGGCTCCGCCAGCTGAGGCCATTATTTCTTGGAGTGCGAATGGACTGGCTGCGTCGATTACCGGCCCTGTGGAAAATAAGGGGGGAGCTTTTTGGCGGTCACGTTCGACAGTGGCCTGCCTATCTGCTTCCTGTCGTCTTTTGGAGGCCTGTTCTTGTTCTTGCTGACGCCGCAGGTGTTCGGTTTCTTGTTTCTGCGCCCGTCTTTCTCTTCTCAGATGGCCGGACAGGCCGGCCATCGTTTGGGTCATTTGGGCCAGGCTGTCCGGTTCTGGATTTGTGGGGAGTTGGGTAAGGGGTTTGGGGGCGGGAACTTCGGGGGTGGTGGCGGATGTCGTAAACCCACTTGGCGAACTTACCAAGGACCAAGATTCCTACTACGGCAATCCCCAAGTTGAAGTAGAAGTCGAGTCGGTTTTCTGGCGGCTGGTTGTTGAGGGTTTGGTCGGGTGCGGGCTGGAGGGCAGCCACAGCTTGGGACATGTCTGGCATTAGGCCCAGAACGCATGCCTGGGGAGAAAGGGTGACGTCTTGATCCTTGGCAAATCCTCTTTCGCCATTTGGAAGCTGGGGGAGGTCGGGATGTTCGGCAAGGGTTGCTTGGGCGCAGGCCACGCGCTGGTCCAGGGTGGCTTGGGGATTTTGGAAGAATTTGTCCGCTACGTCGTTGGCAAGCTGGTTTACAGAAGTCCCTGCTGGGACGTGAGCGACGACGGAGCCGTCGTCTTTAATTTCGAAAGTTATTCCAACTTGCTGGTTCGGTTTTTCCTGATGCGAAGCAAATTTGGCAGACCTGGCTTCCTGCTGACTTTTAAGCCTGGATTGCCAACTTTGTTCGTGCCAAACTTTGTCTCTCATATGGATATTTCGTGCCAGGATTTGTTTTGTACCCGGTATAGTTTAACATTTTGCTGGAGAACGCGGTCGATGAAGAGGAGGCCGTTTAGGTGGTCAACTTCGTGCTGGATGATGTGGGCGGGGAAGCCGGAAAAAGTTGAGGTTTTTTCAACAAGCTTCGTCTCGCTTTGGCCAGGCTTTGCCGGTGTTTCGTACCTGACAGTTACCGACATGGCCCGGGTTACGGGGGCGTAGTGGTTGGGGAGAGAGAGGCAACCTTCGTAGACGCCTTTGTTTTTGGTGGGCGATTGCTGTCTTTGGGAGAATTTTGTGATTTCGGGGTTTATAAAAACGGTGATGGTTTTGTCCGGCAGGGGGCGCATGAGGAAAATGCGCAGGGATATGCCGATTTGGGGAGCGGCCAAGCCGACGCCCTCTGGATCTTTGGCGTTTTTAAGCGCAGAAGTCATGTGTTCGATGATATCTAGTACTCGTTTGTCGAGATGGGTTATGGGCTTAGTTGGGGCACGCAGAACCGGGTTGGGGACGGTGACGATCGCGGTCATGGCCCAATTTTAGCAGAGGAGGAGGCGAATTGGGAAAGCTGGGACTGGACTTGGGGGGCGAAGGCAGGACGAAGTCGGAGAGTTTGGTCAAAAAACCTGTCGGCGTCGTTGGGCCGGCCGGCATACAGGGCAATGAGGCCGCGGTTGAAGGGGATGCGGGGGTCGGTGGGAGAGATAAGAGCCGCTTGGGCCAAAGCTTCATCGGCGGACGTATAATATTTGGGGTCGGCGGCGGCGAAGATGAGAAACATGCGGGAGCGGGTTTTGAAATAGTTGGGATGGCGGGGGTTTCCTAGAATGGAAGCCTGGGATGATGCGAGGGCGATTTGGGTGAAGTGACTGACTTCGGCGGAGGCAGAGGCGGGCAGGGAGACGGCCATGAAGGCAGAGGCTAGAGAGAGGTCGGAGGAGATAGCTGGCTCCGAGGAGTTTAGATTGTACGCTTGGGAGAGGCTTTGGTAAGAATCGATTAGATATTGGGGGTCTTGGGTGGTAGAAAAGGCGCGCATGCTGTATTGACCCGAGGCAAGTTTCACGTCCGCTACAAAGTAGCGGATTATAGAGTAGAAGAGGAAAAGAGCAGAAGAGCTGGAGATGAAAAGAAGGAGCCATTGGATAGAAGAAATTCTGCTAGGCTTGTACTGGGTAGTTTTTGAACTTTCTTGATTTAGGGAGGAGGCCATGGCGGGGAAGAGGAAAAGGAAGATTTGAGTGATGACGACGGAGAAGCCCCAGAAGTTTGTCACTGAAAGTGACAACCAACCACAGAATAACGCAAGAGCTAAGTTCGAATTTCTAAAATTTTTGATGAAGACCCAAGACATGAATCCGAGAAGGACTAGGTAGGAAAGTAGTCCCAGCAAGCCGGTATTGGAGAGGTAGTTGAGGAATTCGTTGTGGGCTTTGTTGTAAAGAAGTTCCCACTCAGAAGTGGAATTGTGCTCGAGGGGGCGGTGGGAGTAGTAGGCGAAGGCGAAGGTTTCCGGACCGGTTCCCAAAAAGAAATTCTTGGTGCTGGATCGCCAGATGCGAACGGCACCCGTCCAGACAATTTTTCTAATATTTGCGGATTCGGTGCCGCCGACTTCCAAAGCGGGACCTTGGACTTTATCGGCAGGTGGGGCAACGGTTTTTGTGAAGATGATTTCGGAGATGGGATTGGAGGTAACTAGAGTGAGAAGGATGATTAACCCAGAGACTAGGGCAAAATTTCTAATTGACCTAATTTCTAATTGGCCTAAACGAAAGAAATAAATCGTCCAAAATACTACGGAGGAGATGCCGAATGCCAGAAGGCCGGAGCGGGATTTGGTGTAAAGAAGGGTAAGAAAGAGTATAAGAGTATAAGAGTATAAGAGTATAAGTTTAAAGGGTTTCTGGGTGGTTAAGATTTGGGTTGTGGGGATGAAGATGAGGGCGACTAAGTATGCCGCGAGCCAGTTGGGTTGGCCAAGCGTAGAGAAGACGCGGGTGGCCACATCTTGAACCCACCTGTGGGCGTCAATACCGAAGTGTTCGGCGATGCCCCAGAGTGAAATGAGTATGGCCGTGCCAACTGCGATGTGTAAGGTGCGAAGGGTAGACTTATGGTCCATATAGGTAACGTAAGACCAGTAAAGGATGGAATAGGCGATGAGGGAAACAAGGCCGCCGTTCCAGCGGGAGTAGTATCCGTGCCAGGAGACATGGGGAGAGATAGAGAACCAGAGACTAAGAAATTGAGATATTAAGAATATAAGAAGCGGCCAGTCAAGGAGGGTGCGTTTGAAAACGAGGCGTTTTTGGAGAATGCAGTCGATAGCCCAGGCGGCGGCGATGACTGTGGTTAGGATATAGGTGAGGATGATTTTATTGAATTCGAAGAGCTCGGAGGTGTTGGGAAGAAAGATGAGAGGGACGGCGAAGAAGAGCGCGTAAAAGGTCCACCTGATGAGTTTGGCAGGAGCGGACATGAAGACTAGTTTAGCACGGGAGACTTTAGTTGGACTGGGAGTTGACTGTGCGGCCGGCGATGGCAATTGCCAGGCCGAGAGCGGCTACGGGGAGGGCTGTACAGGCAACCAGAGCCTTATCGGGGGTGTTTGGATCGAGATAAACAGCGGCGGCACGATAGATTGCGACCGCGACTATAAACCATCCAACAATTTCTCCTGATATTCGGCCCAAGCGATCGATATCCATGTCACTATTATCCTATAGACTATAGGATATGTCAAGTTATTTAGAAACGATCGTAAGGGTGGCCGCCATTTGTCAAACTTTGTCTCTCGCACGGATCACCGTGGAATTCTCTGAGCAAAGCGACTAGAAATAACCTTAGAGCATTGTCGCCCTGGAGAATAGCCGTGCCGTAATGTTCTACCGAGTGATGGCTGGTAACGACTAGACCGCCCCCGCTCGGGTAATCGTGGATAATAATGGTCAATTTGCCGCGGGTTTCTACAGTGGGCATGCCACCCTGGCGGGCGACGTAATCGGGAAGTCCAGCTTCGGGAATCATACCTTTAATTATACTATGGGTGCTATTTTATGAATCTGGTTGTATTCGAAGCCATGTAAGTTATAATGTCCGTGTGGATGAGGCTGAATTGTGGAGTTTGCTTTGGGAAGAGTCCAGGCGACAACTTGGGGTAGAAGGTGATTATGGGCAGGGGATGACCGGTAAACAAATTAGGTTACTGATGGGACAGTGGTTGAGGTATAAAGAGATATATGGATTGGAAGGTCAAGAGGGAGGTCTGACTGAGGAACAGAGGGTGGCGAGGGGAGCTAGAAAATAGTGTAAAATTTGGGAATGGAGTTTGGACGAGGACAAGATGGTCGGCCCCAAGGTACGTCAAGAACTGAATCGGGTGTGATTCATTACACTTGTAATGCTCCGGATGAAAATGTACTGATAAGATATGGAATTAAGCCGATGGGGCGAAGGTTTGGGGTTGATGAACGGGAAGTTTTGTTAATTCCTGAGGGTTTGTTTAAGAAAATGGGGATTGAAGAAGTTGGTGAAGTGGAGGCGGAGGTTTTGTTGAGGAAGCTGGATGAAGATAGTAGTTGAATAGATTGGGATAAGGATCTATATTGCGGGAGCGATGCTTGATTATCTATTTAGTCTCCTCTCTCATGACGTGGGGATTGATTTGGGGACTGCGAACACATTGGTATATGTCAAGGGCAAGGGGATATTGATCCGGGAAGCTTCGGTGGTGGCTAGGCATCGGAAGACCGGACAGATTTTGGCGATTGGGGAAGAAGCCAAGAAAATGTTGGGTAGATCGCCGGCGACAATTGAGGTGGTGCGGCCGTTGAAAGACGGGGTGATTGCGGATTTTGACGCTACCGAGGTGATGCTCAAACACTATATTTTGCAGGTACATGAGTCGGGTAAGGCCATCCCGCGGATACCCAAGCCCCGGGTGGTGGTGGGAATTCCCTCGGGAGTGACAGAGGTGGAGCGGCGGGCGGTGCAGGAAGCGGCGCTATCTGCAGGAGCGAGACAGTGCTACTTGATCGAGGAGCCGATGGCGGCGGCGATTGGAGCGGGTTTGCCCATCGATGGAGCGGGAGGGGTGATGGTGGTGGATGTTGGCGGGGGGACGACGGAAATGGCGGTAATTTCTTTGGGCGGGATTGTGGCCAATAAGTCTATTCGGGTGGCCGGTGACGAGCTGGATGAGGCGGTGGTGCACTACATGCGCTTGAAATACAACGTGCTGGTGGGGGAACGAACGGCTGAAGATATAAAAATTACGCTGGGGAATGCGCACATGAAGGCGTTTGAGGCCGTGGGAGGAGAAGAAGAGAGTGGGAGTAAAGGGGTTAAGTTTATGGTGATTCGGGGGAGGGATATCGAGTCGGGCTTACCCAAATCCATAAAGATTTCCTCGACTGAAGTACGGGAGGCGCTAATGCCGGTACTGCGGGAAATTGTCTCGATGGTGGCAGACTTGATTGAGGAAACGCCGCCGGAGCTCGTCGGAGACATACTGGAGCGGGGAATAGTCATGTGCGGCGGAGGGAGTTTGATCGCAGGGTTTGACCGGATGATGAGCGAGGAGACACGGGTGCCGGTGTTTGTGACGGAGGACCCGATGACTGCTGTGGTTCGGGGGTGCGGGAGAGTCTTGGATGATGCTAAACTCTTGGGGAGAGTGAAGGTGGTTGGAGGGTTGAGATAGAATTGATCTAATTATGAAGAAGTTTCGTCCGGGGGTGAGTTTTGGGGATTTTGTGGTGAAAGATATGGCGGCAGCCAGGAGTCGAATTAAGGAGGAGGGACAGAGGGATTTCCGGCGGGGGTGGCTTATTTGGCTGGGAGTAGTGCTGGCAATAGGAACGCTGGTTGTGAGACTCGTTGACTTGCAGCTGATTCAGGGGGAGAGATTTCGGGTATTGGCGGATGAGAATCGGATAAAGCAAATTGTACTGCCGGCGCCCAGAGGGAAGATTGTGGACAGAAAGGGGGGGGTGATGACGCCGGGAAGTGAAACTTCCGCGCATGTGATCGGATATTTGGGCCAAGTGAAGGAAGATGAGGTAGGGCTATTAACGCAGGGCGGCAAGTACCATGCCGGGAGCTTGGTTGGCCGGACGGGATTGGAGGAGCAGTACGAAAGTGTTTTGAAGGGGATTGACGGAGGCTTAATAGTAGAGGTGGATACCCAGGGAGAAGTGGTAAGAAGGATGGGACGAAAGGAACCAATTGCGGGGAAAGATGTGCAAGTGACTTTGGATGGCGGATTGCAAGACGCGGCTTATACGGCCGTGAAGGAAAAAAAAGCGGGGGTGGTGGTGTCTGACCCGAGAAACGGTGAGGTGCTGGCGCTGGTGAGCAGTCCCAGCTTTGATCCAAATGAAGTTAGTGCAAAGTTTGATGTACTTAGTAGTCAAGAGGACCTGCCGTTTTTTAATCGGGCGATATCGGGGGCGTACGCACCGGGGTCGACGTTTAAAATGATCACAACAATAGCGGCTATTGAATCGGGCAAGGTTGAACCCCGTTATACATATAATGATTCGGGGATTATTATTGTTGGCCCTTACAAATATACGAATTGGTACTTTACCAAGCGGGGAGGGATGGAGGGAGTTGTGGGTTTTTCGAGGGCGATAACCAGGTCTACGGATACATTTTTTTACAAAATCGGGGAACTTACCGGGCCGGGGAAAATCGTGGAATGGGCCAGGAAGCTGGGATTGGGGGAAAAGACGGAAGTAGATTTGGCAGGTGAGAGTCCGGGCTGGTTACCGGAGCCGACTGAGAAGGGTTGGTATCTCGGGAATACGTATCATTTGGCTATCGGGCAGGAGGATACGCTGGCCACACCGCTACAGATTAACGTGATGACTAATACCTTGGCAAATGGAGGGAGAAAATGCAAACCGCACCTGGTTTCAAATAATGATCAATGTTTTGATGTGCAAATTTCAGGCGAGATCTTGGAAATTATAAAAAAGGGAATGGTGGGGGCGTGCAGTCCCGGGGGGACGGCATTTCCTTTTTTTGACTGGAATGAGGCGGCACTTGTTAATAGGGGGTCGGCCTCCTTCGCCAAGGCTTCGGAAGGCCAATCACTGCCGGTGATTGCTTGCAAAACCGGGACGGCGGAATATGTGGCCGAAACGGGTGTGCTTAGGACGCACGGCTGGCTGACGGCTTACGCGCCGGCAGACAATCCGGAAATTTCGGCCACGGTGGTGATTGAGGGCGGGGGTGAGGGGTCCGATGTGGCCGCGCCGGTAGTGCGCAAGATATTTGCTGAATATTTCGGAGTTGAGGACAGGTATCCGTACGGGTCGATAAGAGGACAAGGAGAGTAGTTCTTGACGGAGGTGGTAGAGTTGTGGGATGGTTGAGGGCATGAATTTGGTGATTGTGGAGTCGCCCACCAAGGCAAGGACTCTGGCTCGGTTTTTGGGCCAGGATTATGTTATTGAGGCGACGATGGGGCACGTTCGGGATTTGCCGCAGAAGAAAATGGGAATAAAGATCGATGACGGTAAATTTGAGCCAGAGTATGTGATGACAAAGAAGCAGGAGGATAAAGTGCAGGAAATTAAGAAGTTGAGCGACGGCGCGAAGAGTATATATCTGGCGACGGATCCGGATCGGGAGGGAGAAGCTATCGCGTTTCATGTCCAAGAAATGCTTAAAACCTCAAGTTCCAAGTCTCAGAGACCGAAATTTGAGAGGATTGTGTTTCATGAGATTACTCAGCATGCGATAGAGGGAGCGCTAAAAAGCCCGCGGGCGGTAGATATGCAGCTGGTGGACGCTCAGCAAGCCCGCCGGGTATTGGATAGACTGGTTGGGTACAAATTATCGCCATTACTATGGAAAAAGGTCAGACGAGGACTATCTGCAGGAAGAGTGCAGAGTGTGGCGGTGAGACTGGTGGTGGAAAAAGAAAGGGAAATTGAAGCGTTTAAATCGGAAGAGTACTGGCAAATCTGGGTAGAGGTGCAAAAGATTCAAGATGCAACATTCAAGATTCAATTAGCAGCTAAAATAGCTAATCAGGAACAAGCGGAAAAGGCGGAAAGAGATTTGAGAGTGGCGGAGTATGTGGTAGTTGGGGTGGAAAAAAAGGAGTTTATGCGAACGCCGCCGGCGCCGTTTACGACCAGCACTTTGCAGCAGGCGGCAGCCAATCGCTTAGGTTGGAGTGCGAAGCGGACGATGCAGATTGCCCAGGGGTTGTATGAAGAGGGATATATTACTTATCACCGCACTGATTCGACGAATATTGCGGCTGAAGCGGCGACAATGGTTAGTTCGTTCATAGTTAGCAGTTATGGGAAGAAATATGCTTTGGAGAAGCCGCGTTTTTACAAGACGAAGTCCAAAGTTGCCCAGGAAGCACATGAAGCGGTGAGGCCGACAGAGGTGGGGAAGGAAAGATTGGATGGAGTCAATCGCGACCAGGAAAGACTTTATGAAATGATTTGGAAGAGGTTTGTGGCTTGTCAGATGGCTGAAGCTGAAGGGTTCATGACGACTATAAAAGTCAAGGCAAGTGAATATGGCTTGGAAGCGAAGGGGGAAACTGTAACATTCGAGGGCTGGTATAGATTGAATGGAGAGAGGGAAAATGAGGCTAGATTACCGGATGTAAGTGAGGGGGAGAAGCTGGAGTTTGTGGATCTGGTCAAAGAACAGAAGTTTACCCAGCCGCCGGCGCGGTATAACGACGCGAGTTTGATTAAAGCCTTGGAGGAGATGGGGATCGGTAGGCCGAGTACATATGCCCCGACGCTGTCGACGATTCAGGATAGGCAATATGTGGAAAAGATTGAAAAAAGATTCAAGCCGACGGAGTTGGGAGTGGCGGTGAACGATTTTTTGGTGACGAATTTCCCCAAGATTGTGGATTATGAATTCACGGCGAACATGGAGTATGGGTTGGACGAGATTGCTAATGGAGAGAAGAAATGGGAGCCGGTGCTTTCAGACTTTTACGGGCCGTTTGAAGATACGCTGAAGAACGTGGGGGAGACGGCATTGCGAGTAAAAGTGGAAGTGGAAAAGACGGGGGAGAAGTGTCCGGAATGTAAGGAGGGTGATCTGGTTATAAGAATAGGTCGGTTTGGGAGGTTTGTAGCCTGCAGCCGGTATCCGGAGTGTAAATATAAAGCCAATTTCCAAAATAAAATCGGGATGAAGTGTCCCAAGTGCAGTGAGGGGGATGTGATTGTGCGGCGGACTCGGAGCAGGCGCACTTTTTACGGTTGCAGCCGGTACCCGGAGTGTGATTTTGCGTCTTGGACGAAGCCAAACAAGGAGGTGGAAAGTGGGAGTTCCTAGATTAAACGAAGTGGTATTGACTGCGACCCTGCATGACCCAGCTGGGGAATGGAACAGAGCCGTTGAGGCGTGTGGAGTTGGACGGAGGATATCAGAAAGGTTTAGGAAGTTCGTGGTGTCGTGCACCGACTTGACTTGGCAGGATAACCGCCATCTGGTGAATATATTGATGGCGCAGGGCGTTGAGGTGAGTAGAGAATCGGACGGGGTCACTCTCTCGACAAATCCTATCGAAAATAACCATCTTAATGCGCTTGAGAAAGGATTGGCTGTGGGGGGATCGGGTTATGTTATGTATGGTGATTTTGATCGACTAGTTGTCGACAGCGTGCGCCGGCCGGCAGACGGGTTTTTGTTAGATTTGGGTGAGTACTTGAGAGGTGAGGGGGAAAACATTGATTTGACTGTCCTTTCCAGGTGGATTTATTATGAGCCGCACTCGAGGATTATCACCGAATCGCCGGTAGTTGATTGTATTTCAGCTGTAACCGGTGTTCGGAGGTGTGATTCTTTGGGTTCGGGCTTAGTCATGAAAGATGGATTGGCTAAAGAGATATTGGATCGAAGTGGAACCTTGCCGGAATTGAGTTTCCCGGCTACAAAATGGGTGGTGTTGGCCAAAGAACTGGGTTACAGGCTGGAGAGTTTTTGGACTGGGGGAAGGGGGGGGTGTTTGAGATTCCGCAGGGTGTTGATCATCAGTTGTGGCTTGAGAGGGCCAGGGAAATAAGAGGATTGAGGGGTGAAGAAGCGGGGGATTATTACCAATTTGCGGCTGAAGGCATGAATGATTATGAGCCCATGGTTAGGAAGGGAATCTTGAGACACGAGTATCGTGCGGTTGAGAAGAGCAAGACGGAGTGGGCAAAGAGGATAACGACAGGCAGAGAAATATTAAGATTTATTGGAGGTGAAGTTGCGGCAGGCAGGTTGGATGAGACAAATGATGTAAGGCAAGCAATGAACAGGGCAGGGGAGTGGTTGGATAGGTTGGAGATGGGGATAACAGACGAAGGTGAAACTTTGGGTGAACAGTTTTTGAAAAGGACTAAAGATAGTTGGTACCAGGAGATTGAGGAGGGACGAAGGATGGGGGATAAGGCAAGGAGGGTATAGGGAGACTATATCTCATAGTTGATTTAAGCAGACGAGGGTGTTTAAATGCGGGCATGGCAAGACAACTAGGCTGGATTGGGGACCAGCTTGTGCCTACGTTGAAGGGTGTTGACGGGGTGCAATATTTGGGATTGGGGGCTGAACGCAAACTGAGCTCTGATGTTGGGGGAAGAATTGCCTCGGGAATTCATGTAGCAGTGGCTCGTGAAGCAGTAGAGTTTGATATGAGAGGTCTTAATGCTTTGGCGCGTGCGATTGGTGAAAGCGTATCTGAAGGCAGAGTCGATGGTGGATCCTGGCCAAGGGAGATGGGAATGTATGTTGATATGCGCTTGCCAATGGTCGAAGTGGACAACGTGGATTCCAGAACGGAGATATACAGAGCCTGGGTGGTAGTGTATCCTGCCGCGGCGTTGGGACTTTTGGCCGTTGATCTTGAAGGAAATGACGAAGCGGTGCGGGAGATGGAGGATGCTATTAGAAATGGGGTGTCT
>Ga0209431_10000727_pt1 | contig 27494 bp, 22 predicted proteins | sample RifCSP13_3_FD_184021 | JGI IMG/M metagenome (GOLD analysis project Ga0209431, IMG submission 184021) | Soil microbial communities from Rifle, Colorado - Rifle CSP2_sed 13_3 (SPAdes) (version 2) | ecosystem: Environmental > Terrestrial > Deep subsurface > Rock core/Sediment | place: Rifle...
CTCCTGCCTTCTGTCTCCTGTCTCCTGTCTCCTGTCTCCTGCCTTCTGTCTCCTGCCTTCTGCCTTCTGCCTCCTGTCTCCTGTCTCCTGACCTCAGCGGCCTCTCCCTAGGCCGAAGCCTTCTTATGGCAGGCGGTGCACTTCTTTGATGTAGGCGCTGTGGCATCGCTGCGCTTCTTGACCACATCATCATGGCAACCACCACAGTTGCGATGAAACGCCTGCTGGTTTGTCAAAGATACCGCCTCAGCATCTCCTTCCAGCTTCAGTTGCGGAATGGAGGCAAGCACTGCTGGCTTCTCGTTAACTCGAGCATGGCACTCCCGACAGCTATTTACTGGCGGCGCGTTTGCATCCTTCTCGAAAAGGTCGGTGGTTAGTGTGGTAGTCCGCTCCGCCGGCCAGACTGTCTTGTGTGGTGGGTGTTTGACTGCTTCCGCGAGCGGTTGAGCTGTGTGGTGACAGTGAACACACGCTATAGGGCTGGTTCCATCGATCGTGTATTTTGAGACGTGGTTTACGTGACTAAAAGTTACTGCTCCCAGTTTTGCTTCTGGCGAAAGCTTATAGACCTCCTGAGGCGTACGACCTTCTGTTCCGGCCAGGGAATTTGCACTTGCAGCATCGATGACAAAACTGACACTAACCAAAAGTAGAAAGATGCCAAATAAGGTCAAGTAAGTGTTGACCGTTGAACCCCGATTCCATTTCTTTTGCTGAGCCATGAGAGCTCCTTCCCGGCGCGGCGTCATTCAGTGCCGCAGCGCCTTCTCAAAAGTTGCCCCCTTTAATTAAGTTGTTCTGTCAAAACCTCCAGGCGTTTCCCTGATGGCAGCGTTTGCAAACGCTGAAGTCATCGCCTCCAAACGCACGCTTGCCGTTATGACAAGTCATGCAGCTCATACCTCTGCCCGAGGCATGGTGGTGCGCAGGCTGTGGTGCGGTCACTTGCCGACGTTGCGGCATACCGGCACGAACATCGTGACATTCCGCACAGGTTAGTCCAGCACCGGCCGCGTGTTTCGCGTGGCTGAAGTTCATTGAATAGGCTCGCGAAGTGGTGGGAGTCCGGGAATATGGTCCCAACTTGTGGCACGTACCACACGAGGAGATATCTCTACCGCCCGCCTGTGCGCGTGGCTGATGACATCTGTAACAAGTTGTGTGTGCCGAGAAACCTGCTGGTATGGACAGAGCGGTCCCGCCCCTAAGAGGCCGATGACAGGTAGAACAGTTGATGCCTCTCATTCTCATGTGTCGGGCGTGATCGAAATTTGCGCGAAATGACTTAAGCCGTGGGAACTGTTTGACGGCGCCCGACTTTGCGTCTGTATGGCAGATGGTACAGATCGGACTATCGGTATTGGCAAACTGCTGCGAGTGACAACCAGCACAGGGCAAGTGATCTGATGCTCCCGGTAAACTTGGACGCGCTGAAGTCTCACGCCGGTGGCACAACAAACACGGCAGACGGACATGATTTGGACTTCCGTGCAAGAACTTTGAGAAGTCTCCGCTCGGCTCTTGTTGGACTACGTTACTTCCGGCATTCGCAAACGCGTTGAAGCTTCGCTGTTCTTTGGCGAATAACAGCAGTGCCAAAGAAACGAAACTCACCAGTAATACTACTCGGTTTGCTAGTCTACGAAGGTTCATTTCGAAGCCGGTTTAGGTAAAGCATCCAGGTGATCGCGAGGTATCGGTTGCTTTCCTAATATGATGTGACACTTAGTACATTGAAATGCAGGGTTCTTCTGTTTCTGGTCAATCTCTGCATTCAGAATTCCGTCGGTGTTGCTCTCTACGTGGCAACCGCTACCTTCTCCACCACAAGACTTCACAGACACAAACGTCCGTTCATCGAGCGTGTTCATCGCGTTTGTCTGATGGCACGTTTCGCAACCTAATTCCTTGTGAACATCAAACTCGTGGCGAAACCGACCGGCACTGCGTCTGGACCACTTCAACAATGTAAAGGCATCTTTGACACCCATCTTAGCAGCGATTTGTGGCGTGTAGTCTCGCTGCATTTGTGGCTCGGAACCGCGCAGCTTGTGACAACCACCACAGTTCGTTGGCAAAGGCTCAAGCCCACCATCAGTGCTATGACAGGTGAAACACAGCGTGTGAGTCCTGGGAGTTGTCTTGAACGTACCTTTCTTCAACCAGAACGCGTCCTCCGGATGACTTTTTGGAGGAGGGGTAACGAACTCGACGTCAGACGTGCCCTGAGCCTGATAAGTTTCATGACAGACTGCACAATTGGATGTTTGTTGAGGTCCAGCACTGGCTGAGGCGAATGATGCTCTTACCAAGTGAAGATCGCCCGGAGCCGGACGGTAGAAGCTAACTACATCCGCATGCGTTTCATGCGGGAAGTACACATCGAACTCCGGAGCAAACGATTGAGCACGGGCGGACGCAAAGAACGGTTCCCCAAGACTTGGAAAAGGAAAGCGTGCGGTATTTTTCGGCGTCACCGCGACGTGGCAATTCGAACATATTGCGGGAGCTGGACGCTCTCGCGCGAAGAACTGAGTGCGGTGACAATTTAAGCACGAAGCGTGTTCCGGAAACTCAACGACATCCGGAAATGCCTCATCACCCTTTCTTACTTCATTCCAGTTCTTAGTCGGAAATGTGTGGCAGGAATCGCATGCAAGCTTTTGTTGTTCAACATGCGTTCGATGCGAGAAGTTTTTGTAATCGATACGAGGGGCTCTTTGGGCTGGCGCCCTCCTCTGCTGTGTTGGACGACGCCGGGGTGCGGGTTCGATTGCCCCAGCAGTCGAAGCCCAAAACAGTGGTAACAGCAACAACCCAAGCACTACTGCTGTCGAGACAGTAGCTCGTCCTCTTTGACTCCTGATGATCAAACGATGCATCAACCCCTTTATTCCGTCACTTTTCGCCTACTAGGTTCTTACTCTCAAGCTGTCTGATCTTCAGGTAAACAAGACCTGCAAGAAAGATAATGAAAAAGAGCGATACCACAAGTCCTTTGCGACGAAAACTGAGTTCTGCTAGTGCGCCAATACCCGCTTGATAGGTCTTGGCTGCGACCTCAAGTCCAGGAACAGCCAGTTTGTCGACCTCGGCTGTTGAGGAAGTATGAATCAGCACGCGGGCATGTGTCAGCGCATCCGTCGCCTCGCGCAAGTCAAATTTTGGCCGGCTCACTTCCATGCCCGCACGCTCGGCGCGATCCAGGATTTCTATGGACCGTCCAATGCCAGCCTGTAACTCGTCAAGGCGAGCCCGCATTTCCCTGGCAGCAATGAAACCCTTGTCTCCTTCGCTATGGCAAGTAATACAGATCGAGTTCGGCCCCGTTCCAATTAGATCATCGGTTGGTGCAGCAATGTCGTGATTGTTGTGGCACTTGATACACTCGCTGTACTGAAGGTTGTCGAATACTAGCTTATGCGGACTTGCCTGAAAGAGCTCCCCCTGCCGAACGTGACACTGCCCACAGACGTTGGCGACTGACGCAATCCCGGGCGGCGCCGCGCCATGGTTCCCATGACAATCGTTGCACGTGGGGGCTGAAAGATCCTGACGGTCGTACAATGCCTTCGCGTGAACACTGACCTTGTACTTCTCATATTGGTCGGTGGGAATTTTGAAGTCGCTCATGTAGTCACTTTTTCCGTGACACTTAGCGCAGGTCTCGGCAACATTCGAGGGATAGACCGAGGCCAGTGGATCGCTGACTCCTCGAATCCCATGAACGCCATGGCAACTTATACACGTCGCAACCTTCTGATTCCCAGTTCGTAGCAACTGGCCGTGCACACTGCTTAAGTATTCCTTCTCCTGATCAACTCGCAGCGAGGGATTGTACTTTTTCATAAAGCTCGCGTCATTGTGACATTTACCGCAGAACGCCGGGATGTCAGCGGTTCGAGGCCGGCCCAGATACCCCTTGCGTGGATCTTTGGCCGCGAACTGATCATAAACATTGGGATCGCCACCGTGACAGTCATTGCAGGATAGACCGCGAGAAAGATGCACATCATCGTGAATCGTTCGGGCCGGGTCACCAAAGCGGCCCTCCAAACTCGCGTGGCACTCAACACATGAATTCTTATTCTGTCCAGAGGCTGACGATGAGTGCACGAAGAAGCACATGAACAAAGCTAGAATGAGAGCCGCACAACGCCTGTAACACGGTCCTTTGGCTGTGGCGACACAGTCGACGGAGATATTGAGTTGATCTGCCATCTACCTCGCCCTCACGCGAGATATCCAACAATCGTCATCACGACGATATAAAGAACTACAAAAACGCCAAATACGTTGAAGATCAAAATTCGGCGACGCTGCTCAGGCTCGCGATTGATAAACGGGATTACCACCCATACCAAGCCCCCCAACATGAAAGCGAGAATGCCTAGAACCTCTCCTTCAATACCGAGAATCCTTGCTGGTATGTACTTCAGCGTCTGAAACATGAAAAGGAAGTACCATTCCGGCTTAATGCCTGCCGGCGCAGGAGCAAAAGGATCTGCCTTCACTCCAAGTTCCCATGGAAATAGTGCTGCCAACGCCGCTAATACTCCGATTGCCAGAATCCACCCAATCAGATCGCGCAGGAAGAAGTTTGGAAAAAACTTCATGTAGCCGTGGTTGTGTTCATAGCGCCGCGGCACGTGCATCCCATGGAGCTGAACCAACAGAACGTGTACACCGATGAAGACCGTAGCCAGCGCGGGTAACACGGCGACGTGGAACCCGAAGAATCTGGTTAGCGTTGCGCCCGTCACTTCGTCACCACCGCGTAAGAACCGAAGCATTGAGTGGCCAATAACTGGCACGACCCCTGCAATGTCGGTTCCTACTTTTGTCGCAAAGAATGAAACCTCGTTCCAGGGCAATAGGTAACCGCTGAATCCAAAAGCGATTGAAATGAACAATAGACCAACACCACTGAGCCAGGTCAGCTCACGCGGCTTGTTATACGCCCGCATGAAAAAGACGCTGAACATGTGAATGAACAGCGTGGCGATCATGAGGTTTGCTGACCAGCTATGGATTGATCGAATCAACCAGCCAAACTTCACCTCCGTCATGATGAACTGAACGCTCTCAAAAGCGTTTTCCGCACTTGGCCTGTAGTACAGCAGAAGCAGGATTCCCGTAACGACCTGAACAGTAAACAAGAACAGCGTCATACCGCCAAAGTAATACCAGATCGAATGTCGATGAACTGGCACCTCTTTCTTGCGGGCGATCTCCGAGACACTTCCCAGTGAGAGACGTTCGTCCAACCAGATTCTGATTTGATCTAAGCTCATGACTCAGATTCGCGTCACGACGACGTCATCACCTCGAGTGTTCACTGCATACTCTTCAAGCGGCCGGGGCGGGGGCCCACCGACGTTCTGGCCATTCATGTTGTATTGGCCGTTGTGACAAGCACACCAGATCTGCTTCGTATCCGGACGGTACTGAACGATGCAGTCAAGGTGGGTGCACACGGCGGAAAACGCCTTGAGCTCACCGCTGGCGCTGCGCACGAGGATTCCTGGTTTATTGCCAAACTTAAAAATCTTGCCAGAATTTGGAGGTAGCTCATTCAGCTTTGCAGCGACGACGGAGTTTTGCATCGCCTCCACAATTTGCGGAGGAGCTATAAAGCGAATGATGGGATAAAAAATGGCACCGAGCGTCGCAAAGGCGCTGGTACCTAATAAGTAATCAAGAAAACGTCTCCTGGATGGCGCCTCGTGTTCTTTTGACCTTCCCGGGCCATTCACCGTTTGCATCGATTCGAGTCCTCCTGCAAGACAGTGTTCGTAGCTCAAATACAGTTATTCCAGAACGGCATTTGTCACTGGTTAATAAGAAAGAACCAGAGCAAGAAAGTCCCCACCCCTTGCCCCGGTCCTTAACTGAAGACCCAGTAGGATCTTCTACCGTTAACCCTCCTGTTATTCACCGCGGCCAAAGTAGATGCGCAGCGACATGTACGGCAGATGCGCGTGGTAGTTTTGGGGTCTTACTTTCGTGAACGGGCTTTCAATCCTCACCCGATCACTTTCGTTATAGTTGTAGTACTGGTAACCAAGGTTCCAATCGAGCCGTCTGTGGAGGCGGAAAGCTATACGAGCCTCAGGAGACTGGTAGCTCATTGGATAGGACGTAACCAGAACCCCAGTCCCTAGTGCGGGAACGGAGATTCGATTTCCTTGTCCTGTGTCCTTGTTGATCCGGTACGCCGCATAGAAGCTAACGCGGCGGAATGGCTGCGCAACCGTGTCAAAGTAGAAGAAGTTATTTCTGATGAAGTAAAGGCTTCGCCCGCGAATTCCCGCATTCGGAACTCCCGGCCCAAATGCATACTCGATGACAGCATTGCTGTTTTGCCAGTTGTAGTTGTAACCGGTGTTGAAGGACAGTTTGTCATTCACGGTCCAATCGACCGACGACGTGAACGTCCGCGACTTCACAGTAACGCCAAAGTCTTCCAGCGAGACGGAGGTGCCCGACTCGGTGATTACTGAGGGGTTGGCGTTATCACGTGAAATGAACGAAGCGTTAAAGCGGAGGTTGCGGTTCACCGCGTATCGGCTACGCGCCTTGATGTTCGTGTAATCGTAGTTGCCGGTACGGGTAAAGACATTGTCCGCGGTTCCGCGCTCGATATTTAAAGAAAGCAGCCACTCTTCGACCGGACGAGCAGTGATGCCACCAAAGAACGCATTCGTATGGTTCTCTTCTTCTTCAAAATGGGGTGCGATCGCGGGTGAGTTATTGGCTGTAAGGTTATGTCCGCTGATGAATCTCTGAATGAAGCGCTCGCCGTAGCGGTAGCCAAAACGCATCGAATAGCGGTCGTTAAACTGGTAATCACCTTCGATCGTGTTCTGGATCTTCCGATACTTAGTCAGTTCATGCGAATAACCAGTAGGCGTCAGGGGCGGGTTGACAACCGAGCCTTTTGTAATCTCAAAGCGACCGTTATACAGGGCGCCACCGCTGATCTGAAAAGTTTCCACGCGGAACGTGTTAGAGATTCTAAATCGATCGGCTGCGAAGTACGTCACTCCGAGATCGGCAAGAGTATTGGGGCGCTTTGTATCCCCAACGAACCTCCATTGGCCTAAAGTTAGAGTCGTTCCGGGGGGATTGAAACTCGCCGGTAGACCACTACGGACGTACTGAAAGTTCAAACCCGAAATTGTCTCAATCCAGTTGAAGTCAGTGGTGGCGCTGCTGTAAATCAGCCTTCCAGTTATGTCCAACTTCTTGGCCAGGAGTGTGTGTCCGCTGAACCGCGAGTAGTTAACACTGCCACGAATCGGCTGGTCTCGTTGAATGCTGTTGAGTAAAAAGTTTGTTGAAGCCGGGTTTACGCCACGATTGACGCCATCATTGTCAATCGTGCTGTCGTCCTTGTAACGACGGAAACCCTGGAGAAACGAGAAGTCGATTGGACCAAGTTTCCAGTCGGCGCCGACCCGGAAGTCATTAGCACGAGACCTCTGATTGCCTAGCAACATGAAGTCATCGCCGCCGAAGTGCCAGGTGGTAAATGCGGGGCCGTGTATTCGGGATGGCGAGAATCCAACATTGAACCTGATCCTCTCATTCTTTGGCAAAATGGTCAGATCAAAGTCGCCAACCTCGTTTCGCAGGTCGAAGCTGTGCTGTCCCGTAAACGGGTCAGTAGGACGCGTGGAGAAATTCGGATTCGCTATATTGTTCAGGTACCTGAAGAACTTGAAGCGTCGGTACGTACCATTGAAGCGATATAGCTCCGGTTTTTCCATGCTGATGCGTAGGTGACCATTCGGGTCCGCCCCCCAACCGGTGGTCGTAATCAAAAAACTGTCGAACAGTCCCGAACCATCCTTTGACTTTGCATAAAAGCTGGAGTCAAAGAGTCGTGGGCCAGCCGTATAGTTGAGGTCGCTGTGGTATTTGTTCGTGTCACCGTCCACACGAAGTCCACGATAACCAACTTCAATGCTGGAAACTATCGTGTAGTTGCTCTCCCCATTTGCATTTTGCGTAGTGGAGCTTTGAGTCTTAGCATCGTCGGATTGGGTAGGACTTGCTACTGGTTCCTGGGCACCGGCAACTCCAGCCACCAGCACCAAGCCGAGCATTTGCCCGATGAACATCCGCAACGTCTTGTGTAAATTCCTTTTCATCTGTCGATCCTCTCGCTCAAACAGGTTGAGCCTTCATGCCATTTCTCTTTGCATCCACCCCTATCTAAAGAAAACGTGGCTGGTATGCGATCCGTGAATCTTGACGTGACATGCCGTGCAGTCTCGGTACTGCGCAGCCAGATTGTGACCCGGCCCAGCGGGCTCTTGTGCTCCCACGCCGTGGTCCTGACTGTGACATTCGAGACATAGCTGGGAAACCGCGCTGGTCTTCAGCAACCTCGCATTGGGCGAACCATGCGGATTGTGACAAGCCGCACAACCCTCAGTTTTTATGGGGGCGTGTTCATAAGCGAACGGTCCCTGCTTATCTGTGTGGCACTTGATACAGGCAGCATCTGCACCGGTCGTCAGTCGGGCCTGTTTCGTCTCGAAACCGCCATGCGGATTGTGGCAATCGCTGCAACGCATCGCCCCCTCAAGAACCTTGTGGTGAAACGGCATATTGAACTGGTGTTTGGTTTCGCTATGACACCCCATGCACAGCTGGGGCTCAGCTTTCGCCAGCAACTTTTCCGTTGCAAACCCGGGTTTCTCCGCGTTAGCAGGCGACACAAAAGCATTGGAGTTCGCTTTATTAGCTCCAGCCGTCACCGCGTGTGCGGTGTGACAGTCAGTACACCCAATGTCCTGTCGCCAGTGCTCGCCTCGACGGAAGTTATTGTGCTCTTCGCGTCCCGCGTGACAGGTCAGACAGGTCTCCGATGTCTCTTTGGCTGGCTTACCAAGGAAGGTAAGGATCTTGGTCTTGTCACCATCACCCTCCACGTGGGCCCTGCCTGGTCCATGACATCCCTCACATCCGGACGCTTTGCCCTTCCAGCTACTTAGTGTGGGAAGTTTTGCGTGGACTGTATGCGAGTAGTTTTGGAACTGCTCCTCGTGGCAGTTCTTGCAAGTCTCGCTGCCGACGTAGTCGTCGTTAAGGGCCTTTGCGCTTTTCGGTGGGTCAGATTTCGTGGCCAGTGCTGATTCGGGAAGCGTACCCGATCCGAACCAGACAAGGGCGAGTACCGAACCCCCTAAGATTGCTAGTTTGATTTTTGTTAGCATGTAGATATCTCCGGAGAACAAACCCTCTGTGCTTGTCGGCCTCGCTTTGATGACTAACCGGCGTTAAAAGAACTTGCCGAAGCCCGGTCGGGACTTCGGCATGTCGTTAAAGCGGGTGCTTCTCCATCAGCTTCAACAGCTCGCCATACAGGTCGTATTGGCCGAGGTTGAATCTCCATTCCGTCTCTTTCAGGTGCAGATAAAATGTGCGATTTGGAACACCATAGAACTTCTCGAGACGCGCTTTAGCGAATCCCCAAAAACTTTCTACACCTGCAGCAGAAAACTCAGCGGCTTCCGCCGCTGACCTCTTAACTATGAAAGGTTTTGCGTATTCGGCGTCGACTAGCGCGTCGTAACCATGCCACCCGTTGGACGGCATGTTATCAGCCGCGATGCGACCTCGAACCATTGCTCGAAGAATTGGTTTTTGACAGTCGGGAATCGCCGCCGTGAAGACCTTACCACTGTCTGCCAGGACACCAAACACCGGACTCCGCGCCGAGGCTTTGGTACGACACCGGCCGCAGACGCAGCGCACGCATGAGAACTCATCCTTCTGCCTGAGGCCCAACGTGAACAATGGCGAACTGCGCTCGCACTGCTCAGCTATACGTCGGCGCATTTTCAGGAAGATTGTAGTGACGCTCTTACGTGTAACACCGGTGAGATTGGCTACCTCTGTGGCAGACAGGTCCTGCGCAAAGTAGCGAACGAGCTCACAGAACTTCGACTCGGGAATTCTGGAGCGTCGGTAGTAACGTTTCTGTTCGGACATCGCGGCTTGCTTTCAAAAACGTTGCCGGAATTTGACGGCGTGTTTGGGAAAACCGGCAAGCTTGATAACACTTGCAGCCAAGGGCTTGGCAAGCAGTATGCCGACTTGGCGAGAAGCTACTTTTTGGGAGATTACGCGGTTGGTTTGCCGAATTCTGCGGGCTTTCTCTCAGAGGGAGCGGAAGTTTCCACAGTGCTGTCAGACGAAAAACGGGAATCTTTTTTGATTAAGAGGCGCTTGGGATACCTTGACCCACGGGCGGAGCTGGCTACGACCCTAAGGTTCTGAGGAAGCAAAACAAACAAAGGACGGGGTTTTCGCCCGTCCTTTGGAGCACACGAGTTTGGCTAGTTATTTTTTCTGTAGCTCAGCCAGTGCAGCAAGAACTTCGTCGCTGTGACCTCCCGGTCCGACCTTTACGAACACCTTAGCTATTTTCGAGTTCGGGTCGATGATGAAGGTGTTGCGTGCTGAGAGTTTCATACCATTATATTTCATTATGGAGCCGTAGTTTTTGGAGACCTTGGCTTCGGGATCCGAAAGAAGCTTGAAGGTCAGTCCTTCTTTGGCACAAAAATCCTTATGCGACTCAGCCGTATCGACGCTGACACCCAGGATCACAGCGTTCAGTTGCTCGTATTTGGCGAGATCCCGCTGGAAATTGCGTGCCTGAAGGGTGCAACCGCTCGTGAAATCTTTAGGATAGAAATAGAGCACGACCCACTTGCCTTTGAAGTCGGCAAGCGTGGCTTCTTTTCCTTCATTAGTAGTCAGCTTGAAATCTGGGGCCGCAGCGCCGACTTCCGGCTGATCCGATACCGCAAAAACCCGTGGAAGCGTCAGCAGCCCGGCAACCAGACTGAAGACGAGGCAGGCGAAGAGTATTTGACGTTTCATTGCTTCTTGACTCCTTGAATTGTCCTGTCGGTGTTTGGCGCAACAATATACACCGGACGTGCAGCCCTATGCCAACCCGGAAGCTGGACTAGGGAAGCAGCCAATCAATCACCTGTCCCTACTCACCTTCGATCTTCAGTTGTCATGAAGTCAATACCACCGAACGACTCTCCTATCTATCTAGTGTCGAGAGCCTTAAAACTCACAATGCGGTCTTTCGGGATCGACTTGACGGTACAATGCCTGGGCAACTTGAATCTCTCCACTCAAAGGAACCCGGCCCATGTCCGATGATCGACTAAAACACTTATTGGAAAGAATCCATCTGCGACTTGACGAAAGCATGGTCGGCATTGGGGCACAGGTTTCGGATTTGGCGCCGGCCGACCTTGCTGAGTTGCTGAACCAGTTGACACTCAACGAAGCAGCCACCGTGGTTTCTATGCTTCCAGTCACCCGGACCATCGAACTGTTCGACCAACCCACAATGCGGCGTCGCGGGGCAATTATGGAAGAATTGGAGCCATCCCGCGCCGCTGAGATCCTCACCGGTCTCTCAGCCGACGAACGCACTGACGTAATTCAAAGGATGGGCCTGCACGAGCGCCATCGCGTCCTGCCGAACCTCAGTGAGGAAATGAGGAACGAGCTGGAGGGCTTGCTTCAGTATCCCGACCACACGGCAGGCGGAATCATGACCACAGAGTTCGTGCGGTTGGATCCATCGATGACTGTCGGCGAAGCTTTGAAACACATCCGCTCAGTTGCTCGAGAAAAGGAATCAATCTATGCCTGTTACGTGCTTGATCCGGCGAGGGGGCGACTGTTCGGCGCAGTGTCGTTGAGGGACTTAGTAATGGCCGAGCTCGAGGCTCCGTTGACTGATGTCATGCGACGGAAGCCGGTGACCGTCGCAGCGCTCGACGATCAGGAACTGGTTGCGCAAAAGATTGGAAAGTACAACCTGCTGGCCGTTCCCGTACTCGAGGAGGACGGCAGTGTCGTCGGGTTTGTCACCGTTGACGATGTCATCGACGTACTGATTGAAGAGCAGACTGAAGACATCCTGATGATGGCGGGTGTTGAGCCAGGAGCTCTCGACAAGCCTTACTTCGACAACCCGATTTTGCGGGTTGTACGAAAACGGATTGGCTGGTTGTTACTTCTTTTCGTAGCGGGTACTTTGACTAGTGCAGTACTGCATCGATTCGAGGCCGAACTGGCGGCGGTGGTTGCGCTCTCCTTCTTCATCCCATTACTTATTGGTACGGGGGGAAATGCTGGAGCGCAGACTGTAATGACAGTAATTCGCAGTCTTGCGTTGGGCGAGGTCGGGGTACGTCACGCGTGGCGAGTCGTGCTGCGAGAAGCCAGCACTGGAGTTATGGTTGGGTTGATGGTGGCGCCGGTAGCTTTTGGTCAGGCGTTACTTTGGAGGGTGCCGGTCGAGCTGGCAGTAACGGTTTCGGTAACCATGTTTGCGATCTGTGTCTGGTCCACAACCGTAGGCGCTCTGGTTCCTATAGTGGCGCAGCGCTTTGGGGTGGATCCGGCAGTTCTTTCCGCGCCATTGATCACGACACTCGTAGACGCAACTGGACTGGTGATTTACTTCACCTTCGCAAAGGTCATCCTGCATGTCTGAGTCGCTACAAACGGCACCTCAGAACCTTTCTCGTTATTCGTGTTTTTTCCAGGATCGCCTTATTGCACAGAAGGGAAATCGACGAAGGACCCGAAACGTCACAAAGGGCGTCACTTCACAATTGGGAGGCGCCGACCACTTCCTTTGCATCGCTACCAGCTGCTGCTGCCAATGAAGCCTGCGCTGCAGCCAGACGCGCTACCGGAACTCTATAGGGCGAACAACTGACATAGTTCAAACCTATCTCATTACAGAAAGCGATGGAACTGGGATCACCACCATGCTCGCCGCAGATTCCCACTTTAAGTTTTGGACGAACACTGCGACCACGCTCGGTACCGATGCGCACGAGTTGGCCTACCCCCTCGCGATCCAGCACCTGAAAAGGATCATCGTGAATTATCTTGCGATCCACATAGTTCGGCAGGAACCGAGCCGAGTCATCCCGGCTCAACCCAAACGTAGTCTGGGTCAAATCATTCGTTCCAAATGAAAAGAACTCCGCATGCTCGGCAATGCTGTCTGCGGTCAAAGCTGCACGCGGCAATTCGATCATTGTGCCAACGCTGTATTCGATACTCGTCCCATGCTCACCCATTACCTGAGTAGCGACCTCATCGATCAACTCCCGCTGTTGGCGCAACTCCTCACTCAGCGAAACGAGCGGAACCATGATCTCCAACGTGATCTTCCGGCGTTCCCCCTGGACTTCACACGCCGCCTCAAAGATCGCGCGACATTGCATTCGTGTTACCTCTGGGAAAAGCAGCCCCAGCCGGCACCCGCGAAAGCCCAACATCGGGTTAGCTTCGCGTATGCGATCCACTTGCCGCAATAGACGCCGTTTTTCATCGATCTCGTCAAGCAGACGATCCATATCCGAAAGTGAAGCCGCCTTCTGCACGGCCATCTTCAGGTCACCCAATTCGGTCAACAACTCTTCAGCATTCGGTAGGAACTCATGTAGCGGCGGATCCAGCAAACGAATCGTTACGGGAAGCCCTGCCATCTCGCGAAAGATTCCGACAAAGTCGCCACGCTGCAAGGGTAAGAGCTTCTCTAAAGCCTTCTCCCGGGCACCAACGCCTTCCGCAAGAATCATTTCGCGCATGGCTTGCAGCCTGAGATCACCAAAGAACATATGCTCGGTACGGCAGAGACCAATGCCTTCCGCGCCGAATTGGCGGGCGACTTTCGCATCACGTGGGGTGTCGGCATTGGCTCGCACGCGCAACTTCCGGAATTTGTCTGCCCAACTCATCAGCTCGTGGAAATCCGGCCCGAGAGTGGGCCGAATCGTAGGTACCTGACCCAGGAATACCCTTCCGGTAGATCCGTCCACCGTAATCCATTCGCCTTTCGTGACAACATTCCCATCCACCGTGAACTGTTGCTGGCTGTAATCTATATTGAGTGACGTGGCGCCACTCACGCATGTCTTTCCCATACCGCGTGCGACAACGGCTGCGTGGCTCGTCATACCGCCCCGAGCAGTGACAATTGCCTGCGCGGCCACCATGCCGTGGAAATCATCCGGACTGGTCTCCTGACGAACCAACACCACCTTGGCGCCCTCTTTAGCCAGCTCTTCAGCTTCATCCGGACTAAACACTACTTGTCCCTGCGCAGCTCCCGGGCTCGCTGGTAAGCCCGTAGCAAGAACTGTCGCTTCGGTCCGGGGATCCACGGTCGGGTGAAGTAATTGGTCCAACTGTTCCGGCGTTACCCGTTGCACGGCAACAGCTTTATCGATCAGCTTTTCGTGGAACATGTCCACGGCTATGCGAACCGCGGCCGCCCCAGTCCGTTTGGCTGTACGCGTTTGCAGCATCCATAACTTGCCGCGTTCGATAGTGAACTCGACGTCCTGCATATCGCGATAATGGTTTTCCAGCAGTTGTGCGATAGACGCGAACTCATCGTAAACTTTCGGCAGCTCTTTTCTCAGTTCGGAAATGGCATGCGGAGTACGCGTTCCGGCCACAACGTCCTCACCCTGCGCATTGAGTAAGTACTCGCCGTACAGCTCCTTTTTTCCAGTTGACGGATCACGCGTAAAGGCGACTCCAGTACCACTGCCTTCACCCATGTTGCCGAAGACCATTGCCTGCACATTCACCGCCGTGCCGAGGGAATCGGGAATTCGGTTTACGCGCCGATAATCAATTGCGCGCCTTCCCATCCAGGAGTTGAACACGGCGGCAATCGCCACACGCAACTGCTCATAAGGATCCTCAGGAATGGCATGTTGCTCGGCGAGGATGATCTGCTTCTCAGCCGTGATGATTTCGCGCAGATCATCCGCTTTCAAGTCGGTATCTCGACCGCCCGTGGTCTGCGCTTTGAACCGATCGAGCACCCGTTCAAACTTCTCGTGGGCCACCCCCATAACGATCTCGCCGAAGAGAGAAGCAAACCGGCGATACGCGTCCAGAGCGAAACGCAGATCACCAGTCTGCTCCGCAAGACCCTGAACCGTTTCCTCGTTCAACCCGAGGTTAAGAACTGTGTCCATCATTCCCGGCATGGAGAAAGCCGCGCCTGAACGGACGGAAACAAGCAAGGGGTTTTTAGGATCACCGAATCGCTTACCTACTTTCTTCTCGATTGCTCGCAACCCGTCCTTAACCTGCTCCCAAAGGCCCTCCGGAAAATTTTTATCATTCTCAAAAAAGGCGTTGCACGCCTCGGTGGAGACAATCAGTCCTGGTGGAACTGGTAGACCCGCGCGCGTCATCTCACACAGACCAGCGCCCTTGCCACCGAGCAACGCTTTATCTTCACCGCTGCCTTCCTCAAAGAGATACACCCATTTGTGGACGGCGGTTTCGCTGGTGGTTTCTTTCTCTGCTTCAGTTACAGTGCTCATGTTTGTTCGTAAATAACCTTCGCATGAATGATATGCAGGCGGATCTTAGCTGTTAGTTTCCGGCAACAGCCTGATCGCAAAAATTACCCCACTTATGCCCATTAGGGAAGCTTTGGAGTGCGGCGACAAGGAGCGCAGCGACGCGCCGCCGCTTTTAATTTCTTCTCCCTCAAGGTCATTTCCCTCCCCTGAGGCTCACCCACATTATCAACAAAACCCAGCCGCACTCTCAATCATTCCGCGTAGGCTCACCTGACCGGTGTAATTGCCAAACAGAATGTTACCCGGAACCGAGCACCAACTTTGCCTGGCTTCAGCCCAGACCTTTGGGAGGTCCGTCGTATATTTTGGAATGCCACGCGGCCAACGATTGATAACCATCTCCGCAACGGAGCCTCGCATTCCCAGTAACGCACGAAGTTCTGCTGCCACTGCTTTCCCAATCTCTTCGTCAGAGGCTTTGAGCCATCGCCCGCCCGTAGAGCCACCCATCATGATTGTGAACGATGCATACTGATTCTCATCATTCACTCGGCCCGTGAATGAGCTGGAACTGAAGAGTACTCCTAAGCAGTTTCGCTGCTCGCATGCCGGAACCAGCACTCCCACTCCCTTTGGCACTCGCGAAAAAAGCTCGCGTTGAACAAAGGCGGTAACAGAGATCATCGGCGTGTAGGCAACCCCGCGCAACTGTTCTGCCAGTTTTGGATAACTACTCTCAAACAACTCCGCAGCCCGATAAGCTGGAATTGTGATGACCACATTCGGGAAATCTGGTACTAGCGGCACCTTCACACCGGTTACAAACCGATCGCCGAGGCTTTCGCGCAGATGGGTCTCAAGCCGTGACACGAGGTCGCGCATCCCAAATCTGGGAGCCACCATATGGGCCCGGGGTTTCTTTGGTCCACGATCCCTCATCCTCCTCGCTATTGTCGCACCGAGTAGCGTTTTCCCAGGCTCGACCAGGAGCTTAGGAAAGGCCGCAAGGAGTCCAACCTCTTCGGGCTGTACACCGTAGATGCCACGCACGAATGGTGTGAGAAGATAATCCACGGCGGCCGAACCAAGATGTCTAACGCCCCAGGCCTCCAGGTCCTGAGACTCAAAATGATTTCCCGCTCGAACGAAAGCCGCACGCCGCAACACCCCGGCAGTCTCACGCATCGATAATGGGAACTTCCGAAGCTGTCCGTCCCTAAGAATGTATCGAGCTTTAGAGTCCGCTCGCACGGGAGTTAGTTCTACCGATAACTCTGCGCAAACTTCTGTGACCGCTGGTGACGCAAGTAGAGAATTAGCGGCCGCTTCGGCCATGCCAAATCTTGGAAAGTCTGTGCGTAATAGGCCTCCAACACGCTCGCTCTCCTCTAAAATTGTGACTCGATAACCACGCTTGTGCAGTTGGTACGCAGCAAGTAATCCTGAGATGCCTGCTCCAACGACTGCTACCTCTTTGTTTGCGTCGTTCAACTTCCCGATCATGTTCGCGCCTCCAGTAGTAGCGAGTGCAACACGCGTGGAAACTCTGGGTCGCCATTAAAACAGCGCGCGCGGTAGTAATGGGTGATGCCGTTCTCGCGAGCAGTTGCAGCGTAGAGACAATCGAGTTCGAAAAGCGTTTCGATGTGATCGCTGACGAAGCTAATCGGAACCACCACCACCCGCTTAATACCAGCCCTGCCCAGCCGCTTGAGTTCATCATCGAGATATGGTTCCAGCCAGGGCATCTTGCCGTTACGAGACTGGAATGCGAGGGACCAAGGGTGCGTGACATTGGGCACTATGGCTGCGACTGTGCGGGCAACATGGTCCGGATAAGGATCGCCGCGTTCGACAATCTTCAGTGGCAGTGAATGTGCGGAGAAGACCACGTGAATCGGATCCGCTGCTTCCCCACGTTCAGTCTCAGCCTCCCAGATTGCGTCAGCTACTAACTCGCTCAAGAGGTTTGTGTACTCTGGCACGTCAGACCAACTGGTGATCTCACGAACAGCCGGGTCCCAATTGAGTGCGGCAAGGGAATCTTTGACCTCGTCAAAGCACGTACCCGTCGTAGTGGTGGAATACTGTGGAAACAACGGCAGCAGCACCAGTTCATCGGCGCCCCACACTTGCAGTTGTCGCAATGCAACTCTGATCCAAGGTTCCGCGGTTCGCATCCCGACCTCGACCCTGACTGACTCCGTTTGCAGCAAGGTCCTCAGTCCTTCGGCTTGAATCACAGTCCACTTCAATTGAGGCGAACCGCCGCCGATCATCTGATAACTCTTGATCGACGAGGGCCCTTTAATCTGAGCAATCGCAAATGCAAGCATCTGCCTGAGTGGTGCGGGTACATCGACCAGCACACGAGGGTTTGCGAACAGCCGGTAAAGGAAAGGCTTGACATCAGCGATGGTCCACGGACCACCAAAATTTAAGAGTAGAATTCCGGTCTTCATGGTTCAAATCGTGCGACTAAACAACTGCTTGCCTGAACTATCAGTCGTAAGATGTGGATCAAATGCCATGCAGATGTTGCGAAGAAAAGCTCTTCCCTGAGCGGTGACCTCACACCTGCTTCCATCAATTCTCATCAGTTCATCTTTAATTGGTTCCTCCAACCTCTCAGTTACGGAGTCCAGGTAGGGGACAAAGGTATCGGCAGACGTCCAGTCGGTGGCGAAGCGTGTCATCAAATTCAGAATATGGCGCCGCAGAATCAGATCTTCTGCAGTTAACTTATGTCCACGTGTGATCGGTAACTCATCGCGCTCGACTCGTTCGGTGTAGGTTTCGAGATGTTTTTCATTTTGCACAAAAGCAGTACCAGAGTCGCTAATTGATGAGACGCCGAGGCCAATCAGCGGCGCCACAAATCGCGACGTATAACCCATGAAGTTGCGGTGCAGGGTCTTGCCAACTGCCGCATGCCACAGCGAATCAGTTGCCAAGGCGAAATGGTCCATGCCAATCTCGCGATAACCTGACTCCTCGAGCATCTCTCGACCGCGATCGTAAAGCGCGCGCTTCTCGTCACCGGAAGGTAGGTCAGCCTCGGTGAAGTGTCGCTGACCCGGTTTTACCCAGGGCACGTGTGCGTAAGCATAGAAAGCAATGCGATCTGGCCGCAGCCGCTTTACGATAGAGATCGTATTCTCAACACTAGAGAGTTGTTGAAACGGCAGGCCATAAATCAAATCGTAGTTAACGCTCTTGAACCCAAGTGAGCGCGCAACCTCAGTGGTCTCCAGCACCTGTTCTTCCGTCTGTACGCGGTTTACGGCTTCTTGAACTGTCCGATCAAAATCCTGAATTCCGAGACTTAGACGGCGAAACCCCAGTTCCGCTAGCACAGCAAGGTGCTCGCGAGTGGTTACCCTTGGATCTGACTCCACCGAGAACTCTGCGTCTGCTGTTTGAGATACATCTTTGAGGATGCCGCTAATGAGATCCCGCAGTTCATCGGGAGAAAGGTAGGTTGGCGTCCCGCCCCCTAAATGCAGTTCGGTAAGCGGTAAGGCGCTTGAACGTCCGAGCCGCTGAACGTACTGCCGCCACTCCTCAAGGACTGTACGAACGTACCGTCGTCCAGCTTGCGCGTTAGTAGTGATCCGAGAATTACATCCGCAGTAAGTGCAGAGGGATCGACAAAACGGAATGTGAATGTAGATTGCGGCCCCCGTTCCTTCGCTTTCCGCGGTGTTCAGGCTCTGAGTAACGCTTGCGAGCCACTCTTCAGTAGTCGGAGTGTCATTCCAGTGAAGAATCGTCGGGTAACTCGTATAACGCGGGCCGGGTATGTCGTACTTTCTCAGCAGTTCACGCCAGGGCGTCACCACGTTGGCCGTTGGCGCCGGCTTTCGCCGAGGCACTGGCGAAATATTTATTAGTGACGTCATTAACGGATTAAGCACTGAAAGCAACTCTCGTCTCTAGTGAAGGCATGTGAAAAAGCTATTTCCCGATCTCGACAACACATCGGCGCCTTTGAGCAATGGTTGTGCCGAGACGCGCTTTGTTGCTTCCCGACCCTTAAGAACCTTGTTCTGCGCAATATGGCCCCGGACCTGCGCAGAATTCCGCATGACTCCTGATCAAAGTCTCTGCTGCACGCTAGTTAGGAGTATTTCGAGCGATTTCATTGACGGTTGGGCGGCCTTCGATTTGCCTATTCGAAGAAGCCGTTTTGAAAACGGGTTTCAGTTTCACGGTAGTAAAACCTTAAGCGGAGGAAAAATTTTGACACTAGACAGGGTACCAATCGGGACATCAGCAAGGGTTGTTGCGGTTGAGGGTTCGGGGCGCGTGGCGCTGCGACTGATGGAAATGGGAATGGTCCCCGGTACACTCGTGCGAATGGTTAAAAATGCTCCACTCGGAGACCCGATTCATGTTTGCTTGCGCGACTATCACCTTGCGCTTCGTCGAACTGAAGCAGAAACCGTCAGCGTTCAAATCACCACCCTTTAGTCCTACAATCCCGATGAGTGCCTTGCCAACACAGACTTTCGCTTTAGCAGAGAGCCGGTTACCCAACTTACAGCGGCGGTCCATATTCGTTGCTCTGGCAGGCAATCCGAATGCGGGGAAAACGACGCTCTTTAATGCGCTCACCGGTCTCAGGCAAAAGGTAGCCAACTATCCCGGTGTTACCGTTGAAAGCAAGAGTGGCGTTTGGAAAATCTCTCCCAACCAACCTGCAGTTAGCCTCGTAGATTTGCCGGGCTTGTACAGTCTCGATGCAACCTCGATAGATGAGCAGATTGCGAGCGACATACTCACCGGCCAGAACTCTTCCCAACCAGAACCGGATGTCATCCTGGTAGCAGTTGATTCAACGAATCTGGTCCGCAACTTATACCTCGCACAGCAACTGATCGAGGCAGGAAAACCGGTAGTGATCGCCCTGACTATGTTCGATATGGCAGAGCGAATTTTGAAAATAGATGTTGAGAGTTTGAGCGGCCTCCTTGGAGCCCCCGTAGTTGCTGTTGTTCCCAGAGAGCGCCAAGGGCTTGAGGAGCTGGGACGGACCGTTCTTTCAGTTGCGAGTACCAGGAAACCAAAAAGATCTCCCCCCATCAAGCTGAACCGTTCACAAGAAGAGAACCTGCTGCGGCGATACGAGTGGATTGATGCTGTTGTTTCGGAGACAGTCCAGCCCCTTTATGCTTCAACGCAGCGAAACATCAGCGAGCGAATCGATCGAGTCCTGACACACAAAATATTTGGGCCCTTGGTGCTACTCGTCATTCTTCTACTGGTTTTCCAGGCAATATTCTCCTGGGCGAACATTCCCATGCAGGCAATTGACGGCGTATTTGCTAGCCTGTCGGCACTTGCTCGAGCCCACCTGCCTGCCGGCGTCTTTACTGATTTGCTGACCGATGGCGTGATTGCGGGTGTAGGAGGGGTGCTTGTATTCATCCCTCAGATTCTCATGTTGTTTGTGTTCATTACGATCCTGGAAGACACGGGGTACATGGCGCGCGCTGCATTCCTCACGGATCGGGTAATGCGCACTTTCGGATTGCACGGTAAGGCGTTCATGCCGCTGCTCAGCAGTTTTGCCTGTGCCGTACCGGGCGTTATGGCCACCCGCACGATCGAAAACCCCAAAGACCGCCTTGCAACGATCATGATCGCGCCTTTCATGAGTTGCTCTGCACGCCTGCCGGTCTATTCACTGATGATTGCAGCCTTCTTTACTGAGCAAAAGGTTCTCGGGATTTTGTCCGTAGGAGTTGTGATCATCCTCGGAATGTATCTGCTGGGGATTGCAGTAGCAATCATCATTGCCACCCTGCTGAAGCATACGATTCTGAAGGGCCCAACACCGCCGTTTGTTCTCGAGCTCCCGTCGTATCGAATCCCCAACCTCAGAAACATCGTTTACACCCTGCTGAATCGAATTGGTCTCTTTATCAAACGAGCGGGAACAGTCATTCTTGCCATCTCGATTCTCCTTTGGGCACTCGCAGCGTTTCCCCGCACTACCGATCAGCAATCTGCAGCGCAACAGATTGAATACAGCTTTGCAGGACGCACCGGGCGTCTAATTGAGCCAGTAATTGCGCCGTTAGGCTTTGACTGGCGAATTGGCATCGGCCTCATTTCGTCCTTTGCTGCACGAGAAACGATTATCTCGACTCTCAGCATTGTTTATAGCGTCGGCGCCACACCCGGCGAAGATCAAACTCTAACGTCTGCGTTACACGGGGCCCGGAGGGCGGATGGATCACCTGTCTGGACTCCGTTAGTGGCATTGTCGCTGATGGTTTTTTTCGCGCTCGCCTGTCAGTGCATGTCAACTCTTGCCGTTGTACGGAGGGAAACTAACTCATGGCGTTGGCCGCTTTTCATGATCTGCTACATGTTTGTGCTTGCATACGTAGCTTCGTTCGTAACTTACCAGGGCGGACGCCTAATGGGGTTTAGCTAAGTAAATTGATGGACACTCAGGCCATCTTAGTCTTGCTGCTGGTGCTTGGTGCGGGGTTGTATGTAGCTGCGCGCTCGTTGAGTCGCCTGCGGTCGTTCTTCAGCAAAGAGATAAAACTAAATTCCTGCTGCGCTGATTGCATTAGTAGTTGTGAGAAGAAAGACTCGACTAGTAGTGCGGGCTGTCAAATTTCCAGGACTGTTCACTGAGTGAGATTGTTTGGTGCTGCCACTACCGAAAGGCCGGTTGCCAGGATTAGTCGTTCTCGGAAATCCAACACCTCCCCATAACTCAACGGTTTGAGTAGTTTTCCCTCCCTTGTTTTGGTTCCACCACGCGTACTAATCTCCCATGTGGGAGGGATGGGTCGGGATGGGAGGTTCAGCTGTACCTCATCCGGCCGGATGGCAAGTAGGATCTCAGCCAGACCGTTGAGTCGGTCCCGGTTGATGCGTGTCAACATCGTCTGAATTGCGAGAAACCCTTTATATTCCGCCCTTAGTTGCCTTATTCCCGTAACAATCTGGTGCAAAGTGATCCCTTCACACGGCCGATCCATCCATTTCAGGGTTTGCTCGTCCGCAGCGTCAAGCTTGCAGAAGATCTTGTCCGCACCGAGAATGTCTCGCCTAACTTCTGGCACATGTAGATGGGCTGAGTTCGTTATTACCAGTATCGGCTTACCCGTGAGGGCCTTTGCCTGTTCGATGACCTCACCAATATTGGTCGCGAGCGTAGGCTCGCCGCTCCCGGAGAGAGTGATAACGTCCACCAACTGCCAATTACTGGAAGCGAGATCACTCATCACCGTCGCGGTCGATACATAAACCTTTCGCGCTGTTGTGTGAACGTTGATTTTCCCGAGCTGGCAGTACACACACCGAAGGCTGCAGATCGAGTTAACAGAGAGAAGATCAATACCAAGTGAGAGACCGACGCGCCAAGACCTCACCGGGCCATAAACGGTCCGATAGCTGTCATCCAAGGAAGCTGGTTTCTCCAGAGGTTCGTTCATCTCTTCACTCGATGACGGCAACTAGTGTTCCGGAAGGGAAAACTCGACGAAGTCCAACAGCAGTTGTGGGAATTTACCCACGCGAGCACTGTAAACAGCTGCTTCGTCCTAGGTTTTTTGCTAGCTAGCGGAGGGGGAACATAAATTGCTCCCAGCTTGGAAAAGTCCTTCTTAGTCGGAATTATCGGATTCAGCTCAATGGGAGAACACAACATCAATCTGGAGCCTTACGATCACGTAATGCAAGCCTTTACCCGAGCTCTGCTCGATGATCTAAGGGCTCTGGAATACATGCTGGAGCACGATCTCGTGGAGAGGGACGTCGTGCGAATCGGCGCTGAGCAAGAGCTTTTTCTTATTGATCAGAACCTTTGCGCCTCTCCTGTCGCAACGGAAGTTCTCGTTAAGGCAAATGATTCACGATTGCAAACCGAGATTGCTCGCTTCAACCTTGAGGCCAACCTGACACCACTCGACCTCAAAGGGAGGTGCTTTCATCAATTGAACGAGGAGTTGGACGAACTCGTCGCGGTAGCTCGGGACGCGGCGAACAGCTTAGCGTCGGATGTTCTCCTGGCCGGTATCCTGCCAACACTTGCGCGGCGTGACCTAACGCTCGAAAACATCACTCCCGCGCCGCGTTATTTTCAATTAAACCGTACGATAACGCGGCTCCGCGGTGGACCTTTCTCTATTCATATCAAGGGCACGGATGAATTGTATTTGACGCATGAGAACATAATGATGGAATCGTGCAACACGAGCTTTCAGGTGCACGTCCAGGTAAATCCCCGTGACTTCGCTAATTTGTACAATTGTGCGCAGTTGATCACAGCTCCAGTGCTAGCCGCCGCCGTAAATTCACCCCTGCTATTCGGCCACAGGCTGTGGCAAGAAACCCGACTCGCACTATTTCAGCACTCGACCGATGCTCGCTCGCAAACGCAGCAAGCTCGGAGCCATCCAACTCGTGTGGGCTTTGGTGAAAAATGGCTCGAGCGCTCGGTTATCGAGATCTTTCATGACCAGATCTCCCGTTTCCGAGTGATCATGGTCAAAGAGCCGGACGAAAACCCGCTGCAAGTTCTGGCTCGTGGAGAAATGCCGTTACTGTCGGCATTATGCGCCCACAATGGGACAATTTGGCCTTGGAATCGAGCGTGTTACGGTGTCTCCAAGGGAGTTGCTCACCTGAGGATTGAGAATCGTGCGCTTCCATCCGGCCCGACCACGATGGACGAAATCGCTAATGCCGCGTTCTTCGTCGGACTGCTGCAGTCACTCCCTAAAACCTACGGGGAGATATCCCAGCGGCTCTCCTTTACCGATGCAAAGGCAAATTTCTTTCGCGCTGCACGCCATGGTCTCAATGCGCAATTTACCTGGGTGGACGGTACGACGCATGCAGCCGTACCATTGATACTGAACGAACTGCTCCCCCAGGCACGGGAGGGATTGAAAGAAGCCGGCGTCGACTCGAGTGACGTGGATTATTATCTGGGTATCATCGAGGAGCGCGTGCGAAGTGGACAGACAGGCGCGCAGTGGATGGTAAGGTCTTTGTCCGCCATGGAGGGAACCCCAGAAGGTCCGCGGTCGAAAGATCTTCGCCACCGGATTTTGACGGCCACGATTCGCGCGCGCCAACGCGAAGGAGAGCCAGTTCATCGCTGGCCATTGATCAAGGTGAACGATACAGATGATTGGACCAAGAGTTATCAGACTGTCGGTCAATTCATGTCCACAGATCTGTTTACCGTTCGGCCGGATGACCTCATAGATTTGGCGGCCAGTGTGATGGACTGGCGCCACATCAGACACGTGCCCGTGGAAGATGAGCAGGGACGACTGGTTGGGTTAGTGACGCATCGCAGCCTTTTGCGTCTGCTTAGCCGCGGGGGGCGAACAACAAATCCAGCTGGTTCTCCGATTTTGGTGAGAGAGATTATGAAGACTGATCCGGTGACAGTGGAATCGACGACGTCCACTCTGAAAGCCATCGAGATCATGCGCACAGCAAAGCTGGGCTGTCTTCCCGTAGTGGATCAAGGTGAGTTGGTGGGAATAGTGACTTCGTTCGACTTCCTCGAAGCCTCCGCACGACTGTTTAAGAAATCTCTGTCTGCTTCAGCATAATTAGAGAGCTTGATTGCACATAATTAAGGTCGGAATCAGAGACTCATTTGCCGCGGTCTATCACCAGCCTGTTAGTCTGGTCAATCCTGTCACATCCGCCGAGGCTCAGTTGAGTTTATGCGGCCTGGACACTCCAGACACTAATGTAGCGGGCTTGTTCGACCTTTGAGTATTTCTGAATGCCTTCGCTGACCTGGCTGGAGATTTCGTTTGCGGTGGAGATCAATAACGCTTCGACGGCAGAGATCTGCTCAGGTGAGAAAGCACTCAACCGTCTGCGTTGACGAGTGATTTCAGCGCGGGCAATCTCTTGAATCCGATCACGAATGTCCTCATGTAAAAGTGCCTCAATTTCACCTAAACCCATCATCTGCTCCATAAAGATGCGAGAATCGAGCACAACGTCGCCGTTGGCCCTTTAGCAAAGCGAATTCCAGAAGCAAAAAGCCGAAGAAGAAGGTAAAAAGGAGAGAAGGGAAAGAGGGGAAAGATGATCGGAGATTGCAGATTGAAAATGGCCTATTTCAATTACGTTTGCCCAGCCAACCGAATGCAATATCAATATTCACCTCAAAACTCCAGTCGTCTTCCCCCTTCCCCCTTTCCCTCTTTCCCCCATTCCCCTCTTCCCTCTCGTTGGGCGCTTTCGCGCAAGCCTCTGCGGAACTTTCCGCACGACTGAACCTTATTTTTCAACCTGACTGGCAAATCTGTGGACCAACGGCGGGGCATGTCCGTTGCTTCCCCTTAATAGGTTTGGATAGCCCGCGATGGATTTCACACCAGCGGCAAGGCCGCTAGAGGAAAGGGACAGGGAGTCTTGGAGGTGGGTACGATGGCAAAAGACGATCGCGACATTCTCGAAGTTCTCCAGGAGGAGCTCGACTTTATCGAGAAAGGTGGATACGGCAGATCAGTCCGTACGCCATGGCAGCCCAAGTCGGCCTTTCAGGACTCCCTGTCCTGTCTTAATTACGGCTATCCATACCGCGCCCATCCCTGCAATGACTGCCAGCTAATCGAGTTCGTTAATCCAGAGGATCGTTCAAAAGAGATTCCCTGTCACCACATCCAGATCACTGAGCGTGGCGAGACGATCGAGGACCTCGAGTCCGAGGACAACGAGGCAAAGCTGGCCCGGGAAGGGGCGCACTGGCTACGCACGAAAATTGAAGAGATCAAGGAAGCACGCGCGAAAGTCGCAGCGACATCCTGATCGCGGACGCGGGGGGCGTTTATGAATACCACCGCTTATCTAATAGTCACCATACTGGTGGTGACAGCACTTTACTTTGGCGTTTGGTACTTCGCGCGTGCTATCGGCCGCTATCGCGGTGCCAGAACCGTCACTTGTCCGGAAACAAAACTGCCGGTGTTAGTTGAAGTTGACGCAGTACATGCTGCGTTGACGGGAGCGCTGGGCCAACCGGATCTTAGACTGCAAGCCTGCCAACGATGGCCGATTAAGCAGGATTGTGGTCAGGAATGTCTGGCTCGGCTGGATATCGCATCGGAAGAATGTCTGGTGCGCAGCGTGTTAGCGAGGTGGTATGCCGGCAAGAGCTGCGTGTACTGCGGCAATCAGTTTGATGTGGTGCACTGGATCGATCATAAACCGGCTTTGCAGAGTCCCGACGGAATGCTGATGGAGTGGAACAAAGTAGAACTCGAGAGTCTCTCGACTGTTCTCGACACACATTTGCCCGTCTGCTGGGACTGCTACATTGCTCAATCGTTCTTCAAAGAGCACCCGGAATTGGTTGTCTACAGACCGTGGCGTTCAAACGAACGTGGCGAAGGAAGGCCGCCGGCCCCAACGCCGCATCAATAGCAGGGTTGGGAGAGTTCACATGGAGATTACTCCGGTGGGTGTATTCCTAGCGAAAGGAGGAACAAACATGACACCCGGAACTTTTCTGACTCCAAACAAGAGTTTTATGAACCTTATGACCATGGATCCGTTTCGCCTGCTGAACCGTCCAACAAGGCTGTTCGATGAGCCTTTCACCATGTTCAGACCGTTCTTCACTGCCGATGAAGCAATGCCGTTAACGGCGTGGACACCGCCATGCGACATCTATGAGACAGACAAGGAAATCGTCTTGAAGATGGAGCTACCGGAGGTGAAGAAAGAAGAGGTGCACGTCACAGTTGAAAACAACCTGCTAACTGTGCGTGGAGAGCGTAAGTTCGAGGAGAAGGTCGATCGTGAAAACTATCATCGCATTGAACGCACCTATGGCGAGTTTATGCGGAGTTTCACACTGCCCGCTTTCGTCGAAGGCGCAAAGATCATGGCAGATTTTCACGAGGGCGTGTTGACGCTCACACTTCCGAAGAACGAGGAAGCCAGACCGAAACAGATCGAGGTTAAGGTGAAATAAAACAAGCTAGAGGACGAGTCCTTAAGGGGGCTTGTTCCCTCTCCAGCCGCAGGCGGTTTTCCCCCTTCCGCTTGCGGCTGGTCTTTTGTGTCTTTGGAGTGCGGCGGCAAGGA
>Ga0209431_10000731_pt1 | contig 27350 bp, 22 predicted proteins | sample RifCSP13_3_FD_184021 | JGI IMG/M metagenome (GOLD analysis project Ga0209431, IMG submission 184021) | Soil microbial communities from Rifle, Colorado - Rifle CSP2_sed 13_3 (SPAdes) (version 2) | ecosystem: Environmental > Terrestrial > Deep subsurface > Rock core/Sediment | place: Rifle...
TAACCGGTACCGTCGGCGGCCTGGGAGATGGAGGAGGGGGCAGTGGCTGAAGGAGCGGTGAAGTTCCAGCCGGTGTTGTTGCCGGAGTTAGTGATGTTTAGGCCCGAGGTTTCGATGAAGGTGGAATTGGTGTTGTAGTTGTCGGTGACACCCAGGTAGGAAATGGTCCGGGTCCCCTGGGGGTCGATTCTAGCCTGGGTGGTAGGAGTAGAAGAGACCAGGGACAAAAGGTTGCCGGAAGTCCCGGAGAGATTCAAAGTCCCGGTGAAAGTCTGGGTGAGGGAGGCGGGAAATGTCAGGGTCCGGGCTGGGGTGGTGATGTTTTTGGTGAGGCTGGAGAAAGTGGTAGTCCCGGAGATTTGCTGATCTGTCCCGTCCAAAACCACCAGCCCCGATCTTGCGGTAAACGTGTCCGAATTGCTCCAGTCCCCCCCGACGTTTACCTGATGGCTGCTCCCGGATTTAACGTCCAAAGTCCCTCCTGTAATTGTTAAGTCGTTATTCACGTCTAGTGCATCCTGGAGCTCTACTGTGAGACTACCGCCGGAGTCATTCATGGTGAGGTTATTAAAGCTTGTACCGCCAGAGGTCAGGGTTTTGGTATCAGAAGTAGCATTGAGCGTGACTGTTCCAGAATTGTGGGTGAAGGTGGCGGAATTGGTGAAATTCCCACCTACATTTAAAGTTGTGGGGGAGACCAGAATACCACCCGAAATAGTCAGATTGTTTGAGACTGTCCTTGAAGAAATGGTCATAGTCGTAAACCCTCCCGACAAAGCGTTCAATTCATTTTGAGTTAAAGCTCTTGTATAAACCCTGACCTCATCAATTTGTCCCGAAAAATCATTCCCCGATTTATCCTCATCAATACCAATGGAGCTTCTTTGGCTAGCCGTGTTTGAAGTTGAGGTAGCGGTGAAAGAAACAGTCCCCGTTGCTGATTGTGAAACACTGTTAAGATAAATAGTTATGGTGTCATTAGCATAATCTATGGTGCAGACCATGTGGTACCAAACACCTGTAATAAGATCAGCGGCGGATGTGGTTCTTGATTGAACGGCTTCGGTATCTCCGGCCGTACCCGAACAAATAATTTCATCCGTAGTGGTAGCGATGGCTACACGACTGTCGGCAGTGCTATCACCTGTTGACAAACCAAAAATCTGATTTGTACCAGTATTATTGGCTTTTCTGACCCAGGCAGCGACCGTAAAGGTGCTCAAGTTTTGGGCCAAATTAAGATCATTTCCCATATTTAAATAGTCGCCCGAGCCGTCAAAGCTCATGGCGTAAGGGTTCGCATCTTCTATGTCCGGTACGGTTGTGGAAAAAGTTGCATTAGTCGGTGTGGCTGTATTGTTGTTGACTGATGAGTCCTCAACGGTTCCACTCCCTTCGTTCATTTTCCAGTAGCCCACCTCGCTGGAAGTTAAGGTATCTGAAGTAGGGGCGTCCAGGGTGTCTCCCGAATCCGTGAAGGATGCAGTCAGATTTACATAAGACCAATCCTTGATCAAATACGTATCGGCTGATCCATCTCCGTCACCCTTGTAAACTACTGTAGATCCGGTGTTAAGCGTCGGGTCGTCTACACGTTCAGAACCGACAAGCCTCAAGGTACCGCCGTCTTCCGCCGTAAAAGTGGATCCGCATTCAAAGTTTTTGCCGTTTGTGTCAAAAATACCTTCAACAACAGTGCATGTTTGAGTGCTGATCACAAAATTTGTGGTGAGGGAGGCGGCATTTGAGCCTGTTTTATTTATGCGAAGAATAGAACCGATGGTTCCCTCAATAACACCACTGTCGGTGTGGCTGAGCGTCTGGGCGGCGCTTCCAGTAAACTCAAGAGTCAAATTGGCGCCGCCAAGAGTTAGGGAGGCTGAATAGGAAAAATCGCCGGTTATATAAACCGTCCGAGAGGAGCTGGGGTTAGCAATACTTCCCCCGCTGTTGGCTGTGAAATCATCAGTGGTGCAGTTGCTACCCAGTCTGACAGAGGAGGCAACATCCTTAGTTATGGTGATTGATGCAAAACTTGCAGTACCACAGTTAAGATCGTTACCGCTGCCGCCCCCGCCAGTGTACGAAAGAGCAATATTGTTTGGAAGCAAGTTTCCTGAGTTGTCTAGGTCTCTAGCAAGGCTTATAGTTGTTATTCCTGATGGAAATGCGCCGCTAGTTAAAATTAAGTCGTCTGTGGCCGATATGGTATTTCCAGTCATGGTGAGAACAGAAGTTGAGCTGGGCGAAGAATAAGATGTGATAGTCAAATTTCCGGTAACGTTTATGGTTCCACTATTTACAATATATCCTGTGATTGTTGGGTTGGTTCCGGGAATTGGAAAAACACAGCCACTATTTATATTTTCCACTGAAGTAACGCCCTTACTGATAGTCACAGAGTCAAAACTGACAGTGCCGCAAGTGTGCGTGTGAGATGTTCCTCCGCCGCTAAAGGTGAGGTCGATACCGTTGGGAAGCAAGCTCCCAGTGTTGGTTAGTGAGCCTTGGATAGTTAGTGTTGTTATGTTTGCTGGAAATGTCCCTGCAGTCAGTGTTAACGTATTGGTCAAGATCATTGAAGTTCCGGTTGTTGTTAAAACTGCGCCAGTATTGGAAGTGTAACTGGGTAATGTAGGGTTTCCCGTTATATTTATTGTTCCACTGTTTGAGATGGTGCCGGCAGTTAGTGATGGGTCAGTACCGGCAATTGGGATAGTACAACCGCTGCTGACAGTTAGTGTTGTTCCGGCTGACTTACTGAAGTTAACCGCGTTGAAGGTTATGCTTCCGCAGGTAATGGTGTTGAAGGTGTTGCCCCCATCAAAGGTGATTGTTCCCGAACTGTTGTTAAATACGGGGCTTCCGGAGACAGTAAAGTCATTTCCCACAGTCATGATGCCAGACGTAGCGGTAAAGGTACCGCCGGACAATATAAAGTCGGCATCCAAATCAATAGCCTGAGAAGTGCTGTCAAATATTCCGGCCGCCTGGTCGTAATTGCTTACACCCACAGTCAGGCTTCGGTTCGCTGTAATAGTTCCCGTGTACCCTGAATTAATATCCACCCCCGCCACGGAACCCGCAAAGCCCGAATCAATGTTTGCGTCTTTGGTTGATGTTGGACTAAAAGTTGCAATATCCGACGCGCCAGGTTGCGTATCATCCGACCAGTTGGCATCACATGACCATTTTTCCCCATCGCCAACACCTCCTCCGCAAGTCCCATCCGTACCCTCTCCATCCCAGGTACGAACTACGGCTTGGGCGGAAGACGTAAAGACCAAGCTGACGGTAATGGTCAGAATCAAAAAAAGAATGGTTTCTTTCAGTCTTTCCACAGCAACCAAGCCGTTAACCGGCTGACACCTTTTAGTATACTATTTTCCGAAGCTATTTAAATTCGCGATACCTGAGCCTACACTCCATCTCCCACTTTGTGACGCTACCCGGATTCGAACCGGGGTTACCAGGATGAGAACCTGGTGTCCTGGGCCTCTAGACGATAGCGCCTTACGGCCCTATTTTACTGTTTTTGGCCTTGGTTGACAAACTTGCCCTCCGGCTTTAGAATACGCTCTACGATCTAAATTCCCTCGCCTCCAAGGAGGCTTTTTTTAATGAACTCACATCCCATTTTAATCACCGCTCCCGGCTTAGATACTCTCAAGCGAGAATTGGGTGATCTTGTCAACGTCAAGCGCCCTCAGCTGGTCGACCGACTGTCCAACGCCCGCTCCATGGGTGATTTGTCGGAAAACAACGATTACCAAACCGCCAAGGAAGAGTTGGCGTTCATAGACGGCCGTATTTCCGAGCTTGAGGATCTGCTCCAAAATGCTCAAGTAGCCAAACCGAGTTCAAAAAGCGCCATAGAAGTTGGCCATACTGTTACTCTTACCGTAAATGGCAAACAAACTGCCTTTCAGATCGTTGGCGAGTGGGAAGCCGATCCCGGTCAAAAAAAGGTCTCTCCCTCCTCGCCTCTTGGCAAGGCTTTGATGGGTAGAAAAGTCGGGGAAAAAGTTGAAGTAGCCGCTCCAGCCGGCAAAATCCTGTACACAATCATGGCAATAGAATAGAATTAAAGCCATGGGTTCCTCACGACTTGCCGAAATAAGAGAAGCTAGGATAGAGAAATTAAAAAAAATTCGCGATTTAGGCGTCGATCCATATCCTGCCAAATACTCCAAAAGTTTTATCTCCATTTCCCAGGCTCGAGGGAACCTCGGTCAAGTGGTAAACGTCGTCGGCCGTCTCTGGCGTTTTAGAGAGCACGGTCAAGTTGTTTTTGCCGATGTCAAAGATTCTTCAGGCCAAATTCAGCTGCTCTTTCAGGAAAAAACATTGGCGGAAAAATATTACTTTCTCAAACTTTTCGACGCTGGGGACTTCTTGGGCGTCGAGGGCCGGGTAATAACCACCCAAGCTGGCGAGACCACAATAGACGTTTCGCACTTCGAACTCCTCTCCAAATCCTTACGCCCCCTGCCCGACGACTGGTATGGCCTGAAAGACATCGAGGAAAGGTACCGCCAGCGCTACGTTGATCTCCTAATAAACGATTCTGTCAAAAACGTTTTTCTGACGCGGACCAAGATCGTAAAGCTATTTCGGGATCGATTGGATCGGGAAGGATTTATTGAGGTAGAAACGCCGGTACTCCAGCCCGTCTACGGCGGCACCGTGGCCAAACCTTTCACTACTCATCACAATGCCTTGGATTCCGATTTTTATCTGCGCATATCGGACGAGCTTTATCTCAAACGTCTGATCGTTGCTGGTTTCGACAAAGTCTACGAGCTAAGCAAAGATTTTCGCAACGAAGGCTTTGACCGGGCTCACAATCCCGAGTTCACAATGCTGGAGTTTTACTGGGCTTACGCCGACTATCAGCATCTGATGGATTTCACCCAGCAATTAATTTCTGATATCGTCGGGGAAGTCCACGGCAAACTCCAAATAGAATACCAAGGCCAAAAACTGGACTTCACCCCCCCCTGGCCCCGTCTCACCTACCGGGAAGCCATTCGTCAATACTCCAGAATTGACATCGAAGAGGCAGATACCGAAGGTAAACTCAAAAAGCAAATCAGTACTAAGCTTGACCTCTCCGGGTCCGCCGGTTACGGTGATCTGGTCGATCGACTTTACAAACACACAACTCGTCCTCACCTGACAGGGCCCTTGTTTTTGATCAACCGGCCGACAGAGTTTGTTACACTCGCCAAACGTCAGCCGGAAAATCCCAGAGTTACCGCGTCTTTCCAGCTATTGGTCGCCGGGGAAGAAATATTGACGGCCTACAACGAACTCAATGACCCAGGCGATCAGGCCACCCGCTGGAAAGAATCTGAAAAGCAGGGAGAAGCCGGTCATGAGGAACACGAAACCTACGATGCCGATTACGTCCGGGCTTTGGAATACGGCATGCCTCCCACCGCCGGCTGGGGCCTAGGGATAGATCGCTTTACAGCCATACTCACCGACCAACCATCTCTAAAAGACACCATTTTATTCCCCACCCTCCGCCCCGAAAAATGATTACCCGCGACCAGGCCTGGGATTTGTTAACTTCCAAAATGCAGAGTCACAATCTGCGCCGGCATTGCCTGTCGGTCGAAGCCGTGATGCGGGCGTTAGCGAAGCACTTCGAAACGGATGCGCAAAAATGGGGGATTGTCGGTCTACTGCACGATGGCGATTATGAATTCACCAAAGACGATTCCGTAAATCATGCCAAATTAATGGCCGACTGGGTCCGTGAATTGAGCGAAACCGACCCTGAATTATTAGAAGGCATAGAATCCCACGGTTGGTTTCATCAGGGCAAGTTACCCCAAACCCAAATGCAATGGGCCCTCTTCTGTTGCGATGAATTAACAGGGTTAATCGTCGCCTGCGCCCTCGTCCAACCCGCCAAAAAACTTGCCGATGTGACAGTCGAATCTGTTTTAAAGAAATTTCCCCAGAAGTCCTTTGCCGCCGGCGCCAAGCGTGAGGACATCCTGCTCTGTGAGGAAAAGCTCGGTATCAAACTCGAAGACTTTGTCAAAATTGCTCTTACCGCCATGCAATCAGTTGCTTCTGAAATAGGATTGTAATAAAATATGCCAAAGCGTTTGCCCGTCAGCAGCGCTTAATGCGTAGCATTTGCGGGCAGGAGTCCGAATTCCATCGGACGATGCTGTCCGGTGTTGCAACCGGACCGGGTCAGCCCGTGACAGCTAACAAATCAAGTACTCACTTCAGCTGGCACCTCTTCGGGGCGGAAGTAATCACGAAATCTATGTCGAAAATATTTCTCGTCCGCCATGCCGAGTCTATTGCCAATACCGAAGGCCGGTATCAAGGCCAATCTTACGATACCCAACTCTCACAACTTGGCGAACATCAAGCCCACGCCCTCGCCAATCATCTGCGCCGGCTTAGTTTGGACAGGGTTATTACCAGCCCTCTCCGCCGTACCTTCCAGACCGCCCACACCTCGGCCGTCCACCATGGCCTGTTTACTATCAAAGAACCGCGTCTCATCGAAAGCAACCACGGCTTGTGGGAAAGCCTAACCAAAGAAGAAGTTGCCTCCGCCTGGCCGGATGTTTATCACTCCTGGCAAACCCAGCCCTCCGACACCGTATTTCCCCAAGGCGAACCCTTTTTGGCCACTTGCGAGCGGGTCTTGTCGTGGTGGAAGGAAATAATTTTACTGGAAGGTCATACTTTAGTCGTCACTCATGACAATATAATCCGCATAATTCTCACCCATATTCTCGACTATCCGCTGGACAAATTATGGTTATTTAAGCTCCAACCCGCCGCCATTACGACCATCGAGCACGAATTGGGCCAAATTATAAAGGTGGACATAAATTCCACAGATCATTTACAAAACCTCCAATCGAATCTCGCTCTACACGCCCTTTGATATACTGATACTATGCTCGATACCAAATTTGTTCGCGAAAAACCAGACGAGGTCCAAAAAAACGTCGACTTTCGCGGCGGCAAAGTCACAGTCAAGGAAGTTTTGGAAGCAGATTCTACTCATCGCGCTCTCATTCAAAAAGCAGAAAATCTTCGCGCGGAAAGAAATAAGGTCTCTTCGACCAAACCCTCCCCGGAAGAGATTTCCCGAATGCGAGCTCTCCGGGACGAGTTGAAAAAAGTAGAGGCAGAATTAACTAATTCCGAGAAAACTTTTATGGGCAAGCTCGCCCGACTTCCCAACATGTCCTCCTCAGATATGCCGGAAGGCAATGGTGACCCTGACCACGTCGAACTGGCCGTCTGGCTGCCAAACGAGGGCTATTTACCCAAATCCAAATTAGGTAAAGGTCTAAACAGTGCCCAATATATGCCCAAAAAAACTGGGTTGCATCACGTTGACCTGGGCAAAAAACTGGACATTATTGATACAGAACAAAGTGCTCTGACTTCTGGTTCCCGCTTTACTTACATGAAGGGGGATGCGGCCTTACTTCAGTTTGCCTTGTTTGAACTTTTGAAAAATAAATTAATAGCCGAGGGTTTTGAACCCATGATAGTTCCGGTTTTAGTAAGAGAGGAAGTATTGTTTGGAACAAGCCATTTTCCTGAAGGTCGTGATCAGGTTTACGAAATCGAGACCCACAATGTGGAAAACCAACAACGGCTCTTTTTGGTCGGATCCTCCGAACCTCCCCTTTTTGCATACTACATGAACAAAACACTCAAGGAAGAAAACCTTCCCAAAAAATTCTTCGCTTACACCCAATGCTTCCGCTCAGAAGTAGGCTCCTGGGGTAAAGACGTCAGGGGAATCAAACGTGTCCATCAGTTCGACAAGTTGGAAATTGATGCCCTGACGACGGAAGAAGGGTCGCGAGAGATGATGGAGTATTTACGGGGAATTAATGAGTGGTTAATGCAGAAGTTAAAGCTTCCATACCGGGTAATCAACAAATCTTCTCGGGATTGCGGCTACAATGCCACATATTTACAGTACGACCTGGAAGGCTGGCTGCCGACCCAGGGAGAATTTATAGAGCTGGGTTCCAATACCGATGCCTGGGACTATCAAGCCCGCCGCATGAACATCCGCTATTTATCCAAAGACAAACAGAAAAAACTGGCCCATACAGTAAATGACACGGGCATTCCCATGGGTAGAATGATCATTACAATACTGGACAACTACCAAAACCCCGACGGCTCGGTCACAGTCCCCGAAGTCCTCCGCCCTTACCTGGGTAAAGACAAAATAGTCCCGAAGAATGGATAGTCGAAACCAGTTTCAAAACGAAGCCAGGTTTTCTGACATCGTCTGGGTCAGCGAGATCCACGGGGTTTCTCAAAATTATCAAGTGTATCGCCATCTGATACCAATACTTCGAAAGATTGGATACACCTCTGTCGCACTCGAATATCCCTCAGACCTAAACGGTGAGTTTAATGAAAACAAGTTTTCCAAGTATCAAAACATTCAAGATGGCCGTTTCAGCCAAGAATCTTTAGATTTTTTTCGGTGGTTAGATTTACAAGAAATTAACCGGGGATGTTTCGACATATCATCACCGGCCGACCAGCAAAATCGTGAGTACCTCATGGCCCAAAATTTAATGTCACTATTTCATAAAGAGAAAACTCTTGTCATTTCAGGCGGATTCCATTCCCAAAAGAGGCTTCAAAGGATAAACGACCATGACATCCTACCTCAATCGGGCGTAGTTGAGCAGGTCACCAGTAAAAAAATTGTCAGGATTGGAATAAAGTATCTAGCGGGTCAGTTTTATAACTTCAGCCTGAAAAAACTCACATCGGAAATGAAAAGTTATGATGAACTCAAATTAAACTTTGGCGACATTTCTAGAAATATCGACGCATCTTTGGACGAAAACTGGTGGATCCACTCTGGTCCGGCTACTCCAATCCATCTATTGAATCAATAATTCACGCGGTAGAATAAAAGTATGAAAAAGAATTTTTCCGCTTTGGCCCAGATCATCTTCATCCTCAAGTTCGCGGCCAAGTTTTTGTGGGAGACCAATAAAAAGACCTTCCTCATAGTCGTTTTCCTCAACGCTCTTGTAAGCTTGTTCATCATCCCCAACCTGCTTCTGGACAAAGCCTTTTTGGATATCTTAGTCTCCAATATCAAAAGTCCCCAGCCCCTTTCAGCCTTTCGCGCCATTCTCTGGATTGTAGCCGCTCGCTTTGCCCTCCAGGCTCTTCGGTCCCTAGCCAACCGCTTCGCCGGCTATTATTCTCGCGTCCTCTCCTGGGAACAGAACCAAAGGGCGGAAGTTATGATCGGTACCAAATACGCCACCATCGCTGTCCCCACTTTGGAGGATCCGAACTTCAAAGACCGCTATCAAAAAATAGAACGCGAAAGTTTAAACCGCCTCCAGGGCGTTGCCAACAATTTTATTAGCCTTCCTCGTCACCTTACCGGTGTGATTTCTTCTCTGTCTTTCTTTATTGTCACTCAGCCTTTTGTTGTCCTCACCGCTCTTGTTTCTCTCGTTCCCGCAATTATCGTCGAACGCGTATTTGTCAAAAAAAACTACGAACTCGAATCGCAGATATCCCTTCTTCACCGCTTCCGTGGCATGTACTATTACTATCTGGGCCGCACCCGGTCTTACTTGGAACTTCGCCTCTTGCACATTCATGAACACCTGGGTCTCCAGATCAAAAAATACTGGCAAAAAATAATCGATAAACGCAAAGCTTTCAGTCAAGGCCGGCGGACTTGGACATATCTGGCTGGCCTGGTAGACGACGCCGTTTCCTATTCTTTCGACGGTTTGTTTGCTTTCCAGGCCATCGTTGGCAAAATTTCCATCGGTTCTGCCCAGGCCTATATTAGGGCCATTTCCAATTTCAAACAAAGCTTCACTGCTCTCACTGGGGCCATCCTTGAGCTTTACGAAAACTACCTGTACCTCACCGATCTAGTCTGGTTTTTGGAGCTAGACAACCCTTACTACAACACTCAAGGCCGTAAACTGACGCCCCCGTTCAAGGGGGGAATTACCTTTAAAGACGTCTGGTTCAAATACCCGGATACCGAAAATTGGATTTTAAAAGGCGTGACTTTCCAAATTTCTCCTCGGGAAAATATAGCCCTCGTCGGCAAAAACGGCGCCGGCAAAACCACGCTCGTCAAACTCCTATGCGGCTTTTATAAACCTGACAAAGGGCAGATTTTAGTCAATAACACTCCCGTTCAACAGCTCAACAAGCCCCAGTACTGGAAGTATCTATCCGTTCTCTTCCAGGACTCGGACGCATTCGGCATTACCGTCAAAGAGATAGTCTCAGCCAGCGATATTGCCAAATCCGAAAACTTAGACAAAATCAAAGAATACACCCGCGTCTCCCAAATCGACTCCTGGATCGAATCACTCCCTCACAAATACGCCAATCCCATCGGTCGAGATTTCAAAGACGGTGTCAGCCCTTCTTCGGGCCAGTGGCAAAGGATTGGTATCGCTCGGGCCCTCTTCAAAGACCCGGAAGTTTTAGTTCTAGATGAGCCGACCAGTAACGTCGATCCCGAAGCCGAAGAGCAGATATTCAATGAGATACTAGACATCGGCCGGAAGAAAATAATCATTTTCATCTCTCATCGTTTTAGTACTGTCCGTCGTGCAGACAGGATCCTCGTCATCGATCAAGGTCTTATCACGGAGGAGGGGAGTCACGACCAGCTCATGGCTCGCCAGGGTACCTACTCCCGCCTTTTCCACCTTCAAGCCAAAAGCTATAAGTAAGCAGTCGATTAATTATCGAAAACTTTTCCACGAATTAACGATCGTTAAGTTGTGGGAAACAAATTTCTTAATGTCATTTTCCCAAAACTTCCCGGGAACCACACTTCCTCCCCTCCAAATGTGTTTTTAAATTGTGTAAATCCTTTCCACTTCGGGTTGGGAAATCTGGGATCGTATACTCCCTCCCAGTCCCAAACCTTTGCCCCTCTTTTCCTAGCTTCGCGCATCGCTTCCCAAATGGTCAAATAAGGCAAGTTTTGCCCTTTAGCTGCGGGAAGAGCCGCCCCGTAGTAATAGTAAGCCACCTTGTCATGCATCAATATCAGGCACCCGCAAATATCATCAATAGTTATCGAAAACGCGTTCTCCCCAAAACTTCCCCACAAATTGTCGAAATCTTTCTTGCTGGATGACCAAATATTTTGGATCCTGGTAGCTTTTTTCCAAACTTCAAAAAACTTGTCAAAATTTCCTATTTCGACCTTGTGTTTATTTTTTACCAGTTTATTTATCCACGATCTGGCCCTTTTAAAACTAAATAATAATTCTTGCGGGTTTTTGTTTAAATTAATCCTAATAGTTTTAGTCGCTCTCAACGGTTCCCGCTCTGATTTGTATCCCGCTTTTTCAAATTCCTCGGCCGAAAAATTGCAATTCAACGGTTCTACCCGCATCAGGATAACCCGATTTTTCCTTAGAATCTTATCAATAACTGTCCAAGGCAGTGGTAATCTGGTCCGCTGCAGTTTGGCCACCGCCCCCAATACTCCCAGCCTTCTGACAAAAATCTGACACCTTGTCCCGGGAATTTTCTCCACCTCCCAGCCAATGCACTTCATATATTGGGCATAAGCTTCGCTTTGCCTCATATCTTCGCCAATTTCCAAACCGACCGCGTTTTTTCCGCTCTGCCAGCTTGATTCTTTCTTTGCAAAAGGCCAAAATCCCACTATGTCCATCATATCTCAGTTAAAAAAACAATTTGTCCCCGAGATTATCGCCAAATTGCAGTCCAAGTACAATGGCACGATTTTTGTCAAAGATGGTTACGGCTCCCGCTATATTCACACCGAAGTATCCGAGGTTACCCAGAGCGGGGGAATTACTCAAAATCTTTGGCCGCCGGTTTTGAAAAAAATTGCCCTCCCCCGCAAATCCTGGCTGATTTTAGGTTTAGCCGGAGGTACACTTGCCAAACAAATCTCCACTCACTACTCGCCCTCTCGCATGGTTGGCGTGGAAATCGATCCGGTCATGATCGAAATAGGCAAAAAGTATTTCGCTTTGGACCAAGTTCCCAATTTGGAAATAGTCGAGTCGGACGCCAACCGCTTTGTTATGAATTCAAAACATCATTTCGACTACATTTTAGTGGACCTGTATCTGGGAGACAAAATTCCCAACTTCATCTCAGACCCTCAATTTTTAAATAAATTAAGCCGGTTGGGCAGTTATGTAGTCTTCAACCGTCTTTTTTACACTCCGGCCATGCGCAGATCAGCACAAGAATTCACCAAATCTTTGTCAGCTTATTTTTCTCACATTCGCCTCATTCGCAGTCTCGCCAACCTCCTGATAATAGCGAGGGCAAAGCCCGATGATATATGAAAAGATCCTCGAACCCAGGCGAGAGGTAGGTATCCTTTCATATTTGTGACTAGTACAAGTATAATTAGAGCTCATGTTTAAATTCCTCACCAAATTTCTTGATCTCAACCAGAAGGAGATCGACATTCTCAAAGTTAAAGTTGGCCAAATCAACGGTTTTACAGATGACTTTTCCCGTCTAAAAACTCCCAAAGATTTTGCCGCCATCACTGCCGGACTCAAAAACCGGCTTGCCGACGGTCAAACCTTGGATTCCCTTCTGCCCCAAGCTTTTGCCGCCGTACGTGAAGCCAGTTCCCAAGCCATTGGCCTTCGCCCTTTCGACGTCCAGCTCATAGCCGCCATTGCTTTTCATCAGGGCAAAGTCTCCGAGCAAAAAACCGGCGAGGGCAAAACCCTCTCCGCCGTCCCCGCCCTTTACCTCAACGCCTTATCAGGCAAAGGCGTCCATCTGGTCACGGTCAACGACTATTTAGCCCGAAGGGACGCCGGTTGGAACGGCCCCACATTTCATCTTTTAGGTCTATCTGTCGGCGTAATCATTCACGACAATTCTTTTCTATATGATCCCGATTATTTTGACCCCAGTCACGGCGACGACCGTCTGGCCCATCTCCGCCCCGTATCCAGAAAAGAGGCCTACGCCACCGATATTACTTATGGTACCAACAACGAATTTGGATTTGACTATCTGCGCGACAACATGGTTACGGATACATCCGACATGTCTCAGCGCGGCCATCATTTTGCCATTGTAGACGAGGTCGACTCTATTTTGATCGACGAAGCCAGAACCCCCCTGATTATTTCCGCCCCGGATACTGAACCAACTCAAAAATATTATGAATTTGCCAAACTTGTCGACCGCCTGTCTTCAGATACGGATTACACGATAGACGAAAAACATCGCACCGCCACCTTAACCGAACATGGCTTGCAAAAAGTTGAAAAAATGATGGGTCTGGACAACCTCTACGAAAAAGACTTTGATACCATCCATCATTTGGAAAATGCCCTCAAATCCAGAACTCTGTTCATTAGGGACAAAGATTACATCATTCGGGACAACCAAGTGGTAATTGTGGACGAATTTACCGGTCGGCTCATGCCCGGCCGCCGTTGGTCAGAAGGCATGCATCAGGCAGTCGAGGCCAAAGAAAACGTCACTATCCAGCAGGAATCAAAAACCATGGCCACTATCTCCTTCCAAAATTACTTCCGCATGTACCAAAAACTCGCCGGCATGACCGGAACCGCCACTACTGAGGCTGAAGAGTTCAAGAAAATCTACAATCTGGAAGTTTTGTCTATTCCCACCCACCGCCCGATGATCAGAATCGACCATTCCGATATTATTTACAAAACTACCCGGGCCAAGTACACCGCTCTCGCTGAAGAAATTGCCCGTCAGCATTCTGCAGGTCAGCCGGTTCTGGTTGGCACTACCTCGATAGAAAAAAATGAGACCGTCTCCGAACTTCTCAAAAAAAAAGGTGTCCCCCACCAGATCCTAAATGCCAAAAATCACGAAAAAGAAGCTACCATTATTTCCGAAGCCGGCCGTCGGGGCGCCGTGACTATCGCCACCAATATTGCCGGCCGCGGCGTGGACATTATTTTAGGCGGCACTCCGCCTCCCAATCCCAAGTTTGTTTTGGGTTCAGACAAGCTCACCGACAAACAATATGCCGCCTCCCTCAAGGACTGGCAGAAAGCTCATGATGAAGTTTTAGCCGCCGGTGGTTTATTCGTTACTGGTACCGAGCGCCACGAATCTCGCCGTATCGACAATCAGCTGCGCGGTCGCTCAGGCCGCCAAGGTGACCCCGGTGCCTCCCGCTTTTATTTAGCCCTGGACGACGATATAATGCGGATTTTTGGCGGCGAGCAGGTCGCCAAAATCATGGGTTTTTTGAAAATTCCTGAAAACGAGCCCATCGAACACTCCATGGTCAGCCATGCGATCGAGCAGGCCCAAGTCAAAGTCGAAGGCTTCAACTTCGATGCCCGAAAACACGTGGTCGAATATGACGACGTTATGAACAAACAGCGGGAAATCATCTACGGCTTACGCCATCGGGTGCTAAACAGTGAAGTCACTGAAGCAGAAATAATTTCCAACATTCAAAATCAACTCTCCAATGTAGTCAACTCTTACGCCCCCCACGGAATAGTCGAATCCGAGGTCGCTCCTATAGTTAATGCTCTGGTGGACGTTGTCCCCTTCGATGACGCCTCCCAAAAAAATCTCACCGCGCAATTTACAAGTCTCGGTACAGCCAGTGAAATAATTACTCTCATTAAAAATATTATCACCGACACGGTTTCTCAGCGAAAACTCCAATTAGGAGAGGACAAATGGAAAGACGTCATCAAGTTTGCCTATCTCTCCAGTATTGACAACCTCTGGGTGGACCACCTGGATGCCGTGGACGACTTGCGCTCCGGCATAGGGCTTCGCGGTTATGGTCAGCGTGACCCGTTGGTAGAATACAAGTCCGAGGCTTTCTCCATGTTCGAGCGTCTGGTTACTCAAATCGACTCCGAATTTTCCAAACGTCTCTTCCGAATTCAAATCGGCATACAACCAGTCGCTCCTGCGCCTCAAATGATAGAAATCAAACCAAGTTTGGATATGCCTGCTCCCGCATCCACAGCCACATCCCAGCTTCCTCGCGTCAGCGGCCAAGACGCTGGAAATTTTATGTCTGCTTTGGCAGGCCTTACCAAAACCGCCGTCAAAAACACTCACAAAAGCCTCGGCCGCAACGACCCCTGCTGGTGCGGGTCAGGAAAAAAATACAAACGTTGCCATTTCCCTAATTAGAGCTATATATAGCCACTAACTAGACAATAAGCTTATAATAACTTACCCAATTTTTGATTTTGATAGACAGAACAGAAAAGCTAGTACACATAATAAGTAGAATTGGCCATAGGTGTTACATTTGGCCCCCTGTTTGCTGGAACTTCAAGAAGTGTCATTATCCAAACTAACACCAGCAAATTATGGCCGCGATAGATGATTTTAATAACCTAGATATCCGTGTCGGCAAAATCATCGAAGTCGAGGATTTTCCGCAAGCTCGCAAACCCTCATATAAATTAACCATCGATTTCGGTCCCCAAATCGGCATAAAACACTCCAGTGCCCAGCTCGTTAAGCATTATTCCAAAGAAGAACTTAAGGGAAAGTTAGTCCTGGGTGTAGTCAACTTTCCCCCGCGCCAAATCGGCCCCTTCGTCTCTGAAACTCTCACTCTGGGAGTGCCGGACGAAAATCATGAATGTATCCTAATAGTTCCGGACAAACTCCTCGCCCAGATTGGTGGAAAATTGTACTAGTATGCGATTGCTTTTTCTATCCAATACTCACTGCAACACCAACAAACAGGTAATTGATCAATTAAAATCCTGGGTAATTCCAGACAGGAGAGTCGTCTACTTTTCCTCTTCCCCTGACCCGTCCCGGAAATACTTCGCAGACGTTGCCGGTTGGTTCAAAGATGCCATTGGAATTTCAAACATGGCTTATCTGGATGCCAATTCCTCTGCCCTGGAAATCGCTGACCTTCAAAACGCGGGCGCAATTTATTTAAGTGGTGGCAACACTTACCATCTTTTACAAGCCTTAAAGGGTACCGGAGCGGCAAAAATAATCCGTCAATTGGCAATGGAAAGTGAAATCCCCATAATCGGAGTAAGTGCGGGAGGATTATGTCTGACCAAAGATATTCGGGCCGCCACAGCCGAAAATGATGCCGGGATCACCGATTTCTCCGGACTCGGCTTGGTAGATTTTGGTTTTTACCCTCACTACAAACCAGATGCAGCCAGTCAAGATGAAATTAATGCGTTTGTCAGTTTAACTGGAATAGAAGAAGTGTTTGCCTTACCGGAGTATTCCGGCCTGGCGGTAACCAAAGACGGTTTGACTCCATTGGGAGAAGTAACCCGGTTTGTAAAAGGGTCAAACAGCCCGGAAATACTGCCTGGAAGCGATCCCGCTCTCGTGTCCTGAAACGAGTATGATACAATATAATTCTCGATGGACGAAGTTTCTGTCTCACCCCAGCCTCTTCCCCCACCACCTGCTCCGGACATACCTCCGCAGGTTACTCCTCCCAAACGAAATATTCTTCCCTACGTAGTTTTGGGTCTCATTCTAGTAACCCTTGTCGGACTTGGCGCTGTCTTGTGGATCAGGAAGTCTGCCCAACCCCCTGCCACATCCCAATTGGCTCAAGTTGTCTCACCCACTCCCGCCCCCCTACCTTTATTTTTGGAGTTAACCAGCCCCAAAAGCGATGAACTCGCCGTAGGTGAAGAGATTATTGTCAGCGGCCGGACTCTCCCCAACATTACCGTCCTCATCTACACCGACACAGACCAAACCTCGCTAGAAAGTGACGCCAATGGCCAGTTTGAATCTACAGTCAGCCTGGATGAGGGCAGCAACACCCTCACAGTGACAGCCTTCGCCGACAATGGAGACGAATTTAGCGAAAGCATCGACGTCGTTTACGATCCGCAAAGTCAATAATGAAATATTTCTTAGTCATAGCAGTCTTTCTTTTACTAACCCTCGCTTCGGCATCCTTTACCACGGCTGTCAAACCGGATCAGATTCCCGGACGGATGATAAGTTTAGAAAAACGCCCTCTCAAAATAGGCCCGGCCAAAGTTAAAGAAATTCTTAGTCAAATACGTTCAAACCAACCGGCTACCAAAAGCGCCAAACTCAACGCTCACAAAGTCTTCGTCAGGGCAGCTTCCGCCTCCGCTCTGCTCAAACGCCGGGCAGTTATGGGAATTATTCAGGCCATCGATGGAGACACTCTTACCCTCTCTCACCAAATTAAAACCGAGTCCAAATATACGGTATTTCTCACCCCCGATACTATCATCAAGTCCAAATCCGCCACCTCCTCTGCCAGTCTAACCGTGGGCTTGAGAATTGCCGTAGTCGGTGTCCCCGGTGCCGGAGGGATCACAGCCAGATTAATCCATATCATTCCCGGACGAGCGGTTGGCGTCTTTAGCCGGCCAACTTCGACAATACCCACCCCCACTCTAGTCTCTACCCCTTCGGCCACCATTTCTCCTACCTCCGCTCCCACCCCCACTTCCACCCCGTCACCCTCACCTTCTCCCAGTCCTAGCCCGTCTCCCACCCCTTGACCCCTATTTTTTCCAAGCTAAGTACCACAGTTTCACTGACTCGGTAGTCGTCAGGTAAACGCCCACAATCGCCAAAATCATTATCATTTGCGGCCAAGCTAAGCTGGTGAATCTAAACACCTCGCGCCCAATATCGGTAAATGGCAAAACTAAAGCGACCAGCCCAGCTACCCCTGTTAAAATCAAAATTGCCTTCGACGGGGCTAAGCCTTTCAGAAAGAAGCGTCTGGACCGGATCGAATACAAAAATACCAATTCGGTCAGTACGCTTCCCACAAACCAGCTGGTTTGCAGAACCTCAGGATTGAATCTATAAAAAACTCCGAAAAATACGAAGTCAAACAGCGTACTCACTATTCCCAAAACCGTTGCCGTTGCTAGCAAATTTTTCAGGTCAAAAGGCATCGGTCTTGATACCTCTCCCCGACTCACGTTATCCGTGGCAATAGATATCATCGGCAAGTCAGACAGCAGGTTCAAAAGCAAAATTTGTAGCGGCAGCATCGGTAAATAATTGACAAACAATGACGCAATAGACACCGCATAAAAATTTCCAAAATTGGACGACAATGTTGCCAAAATGTATTTCGACGTATTTATCGCCGCCTTTCTCCCTTCCTCAATTCCGTCAACGATCACTTTCAGGTCCTTTTTCAAAAGAATAATATCAGCCGCTTCTCTGGCTACGTCCGCCGCATGGTCCACCACCAGTCCCACATCGGCGGATTTTAAAGCCGGCCCGTCGTTGATGCCCTCGCCCAAAAAACCTACCCGGAAATTTTCCTGAAGTAAATCGACAATCTTATTTTTTTGTGCCGGCGTCACTCTCGCAAACACTCGATAACTGCGAACCACCTCATGTTGCTTGGCCACCTCTAGTTTATCCATCTCCGCACCAGTGATCACTTGACTTTCTAATTTAATCAAACCGATTTTTTTTGCCACTGCTCCCGCCACAGCCGGGCTGTCACCGGTCAATATCTTTATTTCCACTCCCAAGTTTTCAGCATCCTCAACAGCCGCCACCGATGTTTGCTTAATCGGATCTACAAGTGAGATTAAACCCGCGGGCCTTCCGTCTGCCGAAACAGCAATTATTCTCTTGCCCGTCTTGTCCATCTGTCCAACCCACACCTTTTCCTCCCGGCTTGCCGGTTTACCTCCAATCACTGTCTCATAAGCGCCCCGTTCAACACTGACGAGTTTATTGTTCCACTTCACCTTGACCTCAATTTTCCTGCCTTCTGGGTCGAATGGAACAAAATTTACAATTTTTGCCTCCCGTGTCAGTTTGTCTCGATCACCCACTGTCAACCTCTGCCAGATCGCCAGGTCGATCGGGTCCTTATTTGTGGTTGTGGTCATTGCCGGCAGGCACGTCAAGCCAGCCAAAGCCATCACTTCTTCCTCAGTCATCTCATACCCAAACACTTCATCTGCGGTCAGCTTATTTTCAGTTAGAGTCCCGGTTTTGTCCGTGCACAATATTTCAATATTTCCCAGATCTTCAACTGCCGCCAATCGTTTAACCACCACCCTTTTTTTGGCCAGTCTCAATGCTCCCCGGGATAGACCGAAAGTAATTACCACCGGCAGAGCCTCAGGAATCACCGACACTGCCAGGGCGATTGAAAACAGTGCCAATTCCACCCAACTTACGCTTCCACCCTTGGTTACCACGTTGATGCCCATAATTAGGACGATGGTCACCCCGATAATTTTCAGGATAAATTTGCTGAATTTTGCGATATCTTTTTCATAACTGCTCACCTGATCAATCTCCACCGTATCCCGCACCACCTGTCCCCACACAGTGGTGCCGCCGGTTGCCACCACCACCCCCCAACCTTGACCATGAGTTACTGTGGTCCCGGCAAATCCCAGATTTTCAGCTTTAAATATTTCGGCCACCTTATTTTTGGCAGTTCTTTCTGTCTTTATTTTCTCTATAGATTCTCCCGAAAGCACCGACTCATCCACACTCAACCCTTCGGTTTTTAGCCATCTTACATCCGCGGCAATAATATCTCCCGGTTCAACAATCACAATATCTCCCGGCACGATTTTTCCACTTTCTGCCAGCTCCGTTTTCCCATCTCTGACCACATGCGACTTTGCAGAAGTATATTTTTTCAGCATCTGTGATGTTTGCTCGGACCTGTATTCTTGAAAAAACCCCAACAGAGAATTAATTGCCACTATCGCCAAAATAACCCCCCCATCCACGATTTCGCCCAAAAGCATCACGACTACCGCCGCCGCCACCAGCAAATATATCAGCGGCGATCCCAGTTGACGAAAAAAAATATGCCACCACATCACTCTTCTGGCTCTGACTTCATTTGGGCCGTATTTAAGCCATCGTTTTCTTGATTCATCCTCACCTAAGCCTTCTAAAGATGTCCCCAGATTCAACAAAACTTGATCCGTCTCCAAATTGGCAAAGTCAAAAGTTCTCGGCTCCATCATGATATGATTTTAAATATAGTATAGCTAAATTATGCCCTTTCTCTACTGGCACTACACGATAGGCTTGCGCATCTATTTCAAACGCTGGTACCACACCCTGGCCCAAGTCAATCATTATTTCTCCCTCCCCGATTTACTTACGACTCTCTTTTCCCCCTGGAAAAGACTCGAAGACGACAGTGAACTAGTTGGATTCAACCCCATAAAAATATTTGAGAAAGTTACCTTCAATCTAATCTCTCGGGGTATTGGCGCCGTGGTTCGTTTCTTTGTTTTTATCTTTGGATCGATTGTCTTAGGTCTGGTGATCGTTGGTGGCATAGTTGGGTTTTTTCTTTGGATAATCCTTCCCCCCATCAGCTATCCGTATTTTGTCCAAAGTTACCACTGGCGGGAAAGAACAATTCGCCATCTCGTTAAAGATCTGAAAAGCTCTTCACACCCCTTGCGCTCCTTTGTTGTCAGCTCTCCCGGCAGATTTCTTCTCAGCCATACCGGCCTATCCCCGGATCAATTGGCCTCAGTTTTATCCGGCACGATCCCGTCCGATTTCACTGCCACTGATTTTTTTTCAGTTCTGAAAGAATTAATCGACACCAAAGAGATTTCGGAAGAGAAACTTCGTCACTTTGGCGTCACTTTCGCCGACATTTTGCTAACCGCTTCCTGGTGGGACAGCCTGGCTTTTCAAACCGACCCCCTCAGTCAACCTCTCGTCTTCGACTCCCCTGGTATCGGCCAGGAACTGGTCTTTGGTTACACCCCTGAGCTCAACAAATATGTATACGACTACTCTCGACCCCAATCTTTTGCCAGTCATTTGGTAGGTCGCGAAGAACTAGTAAGCCGTGTTGAAAGAGCCTTATCCACGAGCCGTAACGTGATAATTATTGGTCAGCCGGGAGTCGGCAAACGAACCGTCGCTTTTGAATTTGCACACCGGGCTTCAGGCGGACAATTTGGCACCGCCTTGTCATACAAGCGAGTCTTGGAACTGGACTACAATTTTCTCCTTTCCGACTCATTCGACATCAACTCCAAAAAAAACCATCTTCAAAAGCTTCTTTCCGAAGCCGCCCATGCCGGGAATATTATTCTAGTTATCCGCGACATTCATCGCTTAACCAATCCCCAAATAGAGGGCCTAGATTTTTCAGACATATTCGAAAAATACCTAACCCAGTTTCATTTGCCGATTATTGCTCTTTCCACTCAGTCCGATTACGAACAGTTTGTCGCCCCCCTGACCAGACTGCGCAAATATTTTGAGCCCATCGAAGTTCTTCCCCCGTCAACTGAAGATGCCACCCAGATCCTCCTCGGATCGGCCCGCACTTGGGAAGTTAAAACTGGCATCATCACCACTACTCCGGCCGTCAGGGCTATTATTTCTGGAAGCGAACGGTTTATTACTGAAATTCCCTTTCCGGAAAAAGCCCTGGAACTTTTGGACCACGTAATCACCTTTGCCCAACGGCAAAACATAAAATCAATTTCTGTCGATCACGTCAACCAAGTTCTGTCTGAAAAAACTGGCGTCTCGCTAGCTCGTCTAACCTCCAAAGAAAAAGAACTGCTCACCAAGTTGGAAGAAGTCTTTCACCGCCAGCTTGTTAATCAGCAAACAGCAGTCAATCTCATCGCAAAAAGCTTAAGGGCCAGATCATTGGGGATCAAAGACGATAAACGACCGATTGGATCGTTTCTTTTCTTAGGTCCTACCGGGGTGGGTAAAACCGAGTCAGCCAAAGTCCTCTCCCAAATCTACTACGGCGACACCAAATCCGTCCTCCGCTTCGATATGGCGGAGTACTCTGGCTCGGAGGGTCTCACTCGCTTGATCGGCTCCAGCGTCTCCGGCCGCCCAGGCGTATTGACTACAGCCATCAAAAACTCACCCGCCAGCCTTTTACTACTAGACGAAATCGAGAAATCTCCACCCGAAATTTACAACCTCTTTTTGGCTCTTTTGGACGAGGGTGAAATTACCGACGGCCTCAATCGAAAAGTCCTCTGCCGCAATTTGTTCGTCATCGCCACCAGCAATGCCGGCGCGGAGTATATTCGCCAGCTTGTCAACCAAAACGTTCACGGCGACCAACTTCAAAATTCCCTGGTCGACTATGTCCAAAAGCAACGCATATTCTCCCCCGAGTTTCTCAATCGTTTCGACGGCGTGGTCGTTTTCGAACCCCTAAGCCCCATTCACCTCACCGAAATCGCCCGTCTGATGTTGGAAAACCTCAAAACCAATTTGGAGCAAAAAAACCTTCATTTGCAAATCACCCCGGACTTATGTTCCCGACTGGCCCAAGACGGTTACGAGCCGGCCTTTGGCGCTCGCCCTATGAGGAGGCTAGTAGATTTAACATTGGGGGATTTGATTGCCACAGCCATTTTGAAAGGGGGCTTAGCTGAAGGTGACTCGTTTAGAATTGTTTCTTCCGCTAAAATGCAATATTATATACAAAAAGATGGACCCCAAAGTACTTGATTACTTGTCCCAAGAACGCATGAGCGTTCTGGCCACAGCCTTTGCCGATGGTTCTCCTCACACCGCCGCCATGCATTTTGTCTATAAGGACAAAGCTCTCTATTTCTCTACCCACTTTGGCAACCGTAAGCTCGATGGGTTAAACGCCGGTCACACCCAAGCCTCTGTCTGCATTGGTTTTAGCGAAACCGACTGGACAACGTTACAAATGGATGGCCACATCGAAAAGTCCGATCCGGTTTCGACCAAAAGCCTGATTTTATCCAAGTATCCCGAATCAGAAAAATACATGGACCCATCCACCGTCTTCCTCAAATTTACACCCCGCTGGTACCGCTACACTGACTTTAAAGTTACCCCCCCGGCTATAATTGAATCAGATGTTCACTCTACCTGATCTGCCATATCCATTGGACGCTCTTGAGCCGTATATCGACCGGGCCACCATGGAGATTCATCACGGAAAGCACCACAGAGCTTACGTCGACAATCTCAACAAGGCTTTGGCCGGTCAAGACGCCCTGCTCAAAATGCCCATCGAGGAGTTACTAAAAAATATCGCTCAGGTTCCCGATGGGTCTCGGCAAGCAGTTATCAATCACGGCGGCGGCCACGCCAATCACAGTTTTTTTTGGCAGGTGATGGCCCCGCCGCAAAATTCATCCCCCGCCGGCAAGCTTTTAACCGCTCTCAATTCCGCCTTCGGCAGTGTGGATAAGTTCAAAGAAGCATTCACAGCCCGTGCCATGTCCGTATTCGGCAGCGGCTGGGCTTTCCTGATTAAAAAACCGGACGGCTCACTAGCCTTAAAACGCCATTCATTTCAAAACAGTCCCTTAATGCACGGCAACACCCCAATTCTGGGCGTCGACGTCTGGGAACATGCCTATTACTTGAAGTATCAAAACCGCCGCGCCGACTACATTCAAGCCTGGTGGCACGTGGTAAATTGGCAAACAGTCGGGGATCTATTTAATTCCCGCTAACCATGTCCGGTGAAAGCACCCCCCCCACCAGAAACTATCCCTGGGCCAGGTTTTATCAGTTTTTATGAAAAGTTAGGTGTAAGTAGGCAAGCGACTCCTGAAGAAATTAATAAGGCTTTCCGGAATAAAAGCCAATACTACCATCCCGACAAACATCCGTCAGCCGAAAAAGAAATTTGGAGAGAGGCTTTCCTTGAGTTAACCGAAACGAAAGACATCCTGTTAAACCCGGAAAAAAGAGAAGTCTACGATTCCCGCCTGCCAAGGCTCGAGGCTAGCTATTATAAACGTCAACAGGAAGCCATCGAAAAGGAGACAAAAAAACCCAAACGCAAATATAGAATGGAAACAGGCGGTACAATCCCTTGTTTAGTCCCATCAACAGGTGAAGTACACTTCGGAACCGTCAAAGACGTTGTTTTTGATGAAAATCGAGTTCCACAAAGAGTACCGACTATTATCGATGCCATGTCCGGGGGAGAGGTCTTTGCCCAGAAAATTAATCAGCGTGGGTATATTGCCAATACCTTGTGTGCCATCTTCAACTATCTGGCGGAGCATCCAGTCATTGAAGGTTCACTCGAAGACTATCCAGCCGGTCTAATAGAAGAAGTAATCAGGTCTTATTTTCGCACTGGCAGTCCAGACGATTATCGTGGAATCCCTCGTACAGACAATCTTCGTAAAATGAGTAGAGTAATTAGGATATATATGGAAGAAAGAAAGCCTACCCGCCCCTCCTCGCTCTAATTCTATCCAGCTTGGTCAAAAACCTCTTTCGCAATCTCAAGGATTTAGGAGTAATTTCCAAAAGTTCATCATCCTGTATAAAATCCAGCGCTTGTTCCAGCGACAATTTCAAGGCCGGTGTGAGCACGGTTTTGATATCTGCTGAGGCCGCCCGGGTATTAGTCAGATGTTTGCCCTTACACACATTGAGTTCTATATCATTTTCCCGCGTTCCCAGTCCCACTATCATCCCTTCATACACTTCTTCCCCGGGTTCAATAAAAGTCAAACCCCTCTCCTGAGCATTTTCCAAAGAATATGCCAGCGCTTTCCCCGAGTCCAAAGCTACCAGAACTCCCGGCCGTACGTTATCGCTTGCCGGTTCCACGTCTTTATATCCGCTAAAAGAACTATTGATAACTACAGTTCCCTTGGTAGCGGTCAGAAGAATATTTCGCACCCCCATCATATTTCGCTGGGACATAAGATAGCTGACCTGTGTACCTCCGCGTCCATCGGCGGCCATGTCAGTCATTTTCCCTCGGCGCTTACCCATTTCCATCGTCACCGTCCCCACATACTCGTTCGGTACGTCGATAATTATTTCCTCAAACGGCTCCGTGTTTCCCCTCATGATCACCTGTGGTCTGGATACCTGCATTTCATACCCTTCCCGGCGCATGGTTTCCAATAGTATTGCCAAATGCAGCTCGCCTCGTCCAACCGCTTCAAACTCCCCCCCACCCAGATCGGCAAATCTCATTCCCAGATTTGTTTCCTTCTCCTTAAGTAACCTCTCTCCTATTTGACGCGACGTCACAAATTTGCCTTCCCGTCCCGCAAACGGCGACGTGTTCGCTCCAATAGTCAATTTCAGCGTCGGTTCCCCGACGGAAATTTTGGGTAGCGCTTCCGGATTAGCCGGATCGGCAATAGTTTGCCCGATTTCAATATCTCCCACTCCGGCAATGGCTACGATATCTCCGGCTCCGGCCTCTTCAATCTCAACCCGTTTAATTCCCTGGCTGGTATACAATTTCTCGACAGTGAAGTTTCCCACCCCGACCAAAGCCACCCGCTGACCCTTTTTGAGCATCCCCCTTCTTATTCGCCCGATACCCAACTTTCCCAAGTATGGGTCAAAATCCAGAGTCGAGATGAGCATTTGCACCGGCTCATCTGCTCGCATGACCGCATTCGGAACTTCTTTCAGAATCATTTCAAATAGCGGTTCCAAATCCGGGGCCAATTTATCTGGAGCCGCTCCCGCTCTTCCCTCTCGTCCTATCGCGTAAATTACCGGAAAATCCAAGTGACCAGTATGAGTTGCCAGTTTCAAAAACAGCTCTTCCGTTTCTGTCAGCACTTCCTCCGGTCGGGCATCTTTCTTATCAATTTTATTTATAACCAAAATGATTTTTAACCCCGCTTGTAGGGCTTTTGTCAACACAAACTTTGTCTGGGGTAGGGGGCCCTCCGCCGCATCTACTACCAAAAGAGCCGCGTCAGCCATATTCAAGACCCGTTCCACCTCGCCTCCAAAATCCGCGTGCCCAGGTGTATCGATGATATTAATCTTTACCCCCTTATAGAATACTGCCGTGTTTTTGGCCAAAATCGTAATGCCCTTTTCCCTTTCCAGTTCACTGCTGTCGAGAATCGTCGTTTGCGTCATTTCCGCCTGGTTGTCCCGAAACGTATGAGTCTGTTTCAACATCCCGTCCACCAGGGTGGTTTTTCCATGATCCACATGGGCAATAATAGCGATGTTTCGAATGTCTTCCATAAAAGAAGCGCTGTCACAAGCGCTCACCTATTTTACCAAATTTCTACCCGATTATCTTCCCAAACTCCTCAACACCGCCTCCAGAAACAGTCCAAATCTATAATCAACCCACTTTTCCAGGTACCACTCAGTAGGTGAACTCCCAGGATACTCCCAAAGCGAAATCTGCCTAGGTGCAATCAGCTCAGCTGCCATATATAATTCATTAGACGTCTATGCCCCCCAAAACCCACGCTCTTCTAACACGTCTCTATAACCAATTCGGCCAGAGAATCCTCAAAGTTATCCTCAAAAGAAACGGCGGCGATTTGCAAACCGCCGAACAAGTTCTTCAGGACACCTACGTTGCCGCATACAAATCTTTTCACACTTTTCATCATAAGAGTACATATTTTACCTGGTTATGCCGAATCGCTCTCAATAAATTGGCCGATTACTATCGTCATCAAGTTAACTCCAACTTTCAACTCAAAGTCGATTTGCCCTCACATGAATTATCTCCCGAGGAAAAGCTTGCTTTAGACGAACTTCGGGCCAAAGTCAACGCCTGTTTGAATCTTCTTCCCCCGGAGTATCGCCGCCTTCTGCACCTAAAATATTATGAAGAGCTTTCCAACAAACAAATTAGTCTGAAGTTAAACCTCTCGGCCAGGTCGCTCGAAGGCCGTCTCTACCGCGCCAAAAAACTCCTCGCCAATTTGTATGCAAAGTCACCGTAAGGCCCTGCTTCATCTCAAGCGAGATCCGGTTCTGTCCCAGCTAATTTCAAAATACGGAGTCATTCACTACTCCAAAAGCCGGGATTATTTCAAAAGTTTAGTCTATTCGATCATCGAACAGCAATTATCAAACAAAGCCGCCGAAACAATTTATAAGCGCTTTCTTAAATTATTTCTCCATCGCAAATTCACTCCCGAATTAATTTTGGCCACACCGCAAGAACTGTTACGTGGCATAGGCACTTCTTGGGCCAAAGCCCGCGCGCTTCATGACCTTTCCCAAAAAGTACTCGACAAATCGGTTCAACTCGAAAACCTGGAATCTATGACCGATGAAGAAATAATTAACCACCTCACCCAAGTCAAAGGCATCGGCCGCTGGTCGGCCGAAATGCGGCTTATGTTTTCCCTCCACCGTCCGGACATTTTGCCCCTCGACGATGTGGGTATCCAAAACGCCTTCGTCAAACATTACAGTCTCAACCGTAAACGCAAAAACTTTTCCAAAAAGATGCAAAAAATCGCCCAAAACTGGCGCCCCTATCGCACCCTCGCCTGCTGGTACTTGTGGAAAAGCCTAGACAACGCCTAAAATTATTCTATGTCCGATCAAGTCGCAAA
>Ga0209431_10000735_pt1 | contig 27295 bp, 30 predicted proteins | sample RifCSP13_3_FD_184021 | JGI IMG/M metagenome (GOLD analysis project Ga0209431, IMG submission 184021) | Soil microbial communities from Rifle, Colorado - Rifle CSP2_sed 13_3 (SPAdes) (version 2) | ecosystem: Environmental > Terrestrial > Deep subsurface > Rock core/Sediment | place: Rifle...
GTTTCACTCATGGTTCGACCGGCTGGATCAGAGGTTGGTGAACTTCATGTCGGTTTACGGCATCCACCTGCTGCGCTGGTCGATCGCCATCGTATACCTCTGGTTTGGAGGGTTGAAACTGACCGGCGCTAGCCCAGCTGCAGAACTGGTAGTACATACAGTGTTTTGGCTTCCATCGCGCGCCGCGCTGCTATTCATCGGCAGCTGGGAGGTGCTGATCGGGCTGGGTTTGTTGTTCACGCACCCGTTGATCTTACGCGCCACATTGTTCCTCCTGTGGCTGCAAATCGCTGGCACCTTCCAGGTATTCATTCTGCTGCCGCAAGTCGCCTTTCAGGGTGGCAACCCACTTCTCCCCACGCTCGAAGGGCAATATGCTATCAAGAACCTGGTTCTGATTGCCGCTGGGCTGGTCATCGGCAGCACCGTGCGACGGCGTTCAAATGATCAATTTCATTTATGAAGGGAGGGTACGATGGACAAGAACCAGAAAATTGCTGAACTTTTAGAGAAACACCGCGGAGAGAGGCATGTGGTTGTCTTGCATGATTTCCCTGACCCGGATGCTATTTCTTCGGCGTTTGCACACAGGCTGATCTCAGCGGAATATGATATCGAAGTCGACATCCTCTTTACGGGTAAGATCAGTCATAGCCAGAACATTGCCCTGGTGAAGTTGTTGGGAATTGATTTGATCCCCTACGACGGGACCCGCGATTTAAACCAATATCAGGGAGCGGTATTTCTGGATAACCAGGGCACGACGGTCAATGGTATAGTCAAAGCGCTTGAAACTGCCGGTGTGCCAGTGTTAGTCGTGGTAGATCACCATGAACCTCAGGGCTCGGTAACTCCAGAATTCAGCGATATCCAAAAAACCGGCTCTACAGCTACCATCTTCACCCACTACATCAAACTAGGGCTGCTCGAAATGCAAAAAGGGCGCAAAGACCATATCGCCCTTGCTACTGCGCTTATGCATGGCATCATGACTGATACCGGGGGATTTATCCGGGCAGGAACGGAGGATTTTCACGCGGCTGCCTACTTGAGCCAGTTTCGAGACCCCGATCTACTCGAACAGATCATGGACCAATCGCGCTCGAAGCAAGTGATGGACATAATCCGCCGGGCACTCGGGAATCGCACGATGGTTGAGAACCTTTCCATCGCCGGTATCGGCTATTTACGTTCAGAAGATAGAGACGCCATTCCGCAGGCCGCCGAATTCCTGGTAAAAGAAGAGAATGTTCACACAGCCATTGTCTATGGGATCATTAAAGAAGATCAGGTAGAGGTACTGACCGGTTCCCTGAGAACGTCAAAATTAACCCTCGACCCGGATGGTTTCATCAAAGAGGTTTTTGGGGTTAACCCGGAAGGCCGTTATTACGGTGGGGGGAAGGATAGGGCTGGAGGATTTAGCATCCCGGTCGGATTCCTTGCCGGGGAACCCTGTGAAAATTATGCAGAACTCAAATGGCAGGTCTTCGACGCCCAGGTCAAGACGAAGATCTTTGCCAGGCTCGGCGTAAAGCCCGATCTGCTTCATGATCAACATGTGCAATCCCTTGCAGTAGCATAATCACAAACGACCCACCAGGTTGTTGAAAAAAAAAGCAAAAAATAGGATTATTACGGTGATTATCCCGACTACATAAGTCTGCTTGAATAAGGGGTGCGGGCAATAAAACCGGCCAATATGACCTATGAAGACATCGCCGTCCCTTTTGGGGAGTGTGTTTTATAATTGATTTATGGCTACGTCAATTTTGGCCACGAAACTCTTTATCCCACCACCGCGACCTAAAATTGTCCTCCGCCCCCGCCTGATCGAGCGGCTGAACGAGGGCCTGCACCGCAAACTGACCCTCATCTCTGCTCCGGTGGGTTACGGGAAGACGACGATGCTGAGCGAATGGATCCCACAAAGCGAGCGTTGCGTCACCTGGGTCTCCCTTGACGACGGAGATAATGACCCTGTACGTTTTTGGGCATACTTTATCGCGGCTTTACAAATGTTGGATGCGAAGATCGGCAGGAACGCCCTGGCACTTTTGCAAACTCCTTTGCTCCCACCTTTTGAAGCGATCCTGACCATCTTACTCAATGAGATTGCCGCATTCCCGGACAACTTTGCTCTCGTTCTGGACGACTACCACGTTATCGATGCGAAACTGGTTGACGCGGCGACGTCAGTCGACGACGCTCTCACCTTTCTGCTCGAGCACCTGCCGCCGCAGATGCACCTGGTCATCACTTCCCGTGAGGATCCAAGTCTACCTCTGGCCCGGTTACGTGCCCGGGACCAATTGACCGAGCTTCGCGCCGCTGATTTGCGTTTTACCCCCGCCGAAGCCGCCGAATTTCTCAACCAGGTGATGGGCTTAAACCTCTCAGCGGAAGATATCGCCACACTGGAAAACCGCACCGAAGGCTGGATTGCGGGGCTCCAGCTGGCGGCACTCTCGACGCGGGGGCGAGAGGACGTTCACGAGTTCATAAGGGATTTCGCTGGAGACAATCGGTACATCGTAGACTACCTGGTCGAGGAGGTACTGCAGCGTCAGTCCGAACGTGTCCGCAGCTTCTTACTCCAGACCTCCATTCTAGACTGGTTGAGTGGCCCGCTGTGCGATGCCGTCACCGACCAGGAGGGAGGCAGCGTGCTGTTGGAGGCCCTGGAGCGAGGCAACTTGTTTGTCTCCCCGTTGGATTATAAGCGCCACTGGTTTCGCTACCATCACCTTTTTGCAGACGTTCTCCAAGCACACTTGATGGCGGAGCAGCCCGATCGAGTACCTACCCTGCATCGGCGGGCGAGCGAGTGGTACGAGCATAATGGTCTGGAGATTGAAGCTTTTCAACATGCGGCTGCCGCCAATGATGTCGAGCGCGCCGAACGCCTGATTGAAGGAGAGGGGATGCCCCTGCAATTTCGTGGTGCGGGTGCCCCGGTACTAAACTGGCTAAAGTCGCTGCCCAAGATAGCATTAGATGCCAGGCCCTCGTTGTGGGTGACGTATGCCTCAACGTTATTATTTGGCGGGCGACCTGCCGCCGTCGAGCAGAAGCTACAAGCTGCTGAAGCAGCGTTGCTAGCGCACAAGCAAGGCGCCGAACCAGACGACAGAAGCAAAGACCTTGTAGGCCGTATTGCGTCCATGCGGGCTACCCTGGCTGTTATTCAGCACGATGTAGAAACCATCATTGCCCAGTCGCGCCGCGCCCTGGAGTATCTGCACCCCGATAACATGCCTGTCCGCACTGCCACTACCTGGACGCTGGGGTATGCTTATCAGCTTCAGGGAGACCGCGCCGCGGCCAGCCAGGCCTATAACGAAGTTATATCTATCGGTAAGTCGTTTGGGGACTCCATCTACACCACAGCGGCTACAATAAATCTCGGTCAATTACAGGAAGCAGACAATCAACTTTCTATGGCGACAGAGACCTACAGGCGCGCCCTGCAATTGGCAGGTGATCCGCCGCAAAGGATGGCCAGTGAAGCGTTTCTTGGTCTGGCCCGTATCTACTACGAATGGAATGATCTTGTTGCCGCCCAACAGCACGGGCAACTATGCGCCCAACTGGCGCGGCAGATGGAAAGCGTCAGCACCTCCGCTTCGTATGGGGTGTTTCTTGCCCGCCTGAGGCTTGCTCAGAGAGATGTATCCGGCGCGATCGCTGTTTTGGATGAGGCTGAAGAGTTCGTGCGTCGGCATAACTTCGAGTTTATGATGCCTGAGATTGCTGCCGCTCAGGTGATTACGATGCTTCACCAGGGAAATCTGGCTGCAGCCGCTCATCTGGCTGTGAAGCACGAACTCCCCATCAGCCAGGCCCGGGTACATCTGGCCCAGGGAGACCCGGCCACGGCATTGGCGGTGCTGGAGCCATTACGCCAGCAGGTGGAGGCAAAGGGTTGGGAGGATGAACGGCTCAAGGTTATGGTTCTACAGGCGATCGCGCTCCATGCGGTCGCTCTGCGAGCGAATGGCGAAATGGACAGGGCTGTAAAAGTGCTGGGTGACGCGCTGGCACTGGCAGAGCCCGGCGGATTCATCCGCATCTTTGTGGATGAAGGTCAATCGATGGCTTATCTGCTCAACGAAACCCTTAATCGAGGGATTGCACCAAATTATGTTCAGCGGTTACTAACAGCATTCCCCTTCGATGAAACAGAACAAGCTATCTCATCGCAAACACAAGCTCCTAAATCTGAATTGGATGAGCCTCTGAGCCAACGCGAGTTAGAAGTACTACGACTCATTGCCCAGGGACTCTCGAATCGTGAGATTAGCGAGCGGCTTTTCCTCGCCTTGAATACTGTTAAAGGGCACAATCGGAAAATCTTTGGCAAACTACAGGTCCAAAGGCGCACCGAAGCGGTAGCACGTGCCCGCGAGTTGGATCTGTTGTAACCAAAACGTCAGTTTACCGGCATACCTGGTATCAAGCACTGCACGCACCCTGAAGGGGGCTTTAGCCAGCAGTCTCTTAAGCCAAAGCTTTCGATCTTCTTCCCCCTCAGTACCCCAAAAACAACACCTCCAAACAACACTTAAGTGTCTATACGTTAATGCCACATTGTAGATATACTAACTCTACATTGAATAGGTGGCACGGACTGTGATGGCCGGCCACAAGAGGTACACGCTAATGTCGAACAAACGCTCCCCAAAAACTGATCCAGGTCAGCCAGTGATCTATGAAATCAGGATCAAGGGCCATCTGGGTCACCCAAGGGCAGACTGGTTTGAGGGCTCGACCATCACCCTGGAGGACAACGGCAATACACTTTTGACCGGTCCCGCGGTCGATCAGGCTGCGTTGCATGGATTGCTAAAAAAAGTGCGTGATTTGGGAATGCCATTGGTCTCGGTCACTCAAGTCTAATTCAATGAAACTCATCCATATCGTTCAAAAAAGGAGACAAACAATGAACATCAATAGAAAGACCACAATTAGTGAAGGAGGTAAACTTGCGAATACCAATCGCCAGACCGTGATCAAGGAGAACAAGAAGCCAACAGCCTCGAAACTCATCCGTTGGGCAGGTTTACCAGCTATGGCGGCAGGGATCATATTTATTGCTATTCAGCCGATCCATCCACCTGACATTCTATCGTCAGTCACCACCAGCACGTGGGCAATCGTCACCTCGTTGAAGACGGCCATGTGCCTCCTCGGGTTGCTCGGCATTACGGGGCTTTACGCCAGGCAAGCGGAAAAGGCCGGTTGGCTGGGTCTGGCAGGCTATCTGCTGTTTAGCCTCTTCTTTGTGCTCACACTGCCCTTTGCCTTCGCCGAAGCCTTTATCTTGCCGCTGTTGGCGACCGAGGCGCCGAAGTTTGTGGAGAGCATCTTGGGGTTGGCCAGTGGGTCCACCGGCGGGATGGACCTCGGAGCCCTCGCAGTGGTATACAAGCTTGCTGGGTTTTTGGGGTATATATTCGGCGGCCTGCTGTTTGGCATCGCGACGTTCCGCGCCGGCATCCTGCCGCGCTGGGCGGCCGGCCTGCTTGCTTTCGCGGCTGTGTCGGTCCTCGCAGGTGCGCTGCTCCCACACCCGCTCGATCGGATTATGGCGGTGCCGATGGGGTTAGCTCTGACCTGGTTGGGATATTCGCTCTTGTCAGAACGGCGAGAGCCAGCATCGGAACCCTTGCCTGGCATGGCAAGGCCCCAGCCTGTCCAAACCGGAGCCGATTAGGTTCGCTGGATGCATGGAATAGACAAGACACCTCCCGAATTTAATATTCGGGAGGAAGGAAATTGAAAAAGAAAGCAGATAAGCGTTATGCGTAAGATTATTCATTCCACATACAACCCAAGGAGAAAATACGATGATTACCAAAGAAAGAATGGATCCAAAAGTACTACTTTCGACACTATGGCTATTTGCAATGCTCACTTATACCTACGGCGATGTTGTTACATTGATGGATCCAGTTAAACATGGGTCCATTGAATTGACCGAAGGATTCCTGTTGTTCGGCTCCATCTTGATGATGATTCCGATTTCGATGGTCCTCCTGTCTCGGATATTGAAGTACCGGGCAAATCGCTGGGCGAACATCATCGCAGGCGCGTTCATGACTGCGTTTCTGACCGTGACGCTATTTGTTGCCGTGCCAACTACATATTACGCATTTTTCTCAGCTATAGAAATTGCGTGTACTGCGCTAATTGTCGGGTATGCATGGAAGTGGCGTAACGCTGAAGTCAGTCCGATTAACATAGCGCTTGCTCAAGGCGAAACTGTATAAGACTAATGAACGCGATTGCAATGAACCATGCAATCGCGTTCGCGTCTGTCATAAACTGATCCAAACGAAGGTTGTTTGAGCACATCCAATACATGAAAGGTTACCCAATTGAAAGCAATTGTATACGAAGAATATGGTTCCCCCGATGTTCTTGAATTAAAAGACGTAGAAAAACCTACGCCCAAGGACGAAGAAGTCTTAATAAAAATTCATGCGGCATCCGTAAATGCAGCTGACCTCCATCACCTGAGAGCTGACCCGTTCTTGATCCGCCTGAGCTCTGGGCTTCTTAAACCCAAAAACAAGATACTCGGAGCGGACATAGCGGGACGGGTAGAAGCGGTTGGCAGAAAAGTAAAGCAGTTTAAGCCAGGAGATGAGGTATTCGGGGATATATCCGGGTGTGGTTTGGGCGGTTTTGCTGAGTATGTATGCGCTCGTGAAGATGCATTGGTCTTGAAACCGGCTAATATATCCTTCGAGCAAGCAGCGGCTGTGCCTATGGCAGCAGTCACCGCCCTGCAGGGCCTACGCGATAAAGGAAAGATTCAGCCAGGGCAAAAGGTATTGATTAATGGCGCATCTGGGGGTGTGGGTACGTTTGCGGTGCAAATTGCCAAATCATTCGGGGCTGAAGTCACGGCTGTGTGCAGCACGAGGAAAATGGACATGGTGCGCTCGATGGGTGCAGACCATGTTATTGATTACACTAAAGAAGATTTCACCCAGAATGGACACCGTTACGACCTGATTCTGGCTGTCAATGGTTATCATTCGATTTCAGATTATAAACGCGCACTAAATCCCAAGGGGATTTATGTCATGAGCGGAGGGTCCATGGATCAAATGACCCAAGCTATGCTCCAAGGACCATGGATTTCGATGAAGGGGGAGAAGAAAATGGGCAACTTGCAGGCAAAACCCAATCAAAAGGATTTAGCTTTTTTGAAAGAGGTTCTTGAAGCCGGCAAAGTAGTACCTGTGATAGATAGATGTTACCCGTTGAGTGAAGTCGCAGAAGCTCTCCGCTATCTAGAAGAAGGACACGCCAAAGGAAAAGTCGTCATCACGGTGGCTCATAACAACTAAAGCTGACAAATCCGCTGCACCTGCCGCAAGGAAACCCATATGCAAGATTCCTCGAAGGCTGGAAAGGACGACAGCAAATGCAATCCGAAGAATGAAGGAGAAACGATGATGACGATGCAAGGAAAGATTTGCCTGATTACAGGCGGTACCAACGGTATCGGGAAAAGTACAGCCCAGGAACTCGCTCGAATGGGCGCAACTGTCGTAATTGTTGGGCGGGATGCTCAGAAAACCTCCCAGGTTGTTGAGGAAATCCGCGCAGCCAGCGGCAATAACAAAGTGGACTCACTGCTGGCGGATTTGTCGTCGGCAGCAGGGAATTCGACGCCTGGCAAATGAGTTCAAGAACAAATATTCGCACCTTCACGTCTTGCTCAACAATGCGGGTGCGGTCTTCATGCAGCGTCAACTCAGCGTTGATGGCATCGAAATGACTTTTGCACTCAATCATCTCGCTTACTTCCTGCTGACTAATTTGCTCCTCGAAACGATCAAAGCCAGCGCCCCGGCACGGATCATCAATGTATCGTCGGGAACGCATACCTCCGGCAAAATCGAGTTCGACAACCTTCAAGGCGAACGGGACTATAGTCCCAAGGCGTATGACAATTCAAAACTCGCGATTATCCTGTTTACGATGGAATTAGCTCGCCGCTTAGAAGGAACAGGCGTGACTGTGAATGCGTTGCATCCAGGCTTTACGAGTACGGGATTCGGGAAAAATAATCCTGGCTTCCTCATGAATATCATCAGGGCAGTTGTACCTCTAATTGCACATTCCCCGGAAAGAGGTGCGGAAACATCCATCTACCTGGCGTCCTCACCAGAGGTGCATAGCATTACTGGAAAATACTTCGTGGATTGCAAAGCAAACCAACCGGCTCCACAAGCTGCCGATAGTGCAGTCGCCAAGAGGCTGTGGGGCGTCAGTGCTGAAATGGCACATCTGGCGGATGCAGTGCCAGAAATGGCAGAGCGGCGGATAGACTCTATCGATACATCGGGCGTGGAGACAGTAGCAATCTAAGCGGAATACAACATGAAAGCAATTGTATACACAAAATACGGCTCACCGGATGTTCTTCATCTTCAGGAGGTGGAAAGACCAACTCCCAAGGAGGATGAAGCCCTGGTAGAAATTTACGCTGCATCCATAAATGCGGCTGATTTAGAAACCCTGAGAGGAAATTGGAGTGCCCGTTTCGGAGGGCCTCTAAAACCAAAGCATAAGATCCTCGGATCTGACATCGCCGGGCGGATTGAAGCAGTTGGCAGAAACGTAAAGCAGTTTCAGCCAGGTGATGAAATATGGGGAGACTTGTCTACCCCGTTGGGTTATGGCGCTTTTGCGGAGTATGTGTGTGTTCCTGAAAAAGCTTTACGGCTGAAACCGGTCAGGATGACATTTGAGGAAGCCGCGGCAATACCTTCAGCAGGAGCCAATGCCCTGCAGAATCTTCGAGGTGTTGGATCATCTTCGCCAAGTTTTCTTCTATCGGATAAAGGAGAGATTCAGCCAGGACAAAAGGTTTTGATCAATGGCGCGGGTGGTGGTGTGGGTACCTTTGCGGTGCAGATTGCCAAATCGTTTGGAGCTGAAGTGACTGGCGTGGACAGTCCGAGTAAATTGGACATGCTGCGCTCGATTGGTGCAGACCATGTCATTGATTACACTCAAGAGGATTTCACCAAAAGTGGGCAGCGGTATGACTTAATTCTTGATGTTGTGGCATCTCGCTCGATTTTCGATTACAAGCGTGCTTTGAGTCCCAATGGAATTTTTGTTATGGTCGGAGGTTCCCTGTCTGCAATTCTTCAAGGCTTTTTACTAGGACCATTGATTTCAATGATTGGGACTAAGAAAATGGGAATCGTGATGTGGAAACCAAACAATCAAGAAGATTTGGCGATTTTGGAAGAGCTTTTTGCAGCCGGCAAAGTAGTGCCTGTTATCGATAAACGTTATCCGTTAAGTGAGGTCCCTGAAGCGATGCGGTATCTTGAAGGTGGACACGCCAAAGGAAAAGTAGTCATCACTGTGGAGCCTGGTCACTGATATGAAAGCAATTATTTGGACAAAATACGGACCGCCGGAAGTTCTTCAGCTCAAAGAAGTAGAAAAACCAACTCCAAAAGACAATGAAGTACTGATAAGAGTACATGCGGCAACAGTAACAAGAGGGGACGTTATACTTCGAAAACTCCACCCCTTGTTATTTCTCCCATTACGAGTGTTTGGCACGAGGAGAAAAAAGATACCTGGACATGAGTTGGCCGGAGTAATCGAATCAGCAGGCGAAGCCGTAAAACGATTCAGGGAAAGTGACCAGGTTTTTGGAACTACGACCGGTTTGAGTGTTGGCGCTAATGCCGAGTACGTGTGTCTGCCTGAAGAATGGCCGTCAGGTGTGCTGGCTATTAAACCGGCTAATATGAGCTATGGGGAAGCCGCAGCCGTGCCCGTCGGGGCAATGACAGCATTATATATTCTTAAAAATGGAAGTATCCAGAGCGGACAAAAAGTTCTTATCTTAGGCGCTTCTGGTAGTGTCGGTACTTATGCGATACAGCTTGCCAAGTACTTCGGGGCGGAAGTCACAGGGATCTGTAGTACCACGAATATAGAAATGGTGAAATCTCTGGGAGCCGATAAGGTAATTGATTACACCAAAGAGGATTTTACCAAAAGCAGTCAGACCTATGATGTTATATTTGACGCAGTAGGCAAGACTTCGGCTTCAAGCAGTAAAAGCTCGCTAAAGAAAAGTGGAATCTATCTTTCCGTTCGATCTTCAACGAGCGAAACGACGGAAAATTTAATATTCATAAAAGAACTTGTTGAGGCGGGGAAGATAAAATCGGTCATCGATAGATGCTATCCATTGGCACAAACTGCCGAGGCGCACAGGTATGTCGAAACAGGCCACAAAAAGGGAAATGTCGTCATCACGGTGGGGCATAATGGCGCATAACAACCCTCACCGCTTACGGAATCCCATCACTACGGAGCATATAGAGTCAACAGAGATATTTTACAGTGTATTCTCCGCGTTCTCCCTGTCTCCGCGGTTGAATCTTAAAGCAAACCCATGAGATTCCCCACTCTCTGTTTATTTTCATTCACAGGTGAATTTGAATGACCCTCATGAAAGCGATCGTATGGACAAATTACGGCCCACCGGATGTTCTCGAATTGCGAGAACTAGAAATACCAGCTCCCAAGGATAACGAAGTACGGATAAAAATATACGCGACAACCGTAACCGCTGGCGACTGTGAGATGCGAAGTCTCAAATTCCCTGTCTGGTTGTCGCTTCCTATGCGGATCTATGTAGGTATCAAAAAACCCCAAAGAGTTACCATACTTGGGCAGGAGCTAGCCGGGGAAATTGAATCAGTAGGCAAAGATGTTAAGCTGTTTAAGAAAGGTGACCAGGTTTTTGCAACTACCGGTTTTGGTTTTGGTACTTACGCCGAGTACAAATGTCTGCCTGAAGAACCCAAAATGGGGGTATTGGCAAGTAAACCGACCAATATGACCTATGAGGAAGCCGCCGCCGTTCCTACTGGGGGGCTTGAGGCATTGCATTTTCTTCGAAAAGGAAATATCCAAAGCGGGCAAAAGGTTTTGATTATTGGTGCCGGCGGAAGTATCGGTACTTTTGCAGTACAGCTTGCCAGGTACTTTGGGTCGGAAGTGACTGGTGTGGACAGCACGGGCAAATTGGACATGCTGCGCTCGATTGGTGCAGACCATGTCATTGATTACACTCAAGAGGATTTCACCAAAAGCGCTGAGACCTATGATGTTATTTTTGATGTGATGGGCAAGAGTTCGTTTTCAGGCAGTGTAAGATCGCTTAAACAAAATGGACGCTATCTATTAGGGAACCCTGGGCTGACCCAGATGGTTCGAGGGCGATGGACTTCGATGAGAAGCAGCAAGAAAGTAATAATTGGGGCGGCAAACCAAAAGACTGAAGATTTACTTTTCCTCAAAGAACTTATTGAGGCGGGGAAGATAAAACCGGTCATAGATAGACGTTATCCGTTGGAACTGACAGCCGAGGCTCACAGGTATGTCGAAACAGGACAGAAAAAGGGAAATGTAGTCATATCTGTGGAACATAAAAACAAAACCTGACAAAGAGTGCGGCGGATAGCTGAGATTCTGCGGCGTTTTCAGGCATTTTCCACGCTCGAACAGAATCCGGCTCCCAAACCCAGCCCACGCCTGCCCAGCCACCGCCATCGCCGCGATGAGGAGCAAGATGGCCAAACCTAATAGAGACATTTTTTACCTCCTGAAGCTCCCTTAAGGATTTAGGCTGAAGCTCGTAGTCGCTCTACGAGTCTAAAAGACAGCATCAATGCCATCTTCTCAGTCTTTTCAGAATTCAACTATAGCTCTGGAAATCGCATCCGTCAATTGGGAGGTTTCCTACCAGATTATAGGGATTTCCCTATCTACAATTTGCTTTTCATTCATGAAAAATCCCCCACTAGATCCCCCTAAATCACCCTTCCCTTATTCGCCAAAATCTGTACAATTGTTCTAGAAACTAAATACCCCCATGTATCCCCACTGGCAGGATTTGTTTTGCTTTGTTTTCACGAAATCAATGTTTCAAAAAATGCCCCTCCCATACCCATTCCTGAAATCGGTTGATCCTCGCAGTCTAGATTACCGCTCACTGAATACTGATTACTGATTACTGATCACTGACCACTGACCCATCTCATATCTCATAATTCCCTCCTATTGTACCTGTGTACCTGTTAGCAAAGCCGCGCTCCCCGGCTCTACTCAGTCAGCTCCACATAGACCTGGCTGGTGACGCTCGGCCCGAGCACGACAGCTTCTTCGTTGCCTTCAATTTTTAAGTGCAGGTTGTCGTCGAAAGGCGAGTAATCCAGGATTTTCACATGCGCTTCTGGCTTCAACCCCATCTCGCTCAGATAGCGCAGCAGTTGGGGATCGGCGTCTCGCACGCGCTGGACGATGGCCTGTTGTGGAGGCCGCAGCTGGCTGAGAGTTAAAGTAGCCGAGTCCGGCAGGTGCAAATCGCGCGTGGGGATGGGATCGCCGTGGGGGTCAAGCCGGGGGTTTCCCAGGCTTTCGGCGATGCGCTCTTCGAACTCTTCCGAGATCACGTGTTCCAGGCGGTCGGCCTCGTCGTGCACCTCGTCCCAGCTGTAACCTAAAGTCTGCTGCAGGAATACTTCCAGCAGGCGATGGTGGCGGATGATCTCCAGAGCCACCCTCTCCCCATCTGTGGTCAATTCGACGCCGCGATGCTTGCGATATTTGAGCAAGGGCGGCTGCGTGCTGGCCAGCTTCTGGATCATGCTGGTGACCGAGGCCGGAGTGACCCCCATTCGCTCGGCGATCTGGTTAGTCGTGGCGCGCCCGCTGGTCGCCGTCAGGTCGTAGATCGCCTTGAGGTAATCTTCCACAACGTGGGTCAGAGTCTCACGCATTACTTGTCGATCCAATTGGCTCGATTCCTGGCCACAATCTCGCTTGCTGCGACCAACCTGATTCTAACCTGCAATTGCGTTTTCCGCTACCTGGTTGGAAGAGCCGCTCGCAGGTTCGCCACCAGATCGTATCCTTTAGAAGCCCCCGTATCACGTTTCACGCTTCACGTTTCACGTTTCACGCCTCCCGATCCTGCGTCAGCCGGTTTGCCAGCAGGATAGGGACAAACGTTATGACAATCACAATCAGCGCCACCACGTTCGTCACCGGACGGTCGCGCGGCCGGGTGAGCTGGCTGAAGATCCAGATCGGCAAGGTCATCTGCTGGCCGGCTGTAAAAGTGGTGACGATCACCTCATCGAATGAGAGGGCGAAGGCCAGCATCCCGCCCGCCAGCAAGGCGGTCGCCAGGTGGGGCAGGACGACATAGCGGAAGGTTTGAAAGGTATTCGCCCCCAGGTCCATCGAGGCCTCGATTTGGGAAAGACCCATGCGCCGAAAACGGGCCAGCACATTATTGTAAACTACAACCACGCAGAAGGTGGCGTGGCCGACCACGATTGTCCAGAAAGTAAAGGACACCGACGCCAGGCTCATCGCCGAGCGCAGGGCGATGCCGGTGACGATCCCCGGCAGGGCCAGGGGCAGCACCAGCAGGAAGGAGATCGCTTCCCGGCCGAAGAACTTGCTGCGATAGACCGCCGCCGCGGCCAGGGTGCCGAGCAAGATCGCCATGGCCGTAGCCACCCCCGCCACGCGTAGCGACAGGAACAGCGCATTCCAAAAATCATTCCGGCCCCAGGCGACGCCAAACCAGTTCACCGTAAGCCCTGGTGGAGGAAAACTATAAGTCGTCTCATCGGTGGTAAAGGCATACAACAGGATGATCAGCACCGGCAGGTGTAAGAAAAGTAAAGCTGCGATGGCTGCCAACCTTAAGGTGAGGGGGCTGCGGCTTTCGTGAGATGGTTCAAGATTAGAGCGCATCGAATGCTCCTAATTTCTTGGCGCCAATCAAATATAAGACCATGATCGCCATGGGGATGACGGTTATGGCAGCCGCCAGGGGGATGTTGCCGGAGGTGCCCTGGTGCGAGAGCACTGCCTGGCCGATGAAATAACTGGAATTGCCGAGCGCGGTCGGCACGATGAAATCCCCCATAGTAAGAGAGAAGGTGAAGATCGATCCGGCCACGATGCCTGGAAAGGCCAGCGGCAGGGTGATATTGCGGAACGTCTGGCCAGGACGGGCGCCCAGGTCACCCGAAGCCTCCAATAAGGATTTAGGCACCCGTTCCAGGGCAGCCTGGACGGGTAGGATCATATAAGGAAGCCAGACGTAAACAAATACCAGGAAGATGCCGATCTTCGACACGGAGAGCGAAGGCCCTCCAACGGCAGGCAGACTGAGCAGCCAGTTTAGCAACCAGTCGAGGCGCACCTGCGCCACGAACCAGCTCAGGATGCCTTCTTTAGCCAGGATCAATTTCCAGGCGTAGACCCTCACCAGGTAGCTCGACCATAAAGGCAGTAAAACGGCCAGGTAAAGGGAAGCCTTAACTCTGGCGGAAGCAAAGCGCGCCATGTAATACGCCAGCGGAAAAGCCAGCACCGCCGTGGCCAGAGTGACCGAGGCAGCCATGGCGGTCGTGCGCATCACGATGTCCATATTTGCGCGCGTGAACAGGTCCTGGTAAGTTGCCAGCGTAAGCCGCCGTACGACCAGGCCCGTGAAATCGTCCAGGGTGAAGAAGCTGTTGACAAGCAAGGCGGCGAGCGATCCCAGATAGACGACTCCCATCCAGAACAATGGCGGTCCCAACAGCAGGATCAAGATCAGCCACGGGCGCAAGTAAAGATAAGTCGAAATCTGGCTTGCCAATGAGAGCTTGGGCTCTGGTTTTGGAGGTGCTGAGGGCGATATTGAATTGGAAGTATTCATCGGGTCGTAAATCTTCAGGATGCCCGGCGCTCCAGGCGCAAGTACGCCGCCCCGCGCGCGTCAATGTAGACGGCTTCAGGCGTTTCAACGATCCGGATCATGACGTTCTCACAAGCCGGGCAACGCAGCACCAGACCGGGCGAGTAAGTGAAGGCCACCAGCGTTGCGACCTCGCCCTGCCGGCCGCAATGCGCGCACTCGGTCGGGCTGGCGGTCATCTCTGCGGCGAAGATCTCTTCCAGCAGGCCGGCCGCGGCGTTTCCATCGAGGATAAGCATTTGATTTAAGTCCATCGGTTCCTTATCCATCTAAAAATTCCTCCTATATCATCCGCTTCCGCCAGTCGGGCCGAACCGCTCGGTGCGGATGCGCTCCGGCGGGACTCCGATCTGCACCAATCCGTTGGCAACCGCCTCGACTAAAGGCGTTGGTCCGCAGACGAAAGTGAACGGCGCTGGCAGCAGTGGATGAGCCACCTCGCGCAGCATCTCGCTGTCGATCCGCCGCGCATAGCCAGCCCAGTTCGCGGGTTGGGTGCGGGTAAATGTGTGAAAGATTTTCAGCCCGTCAGTTAGCGCCTGCCATCGGGCTAATTGGCCAGCGTAAATCACGTCCTCGGGAGTGCGGGAGCTGTAGAGCAGCCGTGTGGGCACCTGCGAGCCGGAAGTAGCCCGGTGGCGAAGCATCGCCATCAAAGGCACCACCCCGGAACCACCGGCGATTAGCAACAAAGGGCCGCCCAGCTTTGCCTCCCAGACAAAATAGCCGCCGATCGGGCCGCGCACCTCGATTTGGTCCCCCACCTGGATGACGTCGTGCAGGTAAGTCGAGACTTCTCCATCTTCAAGGCGTTCGATAGTCAGGTCGATTTCACCTCTACGCTCCGGTTCCGAGGCGATCGAATAACTGCGTTGGGCCTGGTAGCCGTCCGGGGCAGTCAGCCGCAGGTCGTAATGCTGGCCTGGGCGATGGGGGATCCAATCCGGCAGCCTGAGGGTCAAAGTTTTGACTTTCGGGGTCTCTTGCTGAATGGTTTTAACGGCTGCGATTTGCCAGGTTATCGGCTGCTTCACGTGTGGCCTCCGGGAAATTTAGGGATATCGGTCTCAATCGCCCCAGTAACGCTGCTCTTTCCAGGGATCGCCGCGGTTGTTATAGCCAAGCGATTCCCAAAAGCCAGGCTTGTCTTTTTCCATCAACCTCAAGCCACGCACCCATTTGGCGCTCTTCCAGAAGTATAGATGAGGCACCACCAGGCGCGCCGGTCCACCATGTTCTGGCGCAAGGGGCTGCCCAGCGTAGCGGTAAGCGACGAACGCCCGCCCATTAAGCACATCGGGTAGGGGCATGTTGGTGGTATAACCGCCATCGCAGAAGGCAGTCACGTACACCGCCCGGGGATCGAGGTCGATTTGTTCTAATAGTGTGTCGATACTCACGCCTTCCCAACGCGTGTCGAGCTTCGTCCACTTCGTCACGCAGTGGATGTCAACCAGGTAACTCTGGGCAGGCAGCTGCAGGAATTCTTGCCACGACCAGTGGATAGACTCACCTCCAGCTCCTTCGATAGTAAAGGTCCACTGGTATAGCGCTGTGCGTGGCGTTGGGCCAGCCGAGAGCACCGGAAAATCGTCAGTCAGGTACTGCCCAGGTGGGACTCGCTCAACCGCCTCCGGTTTTTGGCGGCGCTTGCCGGTAAATCCCCGCGAAACGAAGCGGTCCGACATTTTCCTCCTTTTTGATAGGACACGGGTTACAAAGATATCACTGATTTTCCCTTGATGGCCATTTCGCGTGGCCCACAAAGTGCGGGCGACTTTTGGTGGAGATCATTTGACATCCAGCTGGCCACCTATACTCACCCGGCGGATATGGTCACGCTGCCAGAGCAGGCGCACTGGCCGCCCACGTGCCTTGAGCACATCCATCGATGTCGTGCGCAGGTTCTGTTCCACCACCACCAGGTCCTCACCGCCATCGAGATCGACCAGGTAACGGGTGTATAAGCCCAGGTAAACCACATCGCGCACACGCCCATCGATCGCATACATATCTTCAGGCACGCCGGCACCCGCTTCGGCCAGGTGGATTTTCTCTGGGCGGATCGAAAACGTCTGTGGGTAGCCGGTGATCGCCTCAGCCAGCGCCCCGCTCACCAGGTTCGATACACCCACGAACCCTGCCACGAAGGGGGTCTCTGGGTGCTCGTAGATCTCAGCCGGCGAGCCGACTTGCTCGATTTTGCCCTGATTGAACACCGCCAGGCGGTCGCTCATCGTCAGGGCTTCTTCCTGGTCGTGGGTGACGTAGATGAAAGTGATGCCGACGCGCTGTTGGATGGATTTCAGTTCAATCTGCATTTGCTGGCGCAGCTTCAGGTCGAGCGCCCCTAGTGGTTCGTCCAGTAAAAGCACACGCGGGTGGTTGACCAGTGCCCTGGCGAGCGCCACGCGTTGGCGTTGTCCACCAGAAAGCTGCGAAGGCCGGCGCTGTCCCATCCCGGTCAACCTGACCAGCTCCAGCATCTCCCCGCTGCGCGCCTCCCGCTCCGCCTTGGGAAGTTTCTTGATCATCAGGCCATAGGCCACGTTCTCCATCACGGTCATGTGGGGGAAGAGAGCGTAATCTTGAAAGACGGTGTTGACATCGCGCTCATAGGGCGGCAGTCTGGAGACGTCCTGCCCGTGGAGCAGGATGCTCCCCGCAGTAGGGCGGTCAAATCCGGCGATCAGGCGCAGGCAGGTGGTTTTCCCCGACCCCGAAGGGCCAAGCATGGTAAAAAACTCCCCGTCCAGGATGTCCAAGTTGACCTCGTCGACCGCCCTTACTTCTCCGAAATGGCGGCTGACGTTTGAGAATCGAACCGCAGGTTTGATGAGATCATTCATGATCTACGCGCTACCATGATTTGCAAGGTGAACTCCCGATCCAATGGCGATCATCCATTTTCTATTTATGTGGATTGTTTATAAGGAAACCAGGAATCCAAGATTTTTTACGATCAGCCTTGGAAGATTCAGGCGAACGCCGTTCCCCCACTTCCAATGACACTCCTGGTTTCCTGGCTTCCTCATAGAAATTCCTGTTAGCGCCCGCCGATCACTGCAATGTAAGCTGTGACCCACTCATGGTAGGGGACACATTCCAGCCGGCCATCACCGCAGTCGGTGGTTGGCGTCTTCCAGAACCAGATTTTATCGAAGTTGCCCATCCCGTTCGTCTCGCAGCCGGCGTCGGTGAGCAGTTCGTTGCCCTGGCAGGCAGCTGGTACAGCCGGTACCGACCCGAACCAGGCCGCCAGGTCGCCCTGCAGCTTGGGGTTGAGGGAGTGCTCCATCCATTTATAAGCGCAGTTCGGGTGGGGGGCATCGATGTGCATCATGGTCGTGTCGGACCAGCCGGTGGCGCCTTCTTCCGGCACGACGCTGGCGATCGGCTTGCCCTCGAACTGAAGAAGGTTTACCTGGAAGGGCCACGAACTGGATGCCACCACGCCTTCATTGGTGAAGTCGTCCATCTGGATAAAGGCGTCGTGCCAGTAGCGCCCAATAATCTGGCGTTGCTGGCGTAGCAGGTTGATGGCGGCTTCGAACTGCTCCCGCGTAAGGGCGTAGGGGTCCTTAATGCCCAGTTCGGGATTGTGCTTCATGAGATAGAGCGCCGCGTCGGCCACGTAAATCGGGCCATCGTAGGCCTGCACCCGGCCCTTGTTCGACTGGTCATCCGACAGGGTTTGCTCTTCGAACACCACGTTCCAGCTGGTCGGCGGCTCGGGGAAGGCCTCGGTGTTGTACATCAGCACGTTCGGCCCCCACTGGTAAGGAGTGCCGTAGTGCTTTCCGTTCACGGTGTTCCAGGGGGCGTTCTTCAGCCGATCGTCAACTGTCTCCCAGCTGGGGATCAGATCGACGTTGATCTCCTGGACGCGTCCGCCAGAGATCATGCGGTTGCTGGCATCGCCCGAGGCCGTGACCAGGTCGAAACCGCCCTCGTTCATCAAGGCGACCATCTCGTCCGAGGTGGCGGCGACTTTGACGTTGACCTTGCAGCCGGTTTCCTTTTCGAATTCCGTCACCCAGTCGTAATTCGGATCGGTCTCGCCACGTTCGATGTACCCAGCCCAGGCGATGATACTGACCTCACCCTCACCTTCGCCGACGGACTTCATCGGCGCGCCGCCGGCTTCCTCACCTGCCGGCGCCTGCGGCTGGCAGGCAGCCAGGACTAGGCCGGCTAGCAGCACGACCACGAATAAACGGTGGATCATCCATTTTGACTTCATTTCTTCCTCCTTTGGCGTAATTTAGATGTAGTTGCTACCTGAAGCGAAATGCCTGATTTTATTCAAGTCGCCATTTCACTTCAACAGGCACAGCAGTTCAACGGCGTGTCATCAGAATCCAGCACCCCGATTCAGTGAGCATAGATCAAACTTTGGGTGGATTATGCAATCATAGAACGAATAAGATCACCTCCTTCCGCAGAGTTAACTCCAGTTTTACTCGCCACCCTTGACCTCAGTCCAGACACGATCCCACAGCGCGGTCGCCTCACCGACATCCACGATCGGCTTAGCATTCTGGATCGCTTCTAATGGGGGGTTGGTGGCGTCGAAACCCATATAGGCCTCATACGCTGCCGGGTCTTGCGTCTTGAGCAAGTCCAGAGCGGCCTGGTTCGGGCTGGAATAAGGGAATTCCATGGTGATCAGCAGGCTGGCCTCCGGTTTCAGGACATAATTCATGAAGGCCAGCGCGGCGTCCTTGTGAGGAGCGCCCTTCGGGACTGCCAGATTGTCGTACCAGATGCCACAGCCCTCTTCCGGGCAGATATAGTCGATGGCTGGGTTCTCGCTATGGGCGATGGCGGCCTCGCCGTTCCAGGTATGGCCCAGCCAGACTTCGCCGGCTAGCAAGGCAGTTTTCGGGCTGTCGCTGTCGAAGAGGCGCACATTCGGCATCAGTTCCGACAATTTAGCTTTGGCCTCCTCCAGCTGCGCCGGGTCTGTCGAGTTCTTATCGTAGCCCAGGGTCTGCAAGACCATGCCAAGTACCTCACGCTCGTCGTCGAGCAGTACCACCCGATCCTTGAATTCGGGATCCCACAAGTCAGCCCATTTGGTGATCGGGCGAGTGACTTTGTCAGTATCGACCACGATCCCCACCGTCCCCCACTGGTACGGGACACTATACTTGTTGCCAGGGTCGAAGTCCGGGTTCGTGAGTTCAGGCACCAAATTCTTGAAGTTGGGGATCTGCTTCAGATCGATCTCCTCTAACAACCCCTGGTTGATCATGATCGCCACCGTGTAATCACTGGGGATGATCACGTCGTACCCGGAGGCGCCAGCTTGCAGCTTGGCCAGCAGCTCTTCGTTGGATGAATACGTGTCGTAGTTAACCTTGATGCCGGTCTCCTGGGTGAAGCCGTCCAACAGGGCTTGTGGAACATACTCTGACCAGCCATAGAGATTAACCTCGGTGGACTTGGCTCCTCCACCGCCGCAGGCGACCAGCAACATGCTTAGGATTATCAGGATAGCCAAGTACTTTAATAGTTTCATGGTTCTCTCTCCTTGTTTAGTTGGTAGTCCTGTAGTTATATAGTCAAGTAGCTCGATCGTCGGCTTTGTGTAGTCAATGCAGTTCGAGCGCCTCTCACTTATGAACCGATTTAATGCGTCGACCTAACTGTTTGATTGCTAAGAGTGCCATTCACCTCCTCATTTTCAGAAAGCTTTCGATTGTCTCCGTTGCGCCAGCTGGCCGATCCCCAAGATGATAAAAATTGTCAACACCCATAAAGTAGAAAGGGCATTAACTTCAGGCGTCACGGCAAAACGCACCATCGAAAAAACCCGCAGAGGCAAGGTCGTCGATCCCGGTCCAGCGGTGAAATAAGTGATCACGTAGTCGTCCAGCGAGAGGGTGAACGCTAACAGCGCCCCTGACATCACTCCAGGCAAGATCGTCGGCAGCGTTACCCGCCTGAATGTAGTGATCTCGTTGGCACCCAGGTCCATGGCAGCCTCCTCGATGGCTTTGTCAAATCCATGCAGGCGGGCGCGCACGACCAATGTCACAAATGGGATGTTAAAGGCGATGTGGGCCAGGGAGATGGTGCCCAATCCAAGTTGGAACCCTGCCTGGGCGAAAAAGGCTAGCAGGGAGATGCCCATCACCACCTCGGGGATGATCACTGGGATGTACAGCGTGGACTCTGCCAGGGTGTAGCCGGGGAAACGGTAGCGTTGCAAGGCCAGTGCAGCCATTGTGCCGATCACAGTCGCCACAAGGGTCGAGACAACAGCAATTAAGATCGAGTTGCGCGCCGCCAGCAACACTTCCTGGTCACGCAGCAGTGCACCGTACCAGCGCAGGGTGAACCCTTCCCAGCGGATATTGAGCTTCTGGCTGTTGAAGGAAAAAACTATCAAAATCAAGATCGGCAGGTAGATATAGACGTAAGCCAGGACCGCGTAGATGCGTAGCCAGGGAGCTGCCTTTTTCTCGCTCATACCAGCACTTCCTCGCCTAACCCAGCCCGCCGAGCGTAGAGCAGCGTGACAATCAAGGTGCCGATCAACAAAACCATTGAGGCAGCTGCGCCGAATGGCCAATCGCGCGCCGTGAGGAACTGGTTGCGAATCAAGTTGCCCACCAGCACGGTCTTAGCTCCCCCCATCAAGTCGGGCACGACGAACATGCCCATGGCGGGTATGAAGACCAGGATCGAACCGGCGATCATTCCAGGCACAGAGAGCGGCAGAGTGACCCGCAAGAAAGCCCGCCAGGGCTGGGCGCCCAGGTCGGCTGCCGCTTCCAGCTGAATGAACTCAATTTTCTCAAGCGAGGTGAACAGCGGCAGCACCATGAAAGGCAAAAATTCATAGACCATGCCGATAAATACTGCCGTCGGAGTGTATAGGATGTCTAGCGGAACCTTGATCAAGCCCAGGTTCAAGAGCGTTGTGTTGAGCAGCCCTTCGGTACGCAGGATCATGATCCAGGCATAGATGCGAATGATAAAGTTCGTCCAGAAGGGCACCAGGATCAGGAACAGCAAAAAAGAACGCTGCTTGGCGGGGGCGCGGGCGATATAGTAGGCCAGTGGGTAGCCGATCAGGAGAGACGCCAGGGTAGTTAAGGTAGCAGTCGTCACGGAGAACCCCAGGATGCGCAGGTAGAGCGAATCGCCCAGGCGCAGGTAATTCTGCAAGTTGAATTTGTAGATCACGTTGCCATACGGCCCACGACTCAAGAAGCTCAGGATGACAACCAGTAGCAGCGGCATAATCATAAACACCAGCAGGTAAAGCATGGTTGGCGAGATGAGCGCTAATCCTTGTGACTGGGGATTCTCGCGCAGACTTTTCGTAAACGACTTCAGGCGGTTAGATGCCATAGGAATCTATGCGTCTGCTAGGACCAGGGCGTTTTCGGGGAACAGGGTCACCCAGACCTCCTGTCCCGGGGTGTAAAAAACGCTCTTATCCAGAATAGAGATTTTGTTTTGCTCCCAAACCGTCAGGTGATTTCCCTGGCCAAGGTCGACAACCACGCGCGTGTCGGAGCCGATGTACGTCGTGCTGACCACCCGCGCCAGAAAACAGTTATGGTTGAGCACGCGTTCATCACTTAAACGAATTTTTTCTGGGCGGATGGATAGCACCGCTGGTTGGCCGGCCACCAGATTCCCCTGCTGCAGCCCGGTGGCGCATCCTTCGGATTGCTTGAGCTGGATGGTCGCCATCTCCTTATTCAGCTCGACCACACTGCCCGGTAGAAAATTGGTTTCGCCGATGAAGTCTGCCGCGAAGCGAGAAGTAGGCCGTTCATAGATTTCGACTGGTGTGCCAATCTGCAAAACCTTGCCAAAGTTCATCAAGGCAATGCGGTCCGACATAGTCAAGGCTTCTTCTTGGTCGTGCGTGACGTAGATGAAAGTAATACCCACCTGCATTTGCAGGGCCTTTAACTCCAGCTGCATCTCTTTTCGTAATTTTAGATCCAGCGCGCCGAGTGGCTCGTCGAGCAGAAGTACCGCTGGGCGTTTGACCAGAGCGCGCGCCAGGGCGACGCGCTGCTGTTGCCCTCCGGAGAGTTGTTTCGGCTTGCGCCCTGCCATGCCAGGTAACTGCACCATCTCCAAGGCTTCATCCACCCGGCGCTTGATCTCGGGCTTTGCCAGGTGTTCCATTTCTAATCCGAAGGCCACGTTCTGGGCGACTGTCATGTGCTGGAAAAGGGCGTAACTCTGGAAGACAGTATTGACTGGCCTCAAGTAAGGGGGGGTCCGCCCCATCGCCTGGCCCTGGATAAAGATCTCCCCCTCTGATGGCCATTCAAAACCAGCGGTCAGGCGCAGGGAGGTGGTTTTTCCGCACCCGGATGGGCCAAGCAGCGAGAAGAATTCCCCATGTTCAATTTGTAAGGTGACATGATCGACCGCGCTGATCTCACCACCGCCCGGATTCGGAAACTTCTTGACAACTCCTTGCATCTCGACGGCAAAGGTACTCATTTTGATGAAACTCCATCAGCGCGTTCGAACGCCTCGTCAGGGGGCATCCATTGGTAGTTGTCTTTGATAATTTGGGGGATAAAGACCGTGCGCGTCCGCCGCATGCCTGGCACATGGTGCAGCTTCTGGCTGATGAAGGCATGCATCTCCTCACTGTCTTTAAAGAACGCCTGTAGACTGATGTCCTGGTCACCGGTAGAAAGGGCAATGTAAGAAACTTCTGGCATTTTGCCTATGGCTTCAATTGCCTGATCTTGATGGCCCACTTCCAGTTCGCAATAGATCTCGACGGCGATGGTGTAGCCGAAAGATACCGGATTGACTACGGCGATGGGTTGGATGACTTTAGCTTCGACCAGGCGCTTGATCCGGTTGTTGACTGTGCGTTCGGCCACCCCCAAGTCCCGCGCGATGCGAGCGCTCGATATACGAGCGTCCCGGTTGAGATAGGTGATGATCGCCTGATCCAACGGATCAAATTTCGACAATCTTCGTCTCCAAGATAAACATTGGTAGTATAATCCTTTTGGCCGATCTGTCAATAGTAGCAGGATTTATCTTCCGAATCGGCAAGAATTAAGTCAGAATATGGTATAAAAGGAAGGATATACCATCACCAGGAGGCGTCACTGTGGAATATAAACTCTTCATCGATGGCCAGTGGGTAGGGGGGGATGAATACCTGGAAGTGCAGAATAAATACACCCTGGAGACTATCGGCGTCTTACCCAAGGCGCGTCGCGAGCAGGTAGAGGCGGCCATAGCAGCCGCCGAACGGGCTGCACCCATTATGGCAGACATGCCCCCTTACCGGCGCAGTGAAATCCTGGGCCGCGCTGCAGCGCTGATTCGCGAGCGCAAAGAAGATCTGGCGCGCACCATCGCTGCCGAAGCCGGCAAGGCGCTCAAGTACGCCCGCATCGAGGCCGACCGGGCTAACAGCACCTTCTCGATCGCCGCCGAGGAGGCCAAGCGCATTCACGGCGAAACCTTGCCATTAGACGCGGTGCCGGCTGGCGAGGGCTACTTCGGCTTTTGGCTGCGCCGCCCCGTTGGGGTGATCGCCGCCATCAGTCCCTTCAATTTCCCGCTCAACCTGGTGGCCCATAAAGTTGCCCCAGCCCTGGCTGCTGGCAACACGGTGGTCCTGAAGCCGGCCAGCACGACCCCCCTCACCGCTATCAAACTCTGCGAAATCCTGAGCGAGGCCGGTTTGCCGCCCGGGGCGATCAACCTGGTGGTGGGCTCAGGCGGAACGGTCGGCGAATGGCTGGTGGCTGACCCGCGCGTGGCGAAGGTCACCTTTACCGGCAGCCCGCCGGTTGGGCGGCGCATCCTTCAGATTGCCGGCATCAAGAAGGTGACCCTCGAGCTGGGTAATACCTCTCCGGTTATCATCGCCCCCGACGCCGACCTGGATTTGGTCGCCAAGCGTTGTGCCATCGGCGCGTTCTATAATTCCGGACAGGTCTGCATTTCAGTGCAGCGCATCTACAGCCAGCAAGGCATCTATGAACACTTTGCAGAGAAATTTGTTCAGGCCAGCCAGGCCATGGTGGTCGGCGACCCTTTGGACGAGCGCGTGGATGTCGGGCCGATGATCGACCCCGGCGAGGTCGATCGCATCGAGGCCTGGGTGCAGGAAGCCCAGGTCGAGGGCGCTCAGCTGCTCACCGGGGGGAAACGGGCTGGCCCTGTGTACTGGCCAACGGTTTTGACCGGCGTGCGCCCGGAGATGAAAATCGTCGCCCAGGAAGCCTTCGCCCCGGTAGCCTCCGTGATCCCCTATGCTGATTTCGAGGAGGCCTTACGCCAGGCCGACGCAACCGAGTTTGGTCTGCAAGCCTCGGTCTTCACTCGCGATATCAACCGTGTCTTTCAGGCGGTTCGCCGGCTCAACTTCGGCGGTGTGATCATCAACGACACCCCTGCCTTCCGCGCCGACCATATGCCCTACGGCGGCAACCGCCAGAGTGGGCTGGGCCGCGAAGGGGTTCGCTTTGCCATAGAAGAAATGACCAATATCCAGACTGTCGCCATCCGCCTGGGCACTTAAATTCTCAGGACACGATTCTCGCGAGAAAACCAACCAGGCAACCCGCAGAGGTCAATCCCTCTGGTATAATGCGACGCTGTATGTCTACTTTATCCTTTGAAGGAGGGAACCAATGAAACGCGTTCTTACTCTTATATTTCTATCCGTAATCGCGCTCTTGTTAGGCGCTTGTGGTGGGGGCGCCAAGCCCCAACCGGTCAGCTTTACCATCGAGATGAGCGAATACGCTTTCACGCCTGCCAACCTGGAACTCAAGGTAGGCCAGGAGGTGACCTTGAAGCTGGTGAATAAAGGCCAGCTGCAGCACGAGATCCTCTTTGGGCGAGAGGTTGTGAAGGACAACAACCGCCCGGCTGGTTATCAGGTCGATATGTTCGCCACCGGCGGCGTGGAACCCGTGGTCACTCAACCAATCCCGCCTGAGGAAGAAATGGCAGGACATGGCGGATTTATGGTCATTTTGCCCATAGGGGCCGATGCCACCATGACTTTTACCGTCACCAAGGAGATGGTCGGGGAATGGGAAATGGGCTGCTTCGAGCAGGACGGCGTGCATTACGACGCCGGCATGAAAGGCCCCGTCTCGGTCAAACCTTAACTGAGTCAACCGTCGTCTGCAAAAAAATTTTTATATTGGCCTCAATTGTAAAGAAGCGATGCATCTCAAGGTACGTCGCTTTTTTGATCCAAATGCTTGACTAGTATCCCTTGGCAATGTAATATATCAACATTGCTTTCGTCATCTTTCCGAGAATCAATAATTGTACCTATGCAGCGGCAGAAATTGACCTTCCTCTGTACTGAGACATAATTCCGAGAAGTCGCGTTCGCATAAATTTATTTGCCTTGTAAATATTGCATCGCTATTCGGCAATCTCGGTCTTGTAACGACGATAGCTAGGAAATTCCCCTGGTCTATCCCGAGGAAGGAACAACGAAAATGGCGGAAAAGAAAGAGAAAGAGAGCAAGGAAACGCTCATTCAAAAATCCTGGATTGTGCGAGAATTCGAAGCGGAAGTAAGAAAAAAAGAACTAGAAGTAGAACAGCAAGTAACTGAACTAGAGCAGCAAAACGCAAAGCTGGAAGAAAAACTTCGCAACATAGTAAGCCAGGAAAGAATATTAATAATTCTTATTGTTTTCTTTACAGGCTTAATAGTCTTTACTTTAGGCCTTATACTCTTGGACGGATTCAACATCGGGGGTTTTAGTCTTGACACTACGACTCTAAACTTGTTGGCTAGTACGACTGTAGCAGAAGTGGCTGGACTCCTCGCCATAGCGCTGAGGGGGATCTTTAAAAGCAAACAAGAATAACTAGCGAGGTAGCACGGGTGTTCTATTGACAATTGCACAAATAGCCATTTATAATGATATTTTTGAGTAAATAATGAGTACAAAAGTACTATTTTAATGCCTTCAAGAGGTATAAACATGAAAAGGCTTCAATTTGAACTACCTATGGAGAGGGTTAAGGAGCTGGACGCACTGGCAGAGCGAACGGGTTTAAAGACTCGTGTTCAACTCATCAATGCTGCTTTAACGCTTTTTGAATGGGCCGTAAGAGAGAGGCAGGCGGGACGTATTATCGCTTCGATGGATGAGGAGAGCGGTAAATATAAAGAGCTTGACATGCCTGGACTTCCCGTTGTTCAGAAAGAGCGTGCCAAGGCAATAGAGGCGGTACAGACTGGGGGAAGGTTAAAGGCTGAGGAACCAGCATCAGTAGGTAAAATGACAGAGGCTGAAGCGGCTGTGATTTTACAGGAAAGAGCAACAGAATAACCGCGAGCGACAAGCTTCTTCCTTACTATTAATTAGTTTTTGGTGCAAAACGCGCTCCTAAGCGCACTTGTCTACAGTCCTTTGACATCGTACCTTACCAATTGATCAGGCTTTTGTCGTCACTTTCTGGCCGATAACCCGTAAG
>Ga0209431_10000736_pt1 | contig 27289 bp, 29 predicted proteins | sample RifCSP13_3_FD_184021 | JGI IMG/M metagenome (GOLD analysis project Ga0209431, IMG submission 184021) | Soil microbial communities from Rifle, Colorado - Rifle CSP2_sed 13_3 (SPAdes) (version 2) | ecosystem: Environmental > Terrestrial > Deep subsurface > Rock core/Sediment | place: Rifle...
TATCCACATCAAAGGGTGTGGCATCCTCGATAGGCAAAGAGCTACTGACACACAACTCTATCACCCGCGTATGTCGCTCTATTGGAGAACACACCATTGACCTGCATGCAGAAATTGTATTCAAGAGCAATACCGAGCTTTTGAACGTAATAGAGCGGATAAAGGCGCTTGATGGCGTAAAAGATGTGGTATGGACAGAGCCGGTAGAAGTTGTGGGGAAGAACATGCCTGTACCAGACAAGGTTCTGCAGGACCTCTAAAGGTTCTTCCGACTCTCTTTTTCCGACTCTTACTTTTTCTAACTTTTACTTTTTATTTATCCAATGATGCCCCTGCAGGGTTCGATCCCGGCTGAAAGTTTGTCGCATTTTAACCCAATAAATAGTCTTTTTAGACTTTAATTGGTAGTTTAATGAACAGTCTTCCTTTATAGTTGCCCGAGAAAGAAAACGGGAATGAGGATGGAACTTGATGCTAGTAGATCAGCTACTAATAATATTAGCAGCTTTGTCCATATAGTATACAATAGCAAGCAAGATAAAGTCGGAGGTGCGTTCAATCTCAAATGAATATTCTTGCGATTGGAGCACACCCTGACGATATCGAGCTCGGATGTGGCGGAACTCTCATAAAGGCAGCGAAACAGGGCCATAATGTCTTCCTCTATGTATTGACCAGAGGAGACAAGTCAGGAGACGCTGAAGAGCGCACTAGAGAAGTCGTAGAATCGGCTAAATTTATCGGAGCCAATGCAGCATGGATAGACAACTTTGAGGATACAACCCTGAAGGTTGAGAGCAAGCTGGTAAATCATCTGGAGTACTTTATCAACAAATCGGATGCCGACATTATTCTCACTCACGCACAGAAAGACTACCATCATGACCATCGTGCGGTAGCCGAATGCACCCTGGAAGCTGCAAGGAATAGCCAAAACGTCCTGGCATATGAGATTCCTGTCACAAAAGAGTTCACTCCACAGCTGTACTACGATATCACAGATGTTGTGGATGCCAAAGTCAGCCTGATAGAGATCTTTTGGTCGCAGAGAACCAAGATTTTCACAAAGATCAATGCGATAAGGGGAATGGCAGAGTACCGGGCGCTGCAAAGTAGGCTGAATACGACTATTACCCATGTTGAATCATTTGAGGTGATGAAAATGTGCGTTAATAGCGATTTCAAGCCAATGCAGCTCCCTCAGAAAGCCGTCCCGAAGTCGGTCTCGGATGACATGGCCAAGGATCTTGCTAACGTCATTGAATACCGGAAGAGAACCACAAGCGAACTGTTGGAATCCCCATCCCAACGTATGGCTGCAAACCTTGAGAGGTCCATGTTTGCCGTGATGCAGGGAAAAGATCTCATGAATGAAGCCAAGCAAGACCTGCTATCGACTCATGACGAAGGCTGACTGTAGAGGAAGAGACCACCAAAAGGCAAATAGGTGAAAGCGAGGCAAATACTGATGCAATCAATGAACGAGACCAGTGGCGGCAACAACAGCAAGCGCCTCTCAGATCGAGATAGCTGGGACTATGGTTCTATTCTCGAGCATTCCCAAAGTGACTTTCATGTTGAGGGTGACAAGACGAGGAGAATAATGAGTGTAGCCTCAATTGAGAAAGCCGGTCCTGACGACTTGGCCTTTTGTTCGTCAGAAGGCGAAAGTGCCTATCGGATGGTCTCGAACTCAAAAGCAGGGATTATACTATGCCATAACAGCCTCAAAGGTTTTGTTCCCCCCCAACCCGGCTCGCTGCTTGTCTTTGTAGACAACCCGCGACTGACTTTTGTACACTTTGTCAATGGCGCTTTGCAGAAAGAGAAGCAATCAGGCGGCCGTGTACTGGGACATGTCGCCACTAATGCCGTCATTTCTCCTGACGCCAAAATAGGGGAGAACTGCAGGATAGGAAACTTTGTTGTGATAGGAAACAATTGCATTATAGGTGATAATACTGAAATACATGATCACGTCACCTTGGCGCAAAACTGTAGGATCGGAAACAACTGCATTATTCAGTCCGGCGTTACAATGGGTGAAGACGGCTTTGCATACGAAAGACATCCGACCTCAGAACTGGAGAAATTCCCCCATTTCGGAGGAGTGGTAGTAGGAGATAACGTAGAAATCGACGCAAACTGCTCCATCGCTCGAGGATCCCTTAGTGATACCGTTATTGGGAATGGCACAAAGCTCGATGCGCTCGTGCATATAGCTCATAATGTCAGTGTCGGCAAGATTTGTCAACTTGCTTCTGGAACTATTATAGGAGGTAGCGCAAAGCTGGGTGACAGCTGTTGGACCGGCCTGAACAGCACTATCAAGAACAAGATAACATTAGGAAATAATGTGCTCGTTGGAGCCGGCGCATGTGTGATCAAGGATGTCCCTGGCGGCGACATCGTTGCTGGCGTGCCTGCAAAATCGATAAAGCACAAAGTTTCATCCAACGAGACTTTTCAGATGGCAGGCCAGAACGAAAACAAGCAAGAAAAATAGTTAGTAGGATAATTGGTAAGTAAATATACCCATGTCAGAGGCTGTTAGCTACAGCATAGCGTTGAAATCCTTACTGTCTGTATTATCATCATCATTATCAATTTAGGCACACGACCTTCAGCAATCAATGGCCTTCATAGGGCCAAGGCCAAGGTTATGAGAACGAGCGGATACCTTGTATGTAATTAGCATTACACACAGAGGTATATTGTTTCCAGAATCTGTAATACAGACACTAGATGATGTCATCGCAAGTACACAGAGGCAATCGTCCATTAGAGGCATGCCTTAGAAATGCGCTTCACCCGCTAGGTCAAGGATGGGATCTAGACGTGATCGAGGCAATGATTGACCACTATCGTGTAGACTTGTCCGACAATACGGAACACACAATATCCGGCATTGAGAGTGCTCTTAGAGAAATTTTAGGCAGCGCAGCGGACCTGTTCATTGACAGGTTCTACAAAGAGCTCAGACTGAGTGGCCGCTGCTTGTGATCTGCGACTGACAAAAATTTCTCACCTTCTTCTGTTACGAAATAATATCCAGTTCTTCGGTTTAATAGTATTCTCTTTGTTCTAATCAATCTCGATAGGCTTTTCCGAACCACAACTTCAGAAATACCAGTCTTCCTCCTAATGCGGAAAAGCGAGTCTCCGAGAATTGCTGCGCGAATTACTGCCAAGTCTATCTCAATTTCCGACCGTTCTGTTTCCATGACCATAATACAAAAGATACTCTTGTGTGAGCTATGTGTGAGCTATGTGTGAGCTATGTGTGCAATATATCCGGTTTTCGCGTCAATAGTGGCATCAGACCACTATTCTTTTCAGTAACATTAAGCAAAAATTAAGCAAAAAGGAGAAAAACTGGCAACCTAGTCGCTCAGCTAGTTGGACTTCTATCTATGCTTCGTGGTTTCCGTGGTGAAGATTGCCAATGACAGCTAGAAGAGCGAGCCTCTTTTTCTTGTGACAACGCTGACTGTAGCTATTACCGAACCTATGGCTGCAGCCATCACTATTATAGACACGGGAAATTCTGGAACTACATTTGTGCCCGAAACTTCAACCGTGTGTTCGCTATGATGATAGTTGATTTCAAGCGTCATTCCTTCTTCAGTCTCAGCTATTGCGACCACCTCACTTGATTCTGGCGGTATGGCTTCTCCGTCAATTGACACCATCATTTCACCGCTTAGCAGTGCCTTTGGGATGGTAATCTGTGTGACGCCTCTAGTTCCTGTCTCTCCCTCAACGACAAATGACACCTTCTTATCCTGCTGCTTGAATTCAAAGTCCCTCACTGTTGAGTTACTTGCGATGTCTACCTCGAAATTCTTGCCTTCCGCGTTTACGGCAAATGCGTTAGAACTCACAACTTCAAACCTTGCTGATGTCTCTAGTTTAGATTTGACGCTTGCGCTCATTGTGTCAAGAACATCGGCTTGCACTTCTATGACTGCGGCTATCGAATGGGAGCCAAGCTCGGCATCATCCGGCAAACTAAAGGTTGCAGAAAATTCCCCGTTATCATCAATCTCTACATCTTCTTCTGCTGTTACATTACCTTTGTTATCTGTTATGTTCAATGTCACCGTGCTTACTTCAGATCCAATTTCTTCAATCAGGCTCGACCAGACAGTTCCTTCTACTTTCACTTCTTCTCCAGGCTTGTAGAGATGGTTCTCAGTATGAACTGTGAATGGTCGTCTCTCATCAGCCCGTTCACTAGGATAGGTCGGTTTGTAAGATGCCGACGATGACATGTTAGCCGATGCGTTTGCGTTACCCTGCTGCTCAGAAACAATGCTACCGGTTACATTGCCCTTGGAAGGAGATCCATTTGGTGACTGAGCAAAGGCCGACAAATATGACATTGAAGATAGTATTCCGGCTGAAAACAAACTGGCCGCAATGACCATGCTCAATGTTACCGTGATGTTGTTTTTGTCAACGTTTGACATATCTGACCGTAACTCCTACTATGACATGGAAGCATATAAGAAAGCGCATGATCTCAATATAGAGACAATCTATAGAAGCGAACCGCAATTGTTATCACGTTTTCATAGTGCACCATTCAAGCTCTCATGAATCGCTAACCCAAGTTAAAAGGCGAGAAATTTTCTATCAGCCATGTCCCGTATATAGATAGATAACGCGCCCTCCGCTTTCTTGTAATGGACTTGTCATCTTATGTCTTGGAGGTAACGCTTGGTCTTTTCCCAGCATTTGTCGCAATATACTTGATGTTCGCTGACCTCATGCTTTTCCTCACCTTTCCAGTTCCAATCGTTACATCTGTAACATCGTGGTTTAACATTCGGATTTGGAGTCGTGCTGTCAATTGGCAAGATTACGCGTAATAGACCTTTAATGCCTCTATAAAGATTCTTGATAAGGGAGAAAATAGTAGGGCAATACAAACCATAGGGGAACTAAAGGCTTACCGAGGATCTAACTGCAAAAAGCAGAAGATCTTTGGTACTCATCTTAGTGCGTTGGAGTTCATCATCTGCGTGTGATCCAGAGCAGAACAGACAGCCCGCCAGACTGAGCTATATTTATTACAAAGAGATAAGGCGCTGCAGCGTCTACAATATTTTTTATTGCGGGGCCTGCCGTGTAGAGATTGAACCAGAATACTACAATGACTATGTTTTGTACTATGAAAAGCGATGCAACTAGTATCAACCCATAAGTGAAGTAAGATCTGATTAACCGGGCATTTTGGATATAGGTAGCGATAATGACGGATAGAAGACCAATGTTTGTAATGGCGGCACCGGCGGCGGCTAACATGAAATCCATTTTATACTAGCATCACTCCGCGGCTTACGTTAGTTAATTTACTTTTTCCCAAATTAAACCATCATCCACCCTTATTCTTCCGTATTTTGCTCAGTAAAGCTTGAAAAGCTGGATAATTCTTTTCCATTAGAGGGGTAAGAAAATATGTCGCTCCATAGGAATCCACCTTGTCAGTGATGACGAGGCCGTTTTCTGAAAGCACCCTGAGATGATGGATTGCAGTTTTGTAGTCGATTTGTAACTGTGTGGCGATTTGGTTAGCGTTAGCCGGGTATGAATTTAGCATGCCAAGTATTTTGGCTCTGTTTATCCCGCCCCTAGTACTAGCGATTAGATACCAAAGGATCCTCTTAAAGCGCGGGTCGAAATACTCTCCTTCTCTACCCTGCCCGTCTGAAGGCGACGGTCCTGCCATTCTCAATCTGTCGATCAATGCCCGCCAACTGTAGGTAACTGAAGGAAACGGCATTATTATTGGAAGAATGCCAATTGGCAAGGACAGATTGGATTACTGCAGAAACTCTATAAAGATATCCTTCCGAAAATTTGGAATAGATTTGGGAATAAATAGTTATATCAGCACTATCCGCTTTTGGTGAATGATGACCCAAAGCTTCCTGATGGACTATCGCTTCATTTTCGTGCCGGCCGCCCTTGGAGTCCTTCTGCCTGCTCTGTTTCTTCCTTGGGTAGTGATCAATTTCCTCGGACTCACTCCCTTCTCAGCATTTGACATAGTAAGATCAACATTATGGCAGGATGATAGCGAATCGTCGGACCAGAAAAGTCGATTTGACCTGCAAGACTTGATATCTAGCTATCGGGATACTTCCACTACTGTCGTAGCAAGCATTGTATTGTACATCGCTTCCATTATCGGCATGGCTGTGGCGATTCCATTTAGACGACACCGGTCGACGATCGCCTTATCAGCAGGAATCCTGGCTATAGCTTCTTCATTACTCTGGTTTTACTCAATAGAGACCTTGAAGAGCAATTTTGCACAGCAGGCGGCGATGACTGGAGGAATAATAGGCGAAGAATTCAAGGGTCATGAAAGATCCCTGGCAGATATCATAGTAGGGCTAGGTTTGGGTCCTTATGTAGCTCTGGCTGGTGGAGTTATTGGGACACTCACTTTCATTAGCCATAAAGCAACAATCGTGAAGAATTAAGGTAAGATGATGCAACATGCCGTGTGCGTAGGTAGTAGATTTTGCAATATTTGCACGTGCGATGCGTCTGAATTCTTTAATCTCGAAGTAGATAATTTGTCAAATATCCTTAGCGCTCGAACTATGACGATCTGATTATGGTCTAATTTGGGAAATCTCTTAAATGGAACCTTGAGAAGCTGTGTGCGATGACGAATCCACCAATAAGTTTTGCAAAAGACAACAACAACTCTCGAAAGCAGTTCATCGCTGAAAATGGAAGAAAAATTGCACTAAGCATCGGAGTGGCCGCAATCGCAGCGGTTCTGATCTTGACAGCAAATGTCATGCAATTAGAGGCGAAGAAGGCAACAGCATTATCCGGCAACCCTACCCTTGGCTACGACATACACGTTACTGTCAACAAGCACGATAGTGCTAACCTACATGCCCACATGGATCACTACTGCAAGGTTGACGCTGACGGCAGGGTATTCGCAGTCTGCCAACTCTATGCTACCACAAATAACGTGGCGGGCGGAGGTCCACAACTTGCGCAAATTGAATTCATTATAACAGAAGACCAGTACCTAACACTACCCCTCAGAGAAAGAGCCAGCTGGCACAACCATGCAGTAGAGCTGACACCGGAAAGAGGTATGCCAACATGCGTGAACCCAAGCGATGAAAAAGCCTGTAACGCCTTGGTAACCGCATTGCATACCACATACGGAAAAGTAATTACCATCTGGGATCCATCTGACGGCCTTCCTAACTATCCACCTTATGTGTTCAGCGTGGACAGTCCATTCGCACTCAACCAAGACCTGAACGATGACCTTGAGAATGAATGGCCCGTAGGCGATGAGGAAACTGGATCAGCGGACGAAGTGCCGAATTGCGGCATAAAGCAAGCAGGTCCATGTGGATCGGCTAACTAGACTGGACGGGGCAACAGACTTGATTGGGTAGAACCCATTCCTTTTTTTATTTTTTCGAACTTTGTGTAGTTTCTTAAGGGACTAGATTGAGCTACGAATCGGAGTTAGACATTTAGGTCCTCGAGGTTGCCTTGAGTTTCATGTATGAGCTGAATTTCACAAAACTCTTGATACCTACCTCTAATCATTTCCAAGATCCGTGGTACCCATCTTGGAACACTGCATTATTATCCTATACATATGGTGGGGAGATACTAATAGAGGGTACCAAGATGGGCACCCGAGAATTCAAAAACTGGATCTGTCTATTCTTTGGCTGCCATAAATTACGAGACAAAATCAACTGCTAGGATGAACCGCCTCCCAACAACAACATTCTTCACGAGTGCAGTTCAGACAATATTTAGGAGATTCACTAGCTTCACATTCTGATGGTATGCAGCTGCAATCGGCGCACTTGAATTCCATGAGCTAGAATGACTGCCTTAGCAATATAACATTTCTCAAGACTATTTCACTCAGGGCCTAATAATTGAATTTTGGTTCCCAGCCACCGGTGCCCTTTGACAGAAGGTCAAAGAAATGATAGACTATACAGTACTCGTCATGTGGACCAAATTTGTCCTTTGACACCCTGAAGATCTTTCCGCGTTTATCCTTGTGAAATGCAGAGACTCCGGGCATTGCCCAACCTTCCTTCTCAAAACCCATATCATTGTTAAAGGAGGTTCTTTGGGAAGACAGCATTCTGAATTTCCATCGTCTGCGTCTCGCGAATTCCTTCTGGATTTTCGGATTGTCCGGGGAGACGACCACAAAGCTGGTCCTGTCTTCAAGGTGGTCAATGACACCGTTAAACCCATCTGCCCACATAGTACAGTAAGGGCAGCCTCTTCCCATATTGTGAACCAAGATCAATTCTTCGTTGCTTCCAAATAGACTTGACAACCTTACATCCTTGTTTTTCCAATCTTTGAATACGTAATCTTGCACTTCTTGCTTAAATTTTTGTATCAATCTTGTCGCCTCGACGCTACAAACCTGCTTGCTTCCTGAGCAAGAGCCAACCATTCTTGCTTATTACCACTTGGTTCAATGGCGACCCATTCTTTCATAATTCTCCCGTGACCGGGATCGAATGGTTTTCCCTTTTTCGATTTGACCAGTTCTTCAACTCTCTCCGCAGGTAGCTTGACCACAAGGTTACCCTTGTATAACATTGCAAAGAACTTTGCTCCCTTTCTCAACCCTGTTGCGCCGAACATCTTGGCGCTAGATACATCAGACTCTCTCTTAAAAGAATCAACAACAAAATCGAAAAGCTGGCCCGCTGTAGTTGTTGACACATGCAGATTATTTCCTTTCTTGTTCCTATCCTTGCGAGTTTTATCCATCAATCTAGTCAACCCAATTAGATTTCCTCAGGCGCGGTGTTTATGGTATCATGCTGTATTTATCCTAATAGTCAGCTAACTACTCACATCCCAAATGCCTTAGCAAAATCGCGGGCGTCATAGTATATCACTTGTTCAGCAATCCGTCCATTAGATACCCTAATCCAATCCGCTATAGGAACTAATAGCGTGCCTCCAGCTGGCGTGCTCAGAGTCATTTCGTAAATAGAACAGACATGGTCGCCATTTTCAAATTGCTTCAGCATCTTTGTGCTCCTGTGGAATTGCAAAAACTTCTCACTCATTACAACATCTTCTTTTGAGCCTTTGCCTAGATCTCTGCGCTGCCAAAGAGCACAGAAAATGCTCTACACCATATTAAGACGTTATCGTATTTTTCCAAGTCTGTTCCCTGCGGAATTTCATAATTCTGATTCCCCATATTCCCCTTTAGCCTACCAAGATTGACGAAGTCGGATGCAGCCTTGTCAGTTGAGAGGTACACATACAGATCTGGTCCGTTGGTGGACTTGAAATCTTCAAGCCTCAAGATACTACTGCTATCGCCTAGGTGGAAAACAACAACTTGACCTTCAGCGTTGTGTATTCCATCATTTACTCCGACAAAAGCCCCAGAGTTTGTTGTTGATGCTTGTCCACTTGATATTGCTTCAGTCATTTCTTCATCAACCATGATGCCGTCACTCTGGGCTGCTCCTATCATTATCATGTCTTTTTCATCCGCGCTCATCTGTTGTCCTTTCTCCATTCGTTCTTCCTCACTCATTGCCATGAAATCTTGAAATTCCTGCACGGCAGCGCCATCATTATTGCCACTGCTCACGGTAGGGACAGGCTCATTAATTGTGGTGCTAACAAATAGAGGCGATATGGTATAGACGCCAACTGGGATTGCAATTACGGCGATTACGATTCCGATGATTAATGCTTTCTTATTCATGATCTATTCGCCAGCAGGAATTTCGCTATTAACCAGCACAAGAGAGTATTTAAAGAAATAAAATTTTGGAGGATCTCGATCCTCCACGGTTTCAGTTTTTGCATTGTTATGCATTACTCACTTCCACGAATGGGCAGTTAACTACAAAACCTGCGAGCTCTGTAGCCAGCATGTCATTTGATACTGCCACACCGATCTCTGCAACTGTAGTAAGGAACCTTGCTTTCGATGGATCTTCCCATGTCGCGGCATTGATTCTCCAGAGCGGGCTGTATGCGTTATCTCCAACATCGCTTCCAGCTATGCTTGCCTGAAATCCCATTGGTCCTGTGCCCTTTATCCCGTTTGTGAACACATAGAGATCTGAGGATGCGCCTGATAGGTTAGTGGCCCCTGTCTTGTTGACAAAGATTACTCCCAGCATGTTTGCTAAATCTTGGTTGGAAGCATCAGTTGCTATGTAGTAGATTGTCGAGCCATCTGGAGCGAATCCCCTATGTGCGACAAAGGTCACTGCCATGTTTTCGGTATCTATTTCCAGAACCTGTCCGCCACCATACGCCGTATCGTCATTCAAAGTCTTGTCGCTTCTAACCGTCAGTGAACCACCTTCCCATTGGACAAATGGGCAGTTGACCACCATTGTAGTAACACTGATTGCCAGCTTTCCCGCTTCCTGTGCCGCAAGTATTTCTTGCTCAGATTTCAGTTCGGTAGGCGTCACGCCTTCACTCCATTTAACCAGGATTATTCTCCAGAGCGGACTGTATTGATCGTCTCCTGGCTGCGAGTCAGCTACGTTTGGCTGGAAACCAAGTGGACCTTGACCCTCGATCCCGTTCTCGAATGCATAGATATTTGCTAATGATGTTGGAGGGGTGCGAGCAAGTGATGGCGCGAATACTACTCTTGAACCCGTGATATTGGTCAGGTGATCAGCAAGACCCGCGTCTGATGCTTCTGTTGAGATGTAGAATACCTCGTTGCCATTTACAAAGCCTCTTGTCAGAGGCAAAGTGACTGGTAAGTTAGTCCTAGTTAGGGTCTGCTCCATACTGCCCATCATGTTTCCACCCTGTTCACCGTCCATCATTGAGCCCATCTCTGCCATAATTCCTCTTGATCCAGTGGATAGTATGCCGTATATTGGGTTTGAACCAAAGTGTCCATCTACTCTGTCAGGTCCAATCCACAGTCCGATCACGGATTTGTTGAAAATCTTTATGGTCAGCGGTACATCTGCTATTGGACCATCTCTCATACTTACAGTTGCTGTGCCCTCTAAAACATGAATTGTGTCGTTTTGTTCCGTCATAAATTCGGCCGGCTTGAAACCGTATATCTTGTGGAGATGCATCGCGGTTCCGTCAGGCATGACCATGGCAAATCTAGCTATAAGCTGGGCTGACTGTAAATCATTATCTTGTCCCATATTCGCTCGCAGGACCCAGATTCCGGATTGGATCCATTCAGGCATGCCACTGGAATCAAGCTGAACATTAGATATCTGTCCTTTGAGAATATGACGCATTTTCATCTTGTCATCCATCACCATGCTATCTTCACCACTGCTCTGGGTCATGCTGCCGCCTTCTTCCATAGCAGAGCCGTATGCAGCTGTGTTATTGGCGATTGGACTGATCGAGAGAAGTGCCAACGCTGACAACACTGTCGCTGTACTTGCCGCAAACGTTGTTCTGGAGCTTTTACTTCCTGTAGTCATTAATGCTCGTCCCTTAAGTAACATTAAAAGGCTTTTTCCAGATCTATTCCAAATTCAATGCTTTCCGTTCATGCTAAAACGCTCATCTGGATTGGATTTGGAAAAAAGTATTAGAGTGAAACCCGAGTCATTACACCTATGAACCAAGAAAATAAGCTTCTCGAAGTGGCAACATTGGGAGCGGGATGCTTATGAGGAGTTGAAGAAACATTCAGGAAAACAAAGGGAGTAATATCAACATTGGTCGGTTACACAGGAGGATGGTTTCCTAATCCTACGTATGATGTAGTCTGCACTGACAGAACTGGGCATGCAGAAGCAGTGCAGATTCCGTACGATCCAATTGAAGTTTCGTTCTCATACGAACCTGAAAAATATATTCCTAGAAGAAAAGGTTGCGCCCAGCTATAGATCCTTGGAGAAAGCTCCGTGCAACGTTATGTGCAGCTAAACCGGGACCAGTTTGTTGCGCATTCTTACCAACAATGTCAAGGATGTATTCACTTGGTGTCAAACAGCGTTTTGATAGGGAAATGAAGTAATCTTTAGGCTTTGTGCTTTTTGACATGAATCTGCAGTGTGCTTGGTCTTATGTGCAACCTTTCATAATTCTGACTAAAAGAATTGTAGTCAAGTATTCTGGTACCCATCCTGGACCTCTATTGATATCCCATACATATGGCGGGGTCGGTGGAATTTGAACCACATTCGAAGTAGAGTAAGGAGAATTGTGAAAACCTCGGACCCAGATGGATTCGTGAAGAAAAAGTCGCCTCAATCGACTTCGCCATCACAAGTTATTCTTGTAAAGGCTTAATTCATAGGCTAACGACATCTACTCATGTCAATATCTGGGTTACTGCTTCAAATCCCAACTGCTGAAACCTTTGCGGGTGTGGCAGTAGCCATCATAATACTGATTATTCTTGCATCTGCAATAAAGGTGGTCAGAGAATATGAGCGGGTCGTTGTGTTTAGGCTTGGCAGACTGATAGGTGCAAAAGGCCCTGGAGTTGTAATCATACTTCCCGTGATAGATAGATTTAGAAAGATTGATCTCAGAGTGCTCACACTCGATATCCCAAAACAGAGAATCATAACGAAGGATAATGTCACGGTTGATGTTGATGCAGTCGTCTACTTTAGAGTAAACGATGCTAACCAGGCAGTGGTCAAGGTGCAGGATTATATTCTTGCTACAAGCCTTCTGTCACAAACAACATTGCGGGATGTTCTAGGACAGGTTGAGTTCGACGAATTGCTAACAAAGAGAGAAGAATTGAACAAAAGGTTGCAGGCTATACTCGACGAAGTTACAGAGCCATGGGGAGTAAAGGTTTCTGCAGTATCGATAAAGGATGTTGCTATAGCAGTGGAAATGCAGAGGGCGATAGCAAAGCAGGCAGAAGCAGAAAGGGAGAAGAGGAGCAGGATAATAATGGCAGAAGGCGAGCTAATAGCGTCCGAAAAGATGTCACAAGCCGCAGAATTCTACACAAGAAATATGGCAGCGATGAGGTTGAGAGAGTTACAAACTTGGGCCGAAATTGCTCGGGAAAAAAATATGATCGTTGTAACTGGTGGAGATTCGGGAAACCTTGGCCCATTGTTGGGAATCGTTAAAGAGAAGATGCAGAGTTCCGAAAAGCAGAAAATTGATAATACTAGAGGGTTGATAAGGGAGGAAATTGGGGATTTACTTGAGGCGAAGAAGGAGAAAAAGGAGACCAAATGAGAATTGTTCTGCTTATTTTATTTCTTTCAGCAATCTCATTTCCTTTAGTTGCATCGCAATCTGAAGCACAAGATAAGAAAGTCCTATGGGTTGAATTAAACGAGCCCATCACAGCCGCATCTGCAGAAAATGTTGCAGCCGCAGTTCAGGAAGCATCAACTGGCAATTATAACTCAATACTAGTTTCTCTGGACACATTCGGTGGTTCTGCAGATTCTACATTCAAGATAATAGACAGTATTCAGTCATCCAGTGTGCCAGTGATAGGTTATGTTTATCCCGCAGGAAAGCACGCTCTCTCGGCCGGCACAATCATACTCATGGCGTCAGACTACGCTGCAATGGCTCCGTATTCAACAATAGGTTCCTCACAACCAGTAATTGGAACAGAACCCACGAATGAAACAAAGTTTGTAAATGCCATTGTTGAAAAGCTTGTTACACTTGCGGAACTGCACGGAAGAAATTCTACACAAGTTGCCAGGTTTGTAACGGACAATGATAACTTGACTCCAGAAGAGGCACTTAGAAATCATGTCATAGAAGCTATTGCTGGGAGCCCTGATGATCTTCTCGCAAAGGCTCATGGAGCGAAGGTCAAAACGCTGGCGGGCGAAGTTGTTCTTGACACTCTGGATGCTCAGCTGGTGAAATATGAACCGAGCCTAAGGGTAAGCCTATTAAGAATACTTACAGATCCAATAATTTCTACAACGTTCCTATCAATCGGAATCTTGGCACTAATCCTAGGGCTGAGCTCTCCAGGATTTGGTGCAGAAGTGCTTGGCGCTGTACTACTTATCCTAGGACTAATCGGACAAGGATTCGGCGTAAACTGGGCTGCTTTGGCATTAATAGGAATAGGAGCTGGACTTCTTGTCTTTGAGTTACACGTACATGGTTTTGGCATAATAGGGGTAGGCGGCGTAATAGTCTTGGGAGTTGGTATGGCGCTGCTTGTTGCACAGCCCGTAACCCCGATGCTTGTCCCGGCAAGTCGTTCAGCAGAGATCATTACAACGTTATCATTGTTGTTAATTCCGTTTATAGGATTATTTGGTTTCCTGATGTACAAAGCCTATAGGGCAACAAAGATCAAGAGAGTTTTCACAAGATATCCAACAGGTAAGGGCAGGGCTGTAGACGATATATCTCCTGACAGGGAAGGTTATGTTGTCATAGGAGGCGAGTACTGGAAGGCCAAGGGTACGGTGAACATCAAAGCTGGCAGCATTGTAAAGGCAGTTGGGGATAAAAGTGGAATTCTTTCAGTGGAACCAACCGATGAGCAAGCTGATCTATCGAAATAATCAAGCTTAAAGAATTCAAGAGGTTCGTCTTAATTCGAGCCCATGTAAATGTCATAGATAAATCGTGGGGAATAGGTACAGAACGGGGGACTATCGCCCCTACGAGTATCAATTGATAGGCACTAAAGATCAAGACTGGAATAACGGTTCATGACATTCTTGGCTGCTGCTTGGAGCTATTTTTGTATCAGATTCCAAGTATAGATTTTAATGCTAAGATTGGCTTTCCAGATGTTACATGCTAGAAGTCTTCTTTGACGGATCATGCATCCCAAACGATCGGACGGGCATTCCTTGTTATGCTTTCATAGTCAAAAAGGATGGTAAGACGATACACTCGTCTCACGGGCTCGCAGGTAAGCCGAATTCTAATGAAGCTACAAATAGCGTAGCCGAATACGTAGCGCTGATAAAAGCTTTAGAATGGCTGAAAGAAAATGGTTATACTTCTGTTCCTGAAGGTGAAATTAGTTCTCCATTATTTGCCAGCCCCGACGGAGCGCAAAATCCATCGTTACAAGATAATATAACAATAAAAGGCGACTCAGCTCTTGTCGTAAAGCAAGTTACGGGGAAATTCAAAGTTAGGACGCCACATCTCAAACCTCTGCACAAGAAAGCTATGTCCTTAATGGTACAATTCAGAAATCTGAACATAACTTTGATACCAAGAGAAAACAATTCAGAGGCAGACCGATTATCCTACATGGCTTACAAAGAAGCAAGAATGGGCCTCCAGTAATAGTAACCATATCTTGAGCTAAAATGAGTTCCAGCCCGTCGAGGCCTGCAACTATGAGGTGTTGGGTCCGCCAGAGGAGTTAATTTCACGAGCGTTTGTGGGTCCCGTACTTTCGAGCTTTTCATATGATGTGGCTCAAATTCAAATGGCCCCACGACGATAAGGGGATAGTAATACAATGTACCAAGTTGGGTACCAATAACAATGTGTGTCCTGCAAACAAGATGGAAAAATGTTATATCCTTCCTTCCGGTAGCACAAAGACATATGGCATCCAGGACCGAGCAAATCCCAAAATGGAACTTCAAGGCCGAGTACGTCGAGACGTGTAACTGTGATTATGGCTGTCCCTGCAATTTTAATGGTTTCCCAACATATGGCTTTTGCAGGGCGCTGAACCTAATTTCTATAACTTCTGGCAGCTATGACAACTTGAAGCTTGATGGAATAGATGTTGTTTTTGCAGCCTCGTGGCCAAAAGCAATCCATGAAGGAAATGGAACCGCCCAGCTGTTCATTTCAAAGCATGCCACAGAACCCCAGAGAGACTCGATTGTCAAGATCTTCTCGGGTCAAGCAAAGGGAAATGGGCCATTTGCTATATTTTCAGCTAGTGTAAAGTACTTGCTTGAGCCACAGTTTGTCGATATTAAGAAGAAAATCGATGGAAAGAAGAGTAGCTTTTCTGTCCCAGGAGTGCTGGATGTGCAAATTGAATCATTCAAAAATCCTGTTACAGGGGAGGAGCAAGATACAAAGATCCAGCTACCAAAGGGTTTCGTATTTCAGCTAGCAGATGCATGCAAATCAAAGCTGATGAAAATATCCACGCCGGGCCTCAATTTTGATGACTCTGGAAAGAATGCCTTCTATGCTAAAGTGGAATATAAAGGCCCATAGATTACAGGCATCACGCTCAGATTGCAAGATGGGCACCAAGATCTGTATTCAGAGAGGCCGACCACCGAGCCAGCAGAGTATGCCGATCCAAACACCCCTATTGCTATGGCAAGTTTTATTAGATATCTACCCGTATTATTTCTTGAAGATGAACCGCCGGCCACTGTCGCTAAAAGTGCTCGCCGCTTACGCACGCGACATAGGCACTGGCGTGGTAAGGATAGACCACAAATCTATGGATTCCTTGGGCGTCACCGCCGGAGATACTATAGAAGTGATAGGCAAGAAGGATGGGATCGAAGGAAGATGCTATCCACTCCTGCCTTCAGATGAGGATCAGGGCATTACAAGGATTGACTCCGACATTAGGAAAATAATAGGTGTTTCAGTCGAAGATGTCGTTACTATAAGAAACCTAGCTCCTGAGCCTTCTGAAAATTTTGCAAGGAACGAACCGGCGGTTGAAAAAACTGATACCGCTGAAGAATACGCGCCGCCGGAGGACAACAATAGGAGAATTGCTTCAGAAAGAGCGGATGAAACTGCAGCCAGTGCTTCGCCAATATTCATCCTGTCAGGCTCATGCATTGACTTTGAAAAAGAGAGGCCGAAGCTAATGGCGTTCATGACCACACTAGAATCTGCCGCACACAGCAAAAGCAGGTGCAGGTGCTACTCTGATGGCAAGAAAGCGCTGGGGTGGGATTTTTTCCTGCTTGAAGTTGATCAGAAGTTTGTAGAAGACCTGCGCGACGTATATCCAGATATAGATAAGCAAGAGGCTGGCACCCTAGAGGAGAGGTTTGCGCTGTGGATGATTAAGCAGCTGAAGAAAATGAAGCTAGATTTTCACTTAAAGTTGAGTGACGTGCCACAGGAAAAGGTTGGAGGATTCAGACTCAATCCTGAACATTTTAGGGACAAGACTGACCTAGAAGACCTCCGATGAGAAATGGATATTATTATTATCATCATCCGCAGAATTGCAAGCATAGCAAATCTTTATTGCTCGCCTTTCCTGTAATGATTGAATAATATTTCTGGATTCACTCTCATGAAGTATATACACAGCAATGTTATTTGAGACTTTTTATTCTTGAGCTTCTGATGTCTTGGCCTAGTTCTGGTAACCTGGCGGGACATGACCTGGATTTTGAGAAGGAATTTTGTGATGATCTCCCTTTAAGTTGCCAGCACCTGTAATGCAAAACCTATTTAATAGCTGGGTAGCTTTCCTGAGTAACGACAGAAAGCAACCCTTCTTAAGGGGAAGAGAAGCATCATCACTTGGTGGAAATAAGACATAGCCAATATGGCGAAGAGGCGCTAAATAGCCGCAAACCTTTTGAAACCGCCTCTCCTATGAGCTCAGGCCCTTGGATACAAATAATGCATGATTCACATGAGGGACCTAATCTAGATAAAAAATGGGAAGAAAATGATGAAAATAATAGCACACATGCAAATAGGCGGCTATATTAAGTCGTGAATCAAAATAATATCCTGCCGCTAAAAGTCCTTGAAGCCTACACACGAGATGTCGGCAGGGGCACTGCAAGAATCGATTACGAGGCTATGGATTCTTTGGGAGCCACCACTGGCGACATTATCGAAATAAAGGGCAAACGCAGGACAGTTGCAAAGTGTTTACCGCTTTACCCTTCAGACGAGGGAAAGAACATTATCAGGATAGATGGGATGATGAGAAATAATGCTGGCGTAGGCATTGGAGATACGATAAACGTAAAGAAGATTAAGGCAGTTCCAGCAGAGAAAGTCATAGTATCTCCCCTTGAGACCATTCCTCCTATGGATGAGCGCTATCTCGCTGATGCTCTTGAGAGCACTCCCCTTGTCAAGGGCGATAACTTCATGGTACCTTATTTTGGCGGGAGGCTTACATTTCAGGTAATTGGTGTAACCCCGCCTGCTGATGCCGTACTTGTAACCAGCAAAACTCAGTTCACTATTACTGAAAAAGACGCGGATTTGCGAGGGATGCCCCATGTGTCATACGAAGACATTGGTGGCTTGAAGGATGAAATGCAAAAAGTCAGAGAAATGATAGAGCTTCCACTCAGGCATCCAGAAATATTTGAGAAGCTAGGCATAGGGGCACCAAAAGGAGTTTTGCTCTTTGGCCCTCCAGGGACTGGCAAGACGCTGCTTGCCAAGGCAGTTGCAAGTGAGAGCAACGCGCATTTTATCAGTATCTCCGGGCCTGAAATCATGAGCAAGTTCTACGGTGAGTCAGAGGCTCGGCTAAGGGAAATATTCAAAGAGGCAAGAGACAAGGCGCCATCCATAATTTTTATTGACGAAATCGATTCCATTGCGCCAAAGAGGGAAGAAGTGACAGGTGAGGTAGAAAAGAGAGTTGTGTCGCAAATGTTGTCATTGATGGATGGCCTTGAGGGAAGAGGAAAAGTCATCGTAATTGCAGCCACTAACAGACAAAATGCCCTTGACCCGGCCTTGAGAAGACCTGGGAGGTTTGACAGGGAAATTGAAATCAAGGTGCCTGACAAACATGGACGGCTGGAGATCCTCCAGATTCATGCCCGCAACATGCCGCTTGACCCTGACGTAGACCAGCGCAGAATAGCAGCAGTTTCCCATGGTTTTGTTGGCGCTGATCTGGAATATCTATGCAAGGAAGCTGCGATGAAGTGCCTTCGTAGGTTGCTGCCCGAGCTAAACTTGGAAGCGGAAAAGTTGCCGCCGGAAACACTTGACAAGCTCATAATAACCCAAAATGATTTTGATCAAGCGATTAAAGAAGTCATGCCCTCTGCAATGAGGGAGGTATTTCTTGAATCTCCAGACGTAAAATGGCAAGACATTGGCGGCCTGGAAGGTGTAAAACGTGAATTGCAAGAAGCCATAGAGTGGCCGCTCAAATACCCTGATCTCTACGCAAAGTTAGGCCATACGGCTCCAAAAGGCATTTTGTTGCATGGACCATCTGGGACTGGCAAAACCCTGCTGGCAAAGGCAGTGGCAACAGAGTCAGAGGCCAACTTTATCAGTGTCAAGGGCCCTGAATTAATATCAAAGTGGGTTGGCGAGTCAGAGCGCGGGGTGAGGGAGATATTCAGAAGGGCGAGGCAGGCGGCGCCATGTGTTATATTCCTTGACGAAATGGACTCTGTTGCTCCAACAAGGGGAATGGAAGCTGGCGGCGGAGGTGGAACAGAGAGAATAGTTTCTCAGATTCTAACAGAAATAGATGGCATAAGTGAATTGCATGGGGTAGTAGTCCTGGGCGCAACTAACAGGCCAGACATGGTTGACCCTTCACTTTTGAGGCCCGGTAGATTTGATAGAATAATACTTGTTCCAAACCCCGATAGCCAGACAAGGGCCAAGATACTTGAAATTCACGCCCGCGGAAAGCCCATTGACCAGGATGTGAACATTCAGAAAATAGCAGAGACGATGACAGAAGGTTTCAGCGGCGCAGACACCGCTGCAATTGTAAATACAGCAATATCGCTCGTTCTACATGAATATCTGGCTAAATATCCAACGCCGGAAGAGGCTGCAAAGCACACTGCAGAGGCTCACGTAATGATGCGCCACTTTGAAGAGGCTGTCAAGAAGATAAGGACACAGAGGGATACAAAGCCCAAGGAATCAATGGCGTTATCACACTACAGATAAATAGCAAATTCGATGTCAGAGTCTGATCTCCCACGCTGTCCTCCAGAGCATTAAGCTTTTCCATTAGCTCTGTCTGATTTCTTGCATGGTGATTAGGCATTAACTAAGCAAGCTTTGTATGATAACACTAGTCATCCAGACTTCTTGGCTGTCCTCTTAAACTCTTCATACGTCGCAGTCGGTCCGCGCTTTCCCCTTGTTCTTTTGCCTTCGATACGATATTTCTTCTTCAGTCTGCCAATAATTATTCTAGTATTCTTGTTGGGGCTCAACATCCTAAGATTTTCAAAGTGACTTCTGGGTCTGAAGCGCTTGACGAGTCTGAAACCCTTTGGAATGCCTCTAGGCATCTGTTCAAATCTCCCAATAGTACCGCTGCGCCGTTTGCTTTATAACTATTTTGGAAAATTTCTCTAGTACATCCGGAATTTTGATCCTGTAGAACGCAAGTAGAGAATATGAACAACGAACAACTTAGCGAGCCATGTCAAGAGGCAAGAATTCCGATTGGATGTTCGCACGCCTTTCGTGACAGCCTAACTGTACAACGATTAAAGCGTGGACGCGAATTCATCAAGGATAGGCCCACTTCCGAATTTGTAAGTGGTGGAGCTGAATCTGAGCCGGAGAAAAGGTCAGCTGTAGAGATGTAGCATTCGTTACGCGATTGGCAGTCTGCCGCTATAATTATCTGCTAGCTTCTGTGTTATACAGATATTGAATGACTACACTAGTAAGGATGACCGCGACGAGCTCCTGACTGACTACAACGCAATCATCAGAGAAAGTGCTCTGGTCATCGCGTTCACGGGCATTCTTTTTGGTTTCCTGCTAAACATGTCTGTGAGCTTCGCGGAGAGCTTCACACTCGTTAATCAAATAACTTTGATGGTAGCCATATTCTCCATAACCATCGCAATTTCGCTGTTCATCTTGCCAGTTGTGTATCATCATATCAACTTTCCCTACAGAGATTTGGAGAAATTCAAGAGAAGAGCTCATAGGTTCATGTTGTTTGGATTCATTCCAACAGGGATCACTTTGTACCTAAGCTTGGAGATTGCGCTGTCCTCGTTCATTGGTATCTCGGCCTTTGCTTTATCTGCAGTACCATTTGTTCTGGTCTATGTCCTATTTCTGAAAAGGAAATAATAGATACAATGAAGGCCAAGAGCAAGATCTTTCTACTTTGAAGGTCAAAGTCCCCATACTTTTCAGAAAAACTCTAGCCGACTTCAATATAAGGAAGCATGTTCTGTTGCAATTAAGGGTCAGACGGAGATGACTGATGATACCCCCAATTGTTCACCCGAACCTCCTGAATCTAAAAAAACCATATGGAGTATCCTGGGTCCGTGGATAGTAACTGGAGTCTCTGACAACGATCCATCCGGCATAGCTACTTACTCCCAAGCAGGAGCCAAGTTTGGATATGCTCTGCTGTGGATGTCTCTAATTCCATTTCCTATGCTTCTTGCAGTGATTCTGAAAATTGCCAATAACAAGCAAGATCTTGGAGACAAAGTAAACGGGAAGATTTCAAACGTTACATCAATCATTAGCGCGGTTGTATTCGCTGCTGCAGCTGGTGCCATGGTTGCATATCAGTGGGTTATCGGATAAGAGTTATGAGCGCGGTAAATTAGTTGCCTACTAGACAAACGAATAATGATGGTCCACGACTGCAATGTTGGCTGGAGAATTTTACGATGCTATCAGGTATCGGAAGTATGTCGTAAAGCTGCCCCTAAAACGTTTAATATCGATCAAGCTTCTACAAGGCTATTCCAATGGCCTTTGAGATACTCGCATTCGAAGGATCCACTCTCACTTTGTTGATAATAGCAATTATAGCTGTGATCGCACTCGCATTCTTTCGTTTTCTGATCCCACTGATAATAGCAGGAATAATCGTGGTTGTCCTCTTGATACTGATTTTCGGTGGAATTCCCATTCCATCTTTTTCGTTGCCTTGGCTTTAGGGGCATCAATGTCAGCCTGACGCATGCAGTGGCGTTGTTATCATCTGTATAGCCGTGGCTTTCCAGAAATAGGACTGACAGATTATTGGTCGAGTGGTAAATTATGGAACAAATTGAGTATCTGATTCTCATGTGGTCAGAATAGGGTTCCTAGGTGAAGAGATTCTTAAGGAGTTGAGCAAGCGGAAGAATAGTCAAAAGCTATATCGCCTGTCACTAACCACTGAACAACCGCAGAGCTGTAAAATCAAGATAAGTAAGTCGTAGTAGTCACTATCCCCTTTGAACCAGTTGAACAGGTGACAGATACCACTGAATTGGGAACTGGCATATCTGATACTTACATGGGTCAATGCTCTTACCTAAAATTTAGACTCAACTCATTCAACGCTTCTCTCCTTTGCGCTATTATTTTTTGAATCGGAGTCGTGAGAATGTACTTTTCTCAGTGCCTCATGCACTTTGTCCCTGAATAGTGTCAGTCCAATTCTACCTGCATACGGTTGTCCTCTTGCTAGTGACTCTGCTATGTTGCTTACGAAATCCATTCCAACTTTGGGTGGCATAGGAGGCTCAAACGGATCTACATTCGCTTCTACTATCGTTGGTTTTTTCTCTGCCAGGGCGGATTTCAAGACATCCTTGACCTCAGAAGGTTCCGTTATCGAATACCCTTTACCGCCACAAGCTTCAGCGAACTTGACAAAGTCAATCGGAGTAAATTCCACAACATATTCTGGATTCCCCAAAAAGGCCATCTGTTCCCACCTTATCATGCCAAATATGTTATTCTTAATAATAATCACTTTTATTGGAAGATCATATTGTACCGCTGTAGCGAATTCGGCCATGAGCATCGAAAAGCCTCCATCTCCAACAAAAGCTACACATTGTCTATCAGGATAGGCTACCTGTGCTGCGATAGCATAAGGTAAGCCGCATGCCATAGACGCAAGAGTGCCGGAAAGTGAAAATTTCATTCCTTTTCTGAGGGTTATGTACTGGGCAGCCCATGAGGTATTAGTTCCACAGTCAACTGAGACTATAGCATCATCTTCAAGCAGTTCCGAAAGTGCTCTGGCAATTACCTGAGGTTTGATTGGTTTATCAGACCGAGTACTGCGCTCGTTTAGCAGCCCAATCCAGTTTCTCATGGCGTCCTGCTTCGATTTCAAAAATTCGTTGTTATCTTTTTCATGTATTAGGGGGAGCAAAGAGGATAATGTAAGTCTAGCATCACCAACAAGCCCAACTTCAACAGGGTAGCGCAAACCAATTTTTTCCGGTTTTAAATCAATCTGAACCCCTCTTGCTTGTCCGGGCTTTGGCAGGTACTCAATGTAGGGGAACGATGTTCCAACCATCAGAAGGGTGTCTGCTTCAGTCATTGCATCAGTGGCAGGCTCTGTACCCAGAAGTCCCAGACCACCTATACTGTGAGGATGATCGTCAGAAATCACAGCCTTGCCTAAAAGGGCCTTGACGACAGGAGCTCGAAGCTTTTCCGCGATTGCGACCACCTCATCTCCAGCTCCTAAAGCCCCCTGTCCCACTAGCAATACAACTCGCTTTCCTGAATTCAAGATTTCTGATGCCTGCTCCAACAATGAGGTGTCTGGCACGACTGCGGAAGCAAAAACGTCTGAAGTATGTCCTGCAACTTTGTGCCTAGAATACGTTCCGGTCAACCTTTTTTCTTGCACATCTATTGGGATTGTAAGATGGCTAACTCCTTTCCTGGAAAGAGCAGTCCTGCATGCAATGTCAACCGCCATTTCGGCGTGTTCTGGTTCGTTGATCATGTTATTGTATACCGCAACGTTTTCGAATAATTGGACCAAGTTCACATCCTGTTGATAATCTGAATTCATCAGATCAGAGTATGTGCTGCCCGTGATGGCTAAAACTGACGTGTTATCCATTTTAGCATCATAGAGCCCATCTAGAAGGTGTATTGCCCCCGGTCCGGATGTTGCTACGCATACCCCAAGCTTGCCAGTATATTTTGCGTACGCACACGCCATAAACGCTGCAGATTCCTCGTGTCTGACGAGTATGAACTTAATCTTGTCCTGCCTTTTCCTTAGTGCCTCTATAAAGCCGTTGATACCATCGCCGGGCAAGCCAAAAATCACTTGAACTTCCCAATCGATTAATGCTTCTGCAACAATGTCCGCAGTTCTAAAGTGTTCATAATTGCTCATATAGTGTTAATGACATCGTAGAGTATCTAAATTTTGTTTCTTACCCCTGATATTGCAATCAGCATGGCGCTTTTTTGACCTCTTCTTTTTTCTATCCTCAAAGGAAATGACCTCTGGGGTTCTTTACATTTGTATTGTAGATTCTAGATTCGCATGTTATTTTCTTCGATGGAAGATCCGGAAATTATCTCTTGACACAACCTATAGGCTAACAATTTTTGCCTCCACAATATCCAGTGCCCCCCGGACATAGTCATCCGTAAATAGAGAAGGAAACCTTAATTGTTCCGATTTAGGAAGTCCAGAATTTACTTCATAGAGCATTTCAATCTGTCTGTCAATATCAGGTTCATACCTACACCTGTCAATAAGAATGCGCAGAGCCTGTGTGTGCATATGATAATATTGAATACAAAACTAATAAGCTTTCAGATGTTTCCGACACGTAAAAAGTACTCTACAAATAACACAGAACTTATGCAAAACAGTTTACGCAAAGCAGTTCGATCAGGTTTATCTAGTGAAAGCACCAAAACATCTTTACAAATTCTTTCCGATTGATTTCGGAGGCTGTTATGAATTCCACCCTTATGCTGTCATCATACTTGAAATAATCGTCTGCCTGCTGTTGTTGCTGACCGCGTTCAAGCAAAAGGACAAAGAAATCGCAAAGGCAAGTGACAACATGGTGCAGTACCCCGATCCTATAAGTTCTAGAATTTGGTGGCAGTCAACCTGATATAGTCGATACCTATGAAAGACCAATTGGTGAGCAGGAAGAATCTCATCGCAGTGATAGCAGGAACGATCATCGCCATGGTGTTGATATTAGCTTTGACAATTAGGCCTACTCCTAATTCCGATCTCAATCAGCAGGGGATAGAAAATAGCGACAATCTGCCGAACTTGAACGATGGATCACTGTCGATAGAGCTCGTCGCGGAAGGATTGGATTCTCCTACCAGTATGCGTTTCTTGGATGCTAGCAATATTCTAGTCTTACAGAAGAATGATGGCAAAGTCCGTCTCATTTCCAACGCATTGCTTCTAGCTGAACCGATCTTGCAAGTTAATGTGGCTAACGAAGCTGAACGTGGGTTGCTTGGTATTGCCATATCGTATAGCAATGGCAGTGGTAATGGTAATCAGCACCAGAATTCCACAGTATTCCTGTATCTTACTGAAATTGTCGCCAATTCCCCAGACGATGAGAGCAACGAATTGAGAAATAGAGTCTACAAATACACGTATGACTGGGAGGAAAAAGTTCTTTCTAACCCAGCACTAATCTTGGATCTTCCGGGCGAGCCAGGTCCATTCCACAATGGAGGCAAGATTGCAATAGGGCCCCACGATGGTCGTCTTTATGTTGTCATTGGGGATGTGAACGCAGGTGGAGGAGTGCTTGACAATGAATTCGGTGGCAGGGAGCCAGATGACAAATCTGTCATATTGCGCGTGGATCAGGGAACGGGACTCTCTTTGGAAGACAATCCATTTTACCGCAATCAGAGTGATGGCGGCACTGAAAAGCTGGGCAGGTATTATGCCTATGGCATACGCAATGGTTTCGGATTGGATTTTGATCCTATTTCACATCAGTTGTGGATGACAGAGAACGGGGAAGATACTTATGACGAAATAAACATCGTGAGGCCCGGCCTAAACAGCGGTTGGCATAAGGTCATGGGCCCAATTGCAAGAACTAACGTTACAGTAGAGAATGACCTCATAACGTTCGATCGGGCAAAATATGAGGACCCTGTCTTTAGTTGGTATGATACTATAGGAGTTACTGACATTGCATTTGTTAATTCAGGAATGCTCGGGGAGAAATACAAGAATAATATCCTTGTTGGAGATATTAACAATGGTAACCTCTATTTTTTTGAGGTGAATGAGGAAAGAACAGGCCTGCAATTTCACGATTCAAGACTCTCCGACCTGGTGGCTGATCCAGTTCCGGATGATTCACCTAGTGAAGTCTCCCCGGTGCTATTTGGCACAGGCTTTGGAAGGATTACTGACATCGAGACAGGCCCAGATGGCTTGGTGTATGTGCTTACGTACGAGGATGGCAAGATCTACAGAATATCGAAAGGGGCATCCACCTAGAACGAGAAACATAAATGGCATGTTAACGCTACATCAAATGAGACTGTGGACTATGTCATCCCCTCCAGTCACAAAAAAGAGATTCCCAATTCCGCCAGTGTATATCACATCCGCAGTTTCGACTTTCATATTTGCAATGATTTATGGGTTGATAGAACACACATTACTTGCAAGTCCGCTGGGAATCAGCGTGCTCGTGTATCCGCTGAATATCCATTTTGTAGGACAATTGTATTTCTATCATCTGGTAATGCTTGTCCTAGCCACTCTGATCTCCTTCAACCCTTTTTTTGATAAGCTGATATTCGGTGCAAGCAGGGCCGTTAGAATCCAATCGATCTTGTGGGGGACGGGCAACATACTAAATTTCATATGGCTTGAAGATATGTTCTACTTCATTCTTTTTGCGGAATGGCCCAAGGATGTGATGACCCCTTTTCATATATCGTTCTATGGCATCGTATGGTGGTATCCCCTACTGCTGACAATTGCATCTTTTCTATACTATCTATCCTCTAGAAGAATAAGAAAGATGCCAGTTGTAGAAAGGAATAGGCTAGAGAGAGACCTAGCAGGGGACAATTCTTAAAAGTTCTGAAAGCGAATAATGGTTGTGGATTAGCTATGGGTTCGATTCGGACAGGATTATTGGTGTTGATGGTAATTGGCGCTATTGCTGTAGGTATCGCCGGGATTGCTATAATGTCGCCGTTACTTCTGCAAATGCCAGAACCTCCCGACGAACTGCCGAGCAATACAACGGATGGTGTCAATAACCAAAAGCCTGAAAAGACAAAAATCTACATCTCGTCTATAAGGTCTGCCTTTCCGTTCGTTGATCGATGGGTCGCGCAGTACAACAATGACGAACAGGCAACGGCAATCGTCACAGTGAGTTATCTGGATCAAGCCAGCACGGGATCTGATGAATTGAAAATACTCGACTCTTGGGGCATTTCCAACAATGGCCAGAATAATTCGTATTATGTACCGGTGAGTGCTCAGGCCATCGCTATAGTTTACAACGTACCCGGTTTTCCGGACATACCGTCAGGTCTAAGACTTGACGCCGATACCTTGTTTCTTATAGTAAATGGAAGCATTACCCGTTGGAACGATCCGGCTATAGAAATGTTGAACAAGGAT